>ENA-ORXI01001070-ORXI01001070.1-sediment-metagenome-genome-assembly--contig:-NODE-1070-length-21960-cov-9.848284_pt1 | contig 21960 bp, 17 predicted proteins | sample MGYA00237861_ERZ511468 | MGnify/ENA primary metagenome ERZ511468 (study PRJEB26299, sample SAMN06266213) | sediment metagenome | isolation source: Hudson Canyon methane seep mesocosm | place...
CACACGTGTTACAATGGTCGGTACAATGGGCTGCAAACCTGCGAGGGTAAGCCAATCCCAAAAAACCGGCCCCAGTTCAGATTGGAGTCTGCAACTCGACTCCATGAAGGAGGAATCGCTAGTAATCGCGGATCAGCACGCCGCGGTGAATACGTTCCCGGGTCTTGTACACACCGCCCGTCAAGCCATGGAAGTCGGCAGTACCCGAAGCCGGTGGCCCAACTCTTCGGAGAGGGAGCCGTCGAAGGTAAGGCTGGTAACTAGGGCTAAGTCGTAACAAGGTAGCCGTACCGGAAGGTGCGGCTGGATCACCTCCTTTCTAAGGAGAATCCCACTTTATGTGGGATATGGTCGAACTCATTTCCTTGTGATCACGCATACCTATTTATTTTTTGGGCTTGTAGCTCAGGTGGTTAGAGCGCATCTCTGATAAGGATGAGGTCCGTGGTTCGAGTCCACGCAGGCCCACTTGATCTATCGCCCCGATAATTTTGGGGCTGTAGCTCAGTTGGGAGAGCGCCTGATTTGCATTCAGGAGGTCGCAGGTTCGATCCCTGTCAGCTCCACCAGAAAGATTTTGTTTTTTGAAAATTGGGAATTGATGTCGATTCACAAATGTGAATCGTCTTCTGCAAACTGCGGAAGGCGGTAACTTCATTTTGTGACACTGAAATAATAAAAAAGTGAAAATATTTTTTATCGTTAGATAAAAAATATTGATCATTCAACTGATCAAGAGCCTTTGGTAAAGCTACTAAGAGCGTATGGAGGATGCCTAGGCACATGGAGGCGATGAAGGACGTGGTAAGCTGCGATAAGCTTCGGGTAGGTGCAAACAACCTTAAATCCGGAGATTTCCGAATGGGACAACCCAGCCCGGGTTATGCCGGGTTACTCCCACCTGAATACATAGGGTGGGTTGAGCCAACGGGGAGAACTGACACATCTAAGTACCCCCAGGAAGAGAAAATACTAATGATTTCCCTAGTAGCGGCGAGCGAACAGGAAAGAGCCTAAACCGTTAACGTGTCAAGCCCAAGAGCGTTGCGCTAACGGTGTTGTGGGACTGGAATAGAGTCAATCTTGGACGACTCGACAAGTCAAAAAATCAATCGTTAGATGAATTGGTATGGAAAGACCAGCCATAGAAGGTGATAGCCCTGTAATCAAAAACGAGCGATCTTGTTGATTCCAGATCCCGAGTAACACGGAACACGAGAAATTTTGTGTGAATCTGCCGGGACCATCCGGTAAGGCTAAATACTCCCATGTGACCGATAGTGAACTAGTACCGTGAGGGAAAGGTGAAAAGTACTCCTAGCGGAGAGTGAAATAGAACCTGAAACCGTGCGCTTACAAGCGGTCGGAGCTTCGATTTATCGGGGTGACGGCGTGCCTTTTGCATAATGATCCAGCGAGTTGCTCGTATGTTGCAAGGTTAAGATCCAAAGATCGAAGCCATAGGGAAACCGAGTCTGAATAGGGCGTTAAGTAGCATGCGGCAGACCCGAAACCGAGTGATCTAGCCATGGCCAGGTTGAAGTTCCGGTAACACGGAATGGAGGACCGAACCCACCAGCGTTGAAAAGCTGGGGGATGAGCTGTGGCTAGGGGTGAAAGGCCAATCAAACTCGGAGATATCTGGTTCTCGTCGAAATGCCTTTAGGGGCAGCGTTGTATTAGTGTATCGGGGGTAGAGCACTGAATGGGCTAGGGGGCCTACAAGCTTACCAACCCCAATTAAACTCCGAATACCGAATACATGATGTACAGCAGTGAGGCTGCGGGTGATAAGATTCGTAGCCGAGAGGGAAACAACCCAGACCATCAGCTAAGGTCCCTAAATTGATACTAAGTGATAAAGGATGTGAAATCCCCCAGACAGCTAGGAGGTTGGCTTAGAAGCAGCCATCCTTTAAAGAAAGCGTAATAGCTCACTAGTTAAGGGGTTCTGCGCCGATAATTTCCGGGACTAAGTATCATACCGAAGCTATGGGATTCATTCGATTCGAATGGATCGGTAGACGAGCGTTCTATTAACCTGCGAAGGTTGACCCGTGAGGGCAGCTGGAGGAGATAGAAATGAGTATGCTGGAATGAGTAGCGATAAAGCCTGTGAAATACAGGCTCGCCGTAAGCCCAAGGTTTCCTGAGTAAAGTTAATCTGCTCAGGGTTAGTCGGACCCTAAGCCGAGGCCGAAAGGCGTAGGCGATGGAAAACAGGTTTAATATTCCTGTACCAGTTTAATATTGTTTGAACTATGGGGGGACGCAGAAGTGAAAGGAGATCCCGGTTTTGATAGTCCGGGTTTAAGTGTGTAGGGAGTTCTGGTAGGTAAATCCGCCAGAACATTATCCTGAGACACGAATAGGAGGGCCTAGCCCATAAACTCTCCCTAATCATGCTGCCAAGAAAATCCTCTATGTGAGATATTAGACTGACCGTACCGTAAACGGACACACGTAGGCGAGGAGAGAATCCTAAGGCGCTTGAGAGAATCCAAGTAAAGGAACTAGGCAAATTAGCCCCGTAACTTCGGGAGAAGGGGTGCCACTTAAGGAAAAGGACTTCGCGTCCTGCTTTTTGAGTGGTCGCAGTGACCAGGCCCAAACGACTGTTTACTAAAAACACAGGTCTCTGCTAAGTCGTAAGACGAAATATAGGGACTGACACCTGCCCGGTGCTGGAAGGTTAAATGGAGAGGTTAGCTTCGGCGAAGCTTTGAAATGAAGCCCCAGTAAACGGCGGCCGTAACTATAACGGTCCTAAGGTAGCGAAATTCCTTGTCGGGTAAGTTCCGACCTGCACGAATGGTGTAACGATTTGGGCACTGTCTCTACTTGGAGCTCAGCGAAATTGAAGTGTCGGTGAAGATGCCGGCTACCCGCGGCCGGACGAAAAGACCCCGTGCACCTTTACTATAACCTAGCATTGGATACTGATTCTGCATGTGCAGGATAGGTGGGAGACTTTGAAGCGGAGACGTCAGTCTTCGTGGAGTTATCCTTGAAATACCACCCTTGTATTGTTAGTATTCTAATCCCATCCCGTGAATCCGGGTGAGAGACATTGTTAGGCGGGTAGTTTGACTGGGGCGGTCTCCTCCTAAAAAGTAACGGAGGAACCCAAAGGTTCCCTCAGCATGGTCGGTAATCATGCGTAGAGCGCAAAGGCATAAGGGAGCTTGACTGTGAGGTCGACGGACCGAGCAGGTACGAAAGTAGGGCTTAGTGATCTGGTGGTTCCGTATGGAAGGGCCATCACTCAATGGATAAAAGGTACGCCGGGGATAACAGGCTTATCTCCCCCAAGAGTTCATATCGACGGGGAGGTTTGGCACCTCGATGTCGGCTCATCACATCCTGGGGCTGGAGAAGGTCCCAAGGGTTGGGCTGTTCGCCCATTAAAGTGGTACGTGAGCTGGGTTTAGAACGTCGTGAGACAGTTCGGTCTCTATCCGCCGTGGGCGCAGGAGAATTGAAGGAATCTGCTTCTAGTACGAGAGGACCGAAGTGGACGAACCTCTGGTGCACCAGTTGTTTCATCAGAAGCATCGCTGGGTAGCTATGTTCGGAAAGGATAAGCGCTGAAAGCATATAAGTGCGAAACCTGACCTGAGATTAGTTCTCCCTATCATATTGATAATAAGGCTCGTTGTAGACTACGACGTTGATAGGCCACAAGTGTAAGTGCAGTAATGCATTCAGCTGAGTGGTACTAATTAGCCGAATGGCTTTATCAATCTTTCTTGATCAATTGAAGATCCGCATCAATTCCCTGAAATTTCTCCGGTGATCATAGCGTAGGAGTCACACCCGAATCCATCTCGAACTCGGAAGTTAAGCCCTACAGCGCCGATGGTACTGCGCGGGTAACTAGCGTGGGAGAGTAGGTCGTCGCCGGGAACTTTAGAAAGCCCCGATTTTTATTGGGGCTTTTCTATTTTATAACATGTTTGATATGCATTACTGAATGGTAAATATTGTTCACTGATTCATGTGAGGGAAAACACATACCTTCCAAAATACCTTGAAGAGACCTGTATGCTTCGGTAAATTAAACTTTAAAATCTGAAATGATAACTGACATGGTGAAAACAATTTATAAAATATTAGTAATCTCATTTGTCTTTTGTTCAGCTTCAATATCTGCACAAGCTAAACTGGAGGGCCAGTTTTATGAATATGCTACGTATTATATGAGCAATATTGATGTGCAAACGGGGCAATCTGATGTACCCTTCTTTCGATTTCGAATTTATTCAAATTCATACCCGATTTATGCAAAAGCCTGGTTTAGGGCGTCCGTCCTTTCTCCATCCCTTGGAATCAATGCATGGACGACCTTAGTCTCAATTGAGACCAATGCGTTTCAAATGAAAGCGGACGTGGTTTTGGATAATCGAAATTTTACCAGTAATACCACATCTCTTATTGATGAAGGTAATCCACCCAATGTGGTACCAGTTTATACTCAAGTAATAGAATCGATTAATCTCTCTGAATTTGAATCAATGATCAGTGCCGTTATGACCACGGGACAGTTAGCAGATGGCGAATACAAATTTGAATTAAATGTCTATTCAGGAGCCACACAATCAGATCTCTCTCTGTCTGATTCTCGATCAAAAACAATATTTGTGGAATCAACCTCCGGAATAAACCTTGAATCTCCCGGTGGTGAATTAGCTGACACTTCATTTAATTTGGTTTATTCCACCTATCCAATTTTTAATTGGAATAAGGGATTATGCCATAATTGTGAAACGTATATCAGAGTGGCAGAATTCAAAGCGAAATATCATTCTTCGCCAGAAGAGGCAATGGGTGATGAACGTATGCTGCCATTCAACCAATCGGAATCCTGGGTGAAACTTGATGATATGAGTACCTTCCAGTATCCCATAGCTGGCGCTCGGTCATTGGATTATGGAAAGATTTATTTATGGCAGGTAAAAACAAGTGTTCCCACCACAAATGGTTTAGAGGATCAAGTGTCTCCTATTTATGCATTTAAGATATCGAACCCATCACAGGCATCCAATTCATCTTCTAATAACATGATGGATCAAAAATTAAGACAGGCGATGGGTGACGACCAATTTAATGCACTATTTGGCCCGGACAGTCCCCTCGAAGGATTTAAACCCACGGGAAAAATATCGCTCAATAATACCACGATCGATGACCAAACACTCTTAGGAATATTAAATCAAATGGCTCAGAAAAAAGCCAAGATTAATTCGGTGAAAATTGAGAAGTAAAATGCGATTTATTAGAAATTTAGGAATATTATTTTTCTTTCTATCATTGGGTTTGGGGGGCGACAGAATTGCAGTGGCAACAAAAGTTATTGGATCTGTTCACTATATTCGAGGAAAAGGGGAATCTACCATTTTGAAAAAAGGACATATATTTGAAAGTGGAGATATATTAAAAACAGACAAGAATAGTTTTGCCGCTTTGATTTTTATTGATGATAAATCTGCTTTAAAGGTTAAAGGAAATACAGAAATAATTATCTCGGGTAAGCGATCAGCAAAAGCCATTGCAAAAGAAATCAATTTATACGGGGGAATTATACGTGCTCAGGTGAATAAACAACAGGGGGGTGATTTTATTATCAGGACTTCCGTCTCTGTCGCGTCAGTTAAAGGAACAGATTTTTGGCTTATTTCAGATAAAAATACGGGGGACTCCATTATTGGAATAGAAGGGGTTGTTATGCTTATGAATCAAAAATCAGGCGAATCTTTAAATATCACAAGTGGCATTACCGGTTTCTCTACGCAAGATGGTGCAATCCAATCATTTAAAACGGATCCAAAAATGATTCCAAATGATCCGACAGCTGGTGAAGGAGATGATAAAAAAATAGAAATTGAATTCAAGGATGCTTCAGGAAAAAGGAAGACCTTGATTATAAAATATAATTAAATCTTTCTGTGAAATATCCACAGTGGTTACCATGTAATGGAATATCAATTATTCCTTTTCTTTTTCTGATCCAAATTGGTTTCTCTCAAACTCAGATCATCCATCACACTCCTCCGGCTCATGGGATTATTGGCCAGGATTTAATTCTTTATTCCACGAGTTTAGAAACCACAGACCCCATAGATGCTACGCTCTATTATCGCTTGCCTGGTGGTGAATCCTATCAGGAAATTAATTTTTATAAAACGGGGTTTAACTGGGAAGTGATGATACCCGGATTTGCGTTGACTGAACTTGGGTTGGAATATGTAGTCGCATTTCAATTTCAGAATAGTCGAATCGCCTCCTTTCCAATGGAAGACCCATTTAACAGACCACATTTACTTTCAACAATTCCGCCGGAAAATCCAGTTGATATTGGCGTATTTGGCGGCCTTCCTAATACGGAGGTTCTCATTCTTTCCCCAGAGCCGGATGCAATTGTAGATCAAAATTCTGTTTTGGTTGCTGCATCTTTTTTTAATGCGACAAATGTTGATGAATCCACAGTTCGTCTTCTGATTGATGACGTTGATGTATCTGGTAAAATGATGTTAGAAGATGGTATTTTAAGTTATGATCCAGATAAAATGGAAACGGGAAATCATACAATTGAAATTCAAATGAAAGATTTAGATCAACAAGATTTATCCCCTGTTCAGTGGTCATTTACATTTGGTACAATCCAACAAAATATTACAAAAATAATAGATTTCAGCGGGAGTGCCAACAGTCGTATTTCTACTGAAACAGTAGCGGGGACACCATTAAATATTGCGGAAATTACAGGAAAATTTTCCTTTGATGCTCAATGGGCAAAATTGACAACGGACATACGATTGACTTCCAAGGAATCTCAATATCTTCAACCACAAAACCGATTGGGTACCCGATTTTCTTTTGGGCCAATTCTGGATTTGGATATTGGTGATTTTTACCCTCGGTTTAATCCATTTACCATTGACGGGAAACGTGTTCGTGGTCTCGGTTTGGATGCAGATTTAAAATGGGTAAGACTTCAATTTATCAAAGGTGAATTGAATCGGGAAGTCCATGAGCAGAATTATATGAATGGCGGATATCAAATTCTGACAGATTTAACGGAAACCAAAGAAGATGGCTCAAAAACTTATTATTTAGACCGTACTGGTTTTGCCTTTAAAAGAAAAATATCCGGGTTGAAATTGTCTTTAGATTTATTTTCAAAATTTCGTGCTGGTGTTCACTTTTTGAAAATACGAGATGATACCACATCCGTAAATCGTTTGTTAAACAGCGCAGAATTTTCATCAGATTCATTAGTGCTTGGTGTTTCACCTGGCACTTATACCATTGATTCATTTGGAGATGCTTTGGCTGCAGTCGGTCATTCCCTTGAAGCACCAACATCTAAGTGGAAGAGCCAGAAACCGCTGGATAATCTGGTATTTGGGTTTAATCTGGGCACATCTTTTGATCAAAAGAAAATGACCTTGGATTTCAATTGGAACATGAGTTTATACAATCGGGATATTTGGGATAGTGTCATGTCTCGAGCGGATCTGGATACTGCATTGGATGATTCGTTGGATGGGTGGATTGGTGTTCAGTATGATGAAAATGGAAAAGAAATAAAAGGATCGACCAAAATTGATACAGCTTTAATCATAATAAATCCGATAAAATTTCAAGAAATATTCATCATCAATACGAATATGTCTCCCCTGGTTCCCATAGATATCAATGCGATGAAGTCTCATCCGATTTCCTCTATCATTAATATGCCTTCCTCGGCTTTTAATATTCGGCTCCGCGGCCATTATGCTAATAACAGTTTTGTATTGGAATATCGCCAAGTGGGCCCGGAATATATTTCACTGGCAAATCCATTTCTCAGGAATAATGCACGCCAGTTTACTATTTCAGATAGAGTTTCCTTAATAAATCGGTCATTGTTTCTCAATTTCGGATTCAAGCATTTGGATAATAAAATTCTCAGAACAACCATTAATCCTCTCAATACAAATACGTTTTTCATGAATATGACATTTTTGCCAGGCCCGGGAATGCCGTCCATCATTGTTAATTATCAATCCATTGGTAAAAACAATGAAAAGACGAAGCTGGATTCAGTTGGAAGTACCGTTGTAGATCTTCGGGAAGATTCCAAAGCAGCATCCAACATGATGGCTATAACCGTTCCATTTACCAGTGGAGAAATCAAACAAAACCTGACGCTCAATATGGGGAATGTGACCAATTTAGATAACCTAATCAAAAAACGAAATTCAGGGTATTTATTCCCCAAAACAAATTCGAAAACGATTTCTGTCAATTTATCTTCTTTATTTCCAAATCAATTGAAAACAATTACCCAATTCAGCCAGACAAAACTTGAGATCCCCACTATGAATGGAAATACCCTGGTTAAAACGCCATATACATGGACCAGTATTTCTGTATCGGGTAATTATCGATTATTGCAGGATAAAGTGTTGGCGAAAGGATCTGTCTCTCTTTTAAATAGCCGAGGCCGTATCAAATCACAATTACTTGGTTTTAGAGCAGGGGCAGATTATCGAATTAATGAAAATCTATCAGCAGCATTGATGAGTCAAATCAGGTTGAATTATATCCCCAGTTATAAAAAGGATAATATAGATAATGATAGTGATGGTAAAGTGGATAATGCCAGTGAAGTAATTGATGTAAATTCAACAGGGATTATACTCACTCTTCAATATAACTTTTGACTATGATGCTTACCCCTAAAAACATTCAAACGTACATCCAAGACAACTGGGTGGGTTGGGTCATTACCTTGGGTGCGGTCATCGTTGTATCTCTTTTTCATTGGATTGGTGCATTCGACACCATTGAACTCAAAACTTATGATTATCGATTTAGTTCTGTCCGCGGTCCTTTAACAGGATGGACTATTACCGATTCCACCTATATCAACCGTGGTACGGATGTAGTCTTGCTCGAAGTGGATGATGAAGCATGGCGTCTTATGCCGGAGGAATGGCCCTATCCCAGAGGCAGTGTGTGGGGAAGGGTCGTTCGGAATTTATATAAAGCAGGGGCCAAGGTTATTGTTTTTGATATTCAGTTTGATGCACCTGAAAACCGATCTGAGATATATCAGGATTTGATCGAATCTACTTCACCGGAATATATTATGGATCAGGTGCCGAACATACGGGATACAACACAGGCTAAAAATATTTGGAATGCCATACCTTATTTAATTCCACGACACGGAGATATATTACTTGGAGAAGCGATTACCGAAGCTCAAATGTTTGGGACGACGGTTGTGATGAATGTCAAAATGGTGACAGAACCCACATTGGTTCCGCCTCAATATATTTCTTACCCGGTGGAACCGGTGAAAAAAGCCAAACCTGAAATGGGACTCATTAACGATCAAATGGATATTGACGGATTTTCCCGTCGCTATGCTATTTTTGGGGAGATGGCCCATGAACCGGGTAAATATTATTTAACCTTAGCCGTAAAGGCATTTAAAGCATTTCACAACGTTCCCGATACGGCTAAACCCTATTTTGATCGGGATAACTTAACATGGACCTATGGGAATAATAAAATAAAGGCTTATGGCGCCGGCAATTCATTCCTGGTGAATTATTATGGCCCCCCTTCCGGGTATAAATATGCGGGAGAAAAAGATATGCCCGCTTGGGGAACCTACCCAAAATATTCGTTGGCATATGTGATTGATACAGAAGATGTAACCCTCCGGGATCCCATGGAAGATTTGGATTGGATGAGCCAATTCTTGCCGGGAGAAATTCCCGAATGGATTCAAGCCATTGAGGATCCACAAGAACGAAGTGAAATGATGGATGCTATGGGCATTGGCGAAGAATTTGATATTACCAATTCCCCTTTTTATAACAAAATTGTTGTGATTGGTACTTCCGTAGAAGTGCATCACGATTATAAACAAACCCCATTTTATAATTTTTGGGGCATACAGCAACTCACACCGGGGATGGAGACCCATGGAAATGCCATTCAAACTTTATTGGATAATAATTATATCCAGGTATTGGGAGGTCAACTCACTGAATTAATTTATGGATATCCCTTGAGTCATACTTTATTAATCGCACTTTTGAGTGTAGTCGCTTTTTTGATTTTGTCTTTTCTTAATCCAGTCATTGCGGGTATTTTGATTATTTTAGAGGGCATTATTTATTTTGGGATCGCCTGTGGGCTATTTGTTGATGATTTGTTCTGGATGATTAAAAGTGCTTTGGCTTCCATTCTTCCTAATGCGACAGTGGCGGATTATCCAGAATATTTTGCAACAGCTCTCCCAGGTATCGGACAATCCCTTGTGATTCCAATTGTGGCACCGATTGTGAGTTTACTCGTCACTTATACTGCCAATGTGATTTATAAATTCATCATTGAACAAAAAGATAAGAATTTCCTGAAAGACACTTTTGGTGCCTATATATCACCGGATTTAATTAACCAAATGTATAAAGATAAACAGGAACCGAAATTGGGCGGTGTCGCTGGATATCACACTGCTTTCTTTTCTGACATTCAAAGTTTTTCTTCTTTTTCGGAAGTATTAGAGCCCACACGTATGGTGAGTTTAATGAATCAATACCTAACTGAAATGACTGATACTTTATTAGAACATAAAGGGACCCTTGATAAATATATCGGTGATGCAATTGTGGCTTTTTACGGTGCACCTGTCTCAATGGAAAACCATGAATATCACGCTTGTTTAACCGCCCTTGAAATGGAAAATAAATTGGTGAATATGAGACAAAGATGGAAGGAAGAAGGTGATTGGCCGGATTTAGTCCACAACATTCGCCACCGGGTCGGGTTGAATTCCGGTGAAATGGTTACAGGAAATATGGGATCAGCCATGCGAATGAATTACACCATGATGGGTGATACGGTAAACCTGGCGGCACGATTAGAGCCGGCTGCAAAGCAATATGGCGTTTATATTTTTGTTGCGGAAAATACTTACAAAGCTGTGGCGGATCAATTCGACTGGCGGTTTCTGGATTATATTAGGGTGAAAGGGAAGAAAAAACCCGTAAAAGCATACGAATTATTTTCGTTAAAAGGTGAATTGTCAGAACAGAATTCTCAATTGGTTCAAGCATTTGATGAAGGAATGGAATTATATCATGACCAAAATTGGGTAAAAGCTAAAAAACAGTTTAAAGAAGCTTTAAAATTGGAGGAAATAACTACATATCAACAGTAGGTTCACCAATTTCAGTAGAAGAGTTGGCATATCTTTACTTGAAAATAGACAATAAAATACCGAAATCTATTTTTAATGAAATTGATACAATCCGAAGTGAGAACTTATCCTCGAAGGCAAGAGCAGAGTTAAAAGAATACAGTTTAAGCACTAAAGACGGCGCACTACTTGAAAACTTAAATAGGGAAAGCTTCACAAATGAAGTAGAATTTCCGAACCTCGCTACTTAATATGAGTTCGTCAGCTCAATAGCTTTCAAAAAATAATTTTATAGCCAACAAATATAAAACTAACAAAATTTAGTTTTATATTTGTTTAATAAAGCTAACTTTTAAAACTACTCTTAACTTTTATAATTGTATAATTTAAATAACAATATTTGGGGAGTGTGAATGAATAGGACATTTTCAGCTTTATGTGCTTTTGATAATAAAGATTTGGATAATGATTATTTTCAAGTACTATCGCAGTATTTTTCTAAAATTTACACTGCAGTAAGTCCTTTGTATGCGCTAGAGCTTTGCATGTCAAAGAAGCCACAACTGATTATTATTAATCTTAAATCGAACAAAAGTTTCCACGAAATTATCAAAAAAAAGATTAGTTATTTTAAATCTTCATGTTGTATTTTATTTATCAACTGCGAGAAAAGGGATAGCCTGCACCTTATAGTTGGTAATAATTGCATTACTTACGAGTTAGAAAACAATCCAGGAATTGATGACTTTAGAAAAAAAATCAAATCGATTAAGACTAAAATAAATAAGATATTCAGCTTTCATCGACCCCTTGAGTTGAAAAATAATTTAGTATGGTGTCGAAAAAATCACTGTATATACAAAATAGAATACGTAGACAAATCTGCATTTTCTATAACGTCAACAGAAAAACTTTTGATGATCACGCTGACACTTAACAAACAAAAATTTATTACAGAAGAAGACCTAGCACATAAAATATATTCTAGCGCGACAAAGGAAAGCAGGAAGAATTTAAGAACTGCAATATACCGTCTCAAACAGAAGCTCGGAAAAGAGCTACTTCTTTCTAGTTACGGAAACGGATATAAGATAAACGTATGATTTTATGATATAATAGTTCAATTCATAAAATGAAATGAAATGAATTAAATAAAACTAAAGGTCTTACGTGAAACTAGATGAATCAGAAAACAGGGCTCTCTCGGATTTACTGCACAATAACATCAACCTCATCAATGAACAACTCGAGCAAAACGACCTAACTAGTGAAGCCATTAAAAACAGAATAGAAGACGGTGATTATGAATTAGAGGATATTATCAGTAATAGAAATTTATTTGGTTCTATACTCAAAAAGCTCAAAACTAACTCAGTTCCAGGTGCTTCCTATTTGCAGCATAAAACACTTTCTAAAACCGCAGCTTTGAAAATTAAAAAAACAGAAGAAATCATAATCGCGACTCTGAATAGTCTAGAAATTTTTAATACAGAAATTACAGTTGCGAGCGTCACGAAAAATTGCAACCTTAGTTTTAATACTGTAAAAAAATATCGTGACCAAATCAACGAAAGAGAAAATCATAGATTAAATAAATAAATTTCACTTAATTGCAAACCAGGTCTGTGGAAAATCAAAATTAAATTTTAACTAACGCAGTTGAAAATAATTTCAAACTTAATGGACAAAAGCAAAAATGTATTATTTTAATTTTTTTCATAAATTTTACACTGTAAATTGCACAGCTTTGGAATAAAAAGCATTATTTTTAATGAAACATTATGTATATAATGTTTCATTAACGACATATTAAGAAGAAATTTGCTAGTATTACTGTAGTAATTTTCTGAAAAAGTCCCAATTTAAGGGTTTTACAGTTTCAAGTATAAAAGGATGCAAATATGGAAACTTTTCAAAATAAAATCTTCTGCGAACAGATATTAGAATTTTCTGATGATTACATCTCAGAAATGGAAACCCTGAATAAATCTAAGAATACAATTCTTTCATATTTGAACACAATTAAATTTTTTGTAGCCTTTTTGGAAGAATATGAAAAGAAGGTAACTTTTAAAAATTTAAAGACCAGAGATTTTGTAAAATTCTTAGATTATAAATCTGCAACACTAAATGAGCACAAAGATGCAGAACCCAGTTCGAAGGCTTTGTACATTAGACACTTGCAACAATTCTTTTCCTATATAGAAACAGAAAGTGATGAGTCTTATGATTTTGCAAGTTTATTTAAGAGAATAAAAATTGCAGTTCCAGATAGGGACCCAAAAGGTTTTGAAAAAGATGAAGAGAATAAGATTCTTGCATATCTTGAAAGCTGCATTGAATTGGCTAATAGATTTGACTCATCAAAGAGCAGATCAAAAAATCCGAACATAAAAATCAATAAACAATTCTTAGCAAATAGAAATTCATTAATCATAAAAATAATTTTGTATTCAGGACTTAGAGTTAGTGAATTATTGCGTCTTAGTATCAAAGATTTAAAAATCGCTGATGACCTGTATGAAATAAAAATTATTGGTAAGGGCGACAAAGAAGCTAAGATTTTTCTAGATATAAATAAAGTTAAAAATGAAGTGGCTTTTTTTAAAAATAATGGATATAAATTAATTGCTCAAAGCACCAATAGTAAGGCAATAGATAGAACTCAAATTTGGAAACTTCTTAAGACTATTTTTTCTAAAAGTGATGTGGCTAAAACAGGTGTTCATATTCTTAGACATACTTTTGCTAAGACTGTGTATGGTGCTACAAAAGACATCGTTACAGTCAAAGAAATGTTAAGGCATAAGTCAATTCAGACTACAACTATTTATGCCAAAGAAAGCGAGCAAACTACTAAAAATAATTATAGAAAAGCTATATTTTAATACTTGTTTTCTTTTGTGATTGCCTGAATCGCAATGATTTTTTTTAAATCTTTATTTTTAATCAGAACCCCTCTTAGACTGTTTATATAATTATTTTTAATCCATTTGTGAAGTGTAAGCACATTGAGCTTGAGCACATTTGAAAGTTCCTTGAGAGAGCTTGATCCATAATACAGCTTTGCTTTTTCAGAGAGTCTCTTGCTGTCGTCTTTAAAATTCTTTGAATTTAAACTCAGCTTGTGAATCTTTTGAAATACACCACGTTTCTTTAGATTTTTTTTCAACTTGAACATCGAATTATTACTCTTGTAATTATATGAATTGTATCCGCTAATCCCAATAATGCTTGAAAGACTTGTGATAGTATCAACTCCATAGAAAAGCATTGCTTTGAGGCATAAATTACGTGCCATATTCTTGTGTTTTGCTTCAGTTGGATTCAGTTTTAAAATCTTCTCAAGAGTGCCCTCTTGTTGCAACTTGTTGGTTAAATCAGTTATTGAAATACTATCCCTCCATTTTGTGATGCTATTTTTCGGAAGCTTTAACTTGACTTCTAGCACAGTGTCAGAGCATTCTTCATAAAACAGTTTAGTTTTTTCAATCAATAGATTTGCAGCTTTCTTGTACCTCTTTGCTTCTGGGTTTATTTTAGATACATTATCTATTATGCCTTTCAAAGATAGAAGTTCACTTAATCTATTTAATGAATTCCGCGTTCTAAAATTTTGTAGAGTTACGACATTAATGCCTAACTTTTCTGCTAAGCCTTCTGAAGTGTAAAGCTCATAGAATAGCATCAATTTATATAGTAAAGTATTTATATCCTTATTGTGTGTTGTGCCTGTATTTCTGAGTTTGAAGATCGCCCCAAGAACTCCTTCTTCATCTAGTATATTCATAAGTTTTTCCGTCAAATTACCAACTCGAATATTGTATATGTAATGAATTGGGATATTAAGTTTTTCAGAAAGTTCAAGGTCAGTATAGACTCCGTAATGTCTCATTGCACTATTAAGCAAAAGGTCTGCTTCTCCCTTGTCTTTTTGAGGCGGTCTAGCATCCAAGACTTCATATAATACACTTTTTCGGTTTAACTGAAGTCTTAATTCATTTACAGATTTACTATATATCCATGAGTGTAAAACATCTTGGTGAACTCCAAGTTTATTGGCGAGTTCCTTCTTTGTTGCTACCTTATAATGATGAAGTGTCTTTCTGTATAATACATCAAACTCCCCCCTTTCCACACTAACGATAGCAATTTCTTCTACTTTTAATATCTCATCTAGTATGGAGTTTCTGCTCAATACATTTTTAAATTTATTCAGTTGATTTTCTCTAATCCATGTTCTTAATGTACTCTCGTTTAGCACAAGTATTTCACAAAGTTCTCTAATAGTGTCTATTTTATAAAACCCCAGAGATTTCAACAAGAGCGTTTCAATGCTCTTTTTATTAAGAGGTTCCTTTAGGATATCACTATTCTTACATATCTTAAAGTTGAGCACATTTTCGAGTTCTCCCTTGTTGTGAAGTGCTTCAAGTAGAGCAAGTGTTGATTTATTCTTTCTCCAATTCTTCAATGCAAGGTAGCTCACACTGATGTGACCACAAAATCTCTCGGTGTTAATGGCTCCAAAATAGCTGATGGCTTGCTCGAGCAGTGTCTCAAAATTGTTTTGTTTCGGAATCTCAATTTTTGATATTTCTTCAAGTGAACCCATTTCATTTAATTTGTTGCTCAATCTCGTTGCCATACCTTTTTTTTCCCAAACCCGTAGAGCGGATTCAGCCATATTGATTTTAAGTGCAATTTTGGTGACTGATGAAACCTTATAAAAGTACATTGATTGAGTTAAAAGTGTGTCAAACTTGTTTTTTGCATTTTCTAGTATCTCAACTGCATCAATTTCTGCCAATACACCCATTTTGTCCAGTTTTTCTCTTAATTTCGAGGGGCTTTGTCTTTTCCAGCCGTATATCCTACTAGCGGAGATGTTTAATTTCATAGCCAGTTCCATCGATGTATCGAACGAGTAATATTGCTTTGCCTTTAAAATAAGTGTTTGAAAGTCATTTTTACTAGGAGGTTCAACTTCTAGTATTTTTTCAAGCTCGCCCATATCGGAAAGTTTTTCATCTAATTTTGATGGGTTATTTTTTTTCCACCTTTTCAGACGAGAATATGAAATTTCAAGCTTCTTTGCTAATTCGGTGTCAGTTCGCACTTTGAAATAATACTTTGCTTTTTTGAATAAGCTCATGCTAGTTTTTTCCATGCTAATATTGCCCTTGTTAATTCATTAATTTTTCTGACTTACAAGTGTATCAATAGTAAGCAATTCATCGTGGTTTTGCTGAAGCAAAGTATTTAAAAATATATCAGTTAATACATACTCTCCCCTACTCACATTTCTAATCAGTCCTAAATTTTCAAGTGACGTATTCGTTTTGTACAATGCATTGGAAGTTAGTTCCGCCGTAAGATCATTGGCAATCGCATTTAATACTTCATATTGATATTTTTTCATCCTTGCTTTTGAGATTAATTCTTCCAGGTATGCTTTATTGTCCAGTAATGTTGAAGTTAAGGCTTTAATGCAATCAGCTCTAGTAACTCTCATGTTGCCCTCAACGATTGCATTGATATATAGATTTTGTAATGTTTGAGCTGTATAGTCTGGATGACCCCCAAGATATTCAATTATATTTTCTAACCCTTCTTCTTCAAAGATTATTTTTTTGCGTTCAAGTGCATTCTTGGTGTAGTCTAGCACTTCTTTAGTGTCAAGACCTCCCAGTTGAATTACTTTAGTAAAATGAAAAAATGGAGAACTTTTTACTTCGAAAATATTTGTCATTATACTTTCAATACTTCCTAGAAAAACATATGTTACGTTCTTGTGGTGTTGTATTGTGGCTCTCAGAAACTCAAGTATCTCTTTGTCGGAAAGCTTGATTATGTCTTGAAATTCATCCATGACAAACTTGATATTTACTTTCTTTTTTGCTGCAACTTTATTAACTGTGTCCAAAGCGTGCATAAAATATTCCATGTCATCTGAATTCTTCTCTATCATGTCTATCGTAATTTCAGCGATGTTATCAATTTTAACTTTTTGTACTGTTTTTATTAAGCTCATAATAGAGTTTTTTGCTTTCGATATAAAGCCCTCAACGCCTGCAAGAAAATAAGTTTTATCCAATATTTGATTGGAGAGCGCATTCAACGTGGTCGCTGTTCTTATGTCTATATAAACATAAGCAAAACCGCCTTCATGCTCCAATATCTGCTTAACCAAAGAGGTTTTCCCAAATCTTCTTGGAGCTTTAATTGTGATATGTTGATTACTTTCAAGTAACAACCTGAACGTTGGCAGATGTTTAGTTCTGTCTACGAAGTCACCGCCCACTACGGGGCTTCCAATTTTAAACATTTGAGTCCTTATGTACGATATATATTTATTATTATATACCTTTTTTATGGGTATGTCAAATTAGTTTATAATTTTATACCTATTATTGAGTGATAATAATTAATAAAATCAGTCAAATTGTAACTTTAAATTATTAATTGAATAAACTATTTTGACAATTAATTAATTATTGACTATAATTCTATTAAATAATATTAAATACGAAAAGGCTAGAAATGATTAATATAAATAAATTAAATACGTTAACTGGGTTTAGTGCTGCAAGGAAATACTTTACTATCGAACTGATGGCTGGAATTGTATTTATGATGGTAGTGACCATAGTTTCAATTAACTATATAGTTAACATGGAAGGTGTTTTTTTTAATTATGTAACCTTGAAAGAATTGAAAAGTAACGGGCTATATTCCGAGGTTAACTTACACATATACAAAATTCTTCTTGAAAAACTTTTCTATATGATAGCAGTGGGTTTTTTGTCTGGCGTGCCTTTTTGTGTCGCTTACGCCGTGGTTGATGGGCGAGAAAATCCTGAAATTACGAGAGCCTCACTATATTACCTGTTTTTTACAAGAATAACATCTGGGCTTCTGGTTACTTCTAATGCGTTGTTCTTTTATGAATTCGGATTGACTCCATTTGAAGCAGGCTTAGATTACTTGTCTAGTTATGTTTTAATATTCTTGAGTATTTTGTTTGTCTTGGTTTTAGCACAGCAGTTTTTACGAAAGAAGATAAAAGATATATACATTGCACTGCTTTCAGAATGGGGCATAAATCTAATAATGATCGCAATGCTTTTTTGTTTTTATTTTGGTTTAGTAAGTTAATACAGTAAAAATTAAATTTAAGGAGATTAGATGAAAAAAAACACAGCAGCACTTTTGGTCATGTTAACATTATTTGTTGTTACGGTTAACGCTTGGGCTATAGCACAAATGGGCAAAGCGGAGCAAGGTATGGCGTCAAGTATAGGAATCGGAGAGGCTCAAATTATTAGCCTGCTTAATACAAAATATGAACAAGGCAACATAGAAAAAATTTGCAGACATCATTTATCTCAGAATAGAATAATTAAAAACAGAGGAGTTGCATTCAAGGAAATGGCAAATAAAAACTGCAGAGAGCAGTTGCTAAAAATTGGGAAAAGTAAATAGTTTCTGACGTGTTTTACTTCTAAAAATAATTACCTGAGAGCAATAATTAAAGGATTTAAATGAGCAATGAAGATAAATTTTACAAGTTTAATGTAGAAACCTACCATTGTAATTGTGCAAAAGAAATAGATGAGGTCACAGTGAAGAATAATATTATCAAACTTACGTTTCTTGGTGAGTTGGATTGCATCAACCTGGAGAAGATTCAAATGAGCAATATATTCTTGGATGGACTCGAAGATGACAGAGATGGCTCCGTCTCTTTTTCATTAGATATTTAATTGAGTGGAAGAATTGGTTTTGAAGAAAACAAATAAAACAATATGCGCCGCGTTACTCTTAATAAATGCATGCTCTCTTTATTTTACAACTGCTTTAGTGCTTAAGATTTCTATTTTCCAAATGAAACAATATTTTGAGGCAAAGTTAAATGTTATTCTTAAAATTAGTACGCCTCACGAAATTTTGCTTAATGACTATGCGTTGTTTTTATTGGGGCTTGTGATTATGACTAACTTTAGGGCCATTGTGTTTGTGTTTAAACTACTTAAAAAGAAGAGGGGTGCTCCTTTGGTTGATCTAAAGAGAAGTTCATTTCATATGGATAATGTGGTGTTTATTTTGTATATTTTCACTGGAGCTATTACTTGTATATTTGTTTTGTCTTTCCTCACTGTATCTTTTGTGAACTTTGTTTTCGTAGGAGATGCCAATTCTTATGTAGACACAATCAATGCGATACATTATTCCATGAGTAACTTTACTGGGTTGGACGAAAATGGAAAAGAACTATTAACACCTATAGTAAAACTTTTAGAGATAGAGAGCATTAAATCCTCGTTGATTCTCGCGTTACTCTCATTCTATTTACTCAGAAAGAACAGATATGTAATCCTTGTTGAAGAAACAATGAAGATTCTATGCTTTTTTGTGTACCAGGACAAACAAAGTAAAGCGCTCGTCAAATACAACAATAGATCTGCCCAGAGAATAAAACATATTTAAATAAAACTTAATAAGGAAAATTATGAAAAATACAACTAAGATGAGTTTAGGCTTGGGCGTTTTGGGATTATTAATTACTGGCTGCGCGGGTACACTATCCACACAGGAAACATTTAATCTTGCAGGAGAGAAAGTCGCAAAAGATGCAATAAAATATTGTAATGACGAGAGAATAAGCAAGGATAAGAATTGTCACTTAAATTATTCTGATGGAGTTTTTAATGCCTACGGAAAAATTGATAATCCAAATGCTTACGATTATAATGAAATTTTATATGGAAAAATTGACAATCCAAAAGGAATCATTCTCCAATTTATTCACAAAGATTTGAATAAAAAAACAGATGCTTCAATGATTACAATAGTTCTTTCAAAAAACAATGAAACTTGTAAAAAATCTATTACTTCATGGAATCATTCAAAAGAGGGAAAGGTTGAAACAGTAGAATTGTGGAGAAATATTTGTGCAACTTTAAAAGACGATCATGTTGCAGTCAAAATAAAAGGCAATTATATTTCAGATTTTACACAGTCCGAAAATAAAACAGAAGTAAATATGAAAGATTATGTCTTTAAGGACAAAGTGTACTTCTACAATGCCTATCATCATATAGGGAGCAGTTTTGATTATGACTTCAATGGTAGAGAACTTAAGAATATTGAATCAAGAGACTGGTCTGCAAAAGTATATTAGTGCTAAATGCATAAGTGAGTGAGAACGCAGAATAGTAGAAAAAGTAAATAGTGTTCTGTTTGACATATTAACGATTATATATTAATAATAAACTATTAGTTACCTTTTCGGACGAACAAAGAGCGCAAAAGTAAAATTTGTAAACTACTAAGATAAGGAAACAACATGGGCGAAAAATTAAATTTTACAATCATGCAGAATCACGACATTTATAAAGCAATTGCGACAAGCATTATTTTTGGAGTTTTAAGCATCGTAGAGAAAGATATTATATACTTTTCTCTTGACTTGTAGTTTGTGATACGATAAACTGTTTTTTAATTAATTCTTTTGAAAGAGCAATGAAAATATACATGAAAAATAAAAAATATAACTTATCGCAATTTGATGATGTCCAACAAGACTTTCTATTTTGGATTGAAGACTTTATTGACTCAAAACTACTATCATCAAGCAAAGATAATATTAAAGACGAAAACTTTAGTGGAGCAGAGCATTCCAAGAAGATTAAAAAATGTACCAACATAGAAGATTTAAAAACCCACACTAAAAAACTTAAAAATCTAGGATTAGATTTATCAAATTATACTAATCCCATGTATGCTTTTTATGATTTTATCATTAAAGATATGCTTGAGTCTTTTTACCAAATAACTATTTCTTACATTGATGATAACTTTACAAATGATTATATGAAGGAATTTAAAAATGAAAAAGGCAATAAACTTGGAGAATCTTCAATAAAAAAATATCGCTCTACTGTAGTATCTTTTTTTAAGCATATTGAAGAAAACAACGTTGATGGAAAAACAAATATCCCATATAAATTTTATCTTTCAGTTGACAAAAGAGGTGATAGAGTACCGACGCCTTTTAGCAATACTTATAAAAAAGTTCCAGTGTATTTGATTGAGAGTGAATATAAACAATTCAACAAGGAATTTATTAAGCATATAAGCAGTAATGACGATGATAAGAAAAGAGATATCTTAATCGTTAAAATACTTCTATTTAGTGGTATATCAAATAAAGAACTTTTGGAATTAAAAGAAAATGATTTTAAAGTTATTTCAAGTTCAAATAGTATTGATATGCATATACGAGGCAAAGGAAAGAAAAATAGAGTACTTAACTTGCCCAAAAGCCAAATGATAAGGTTTTACAATCAATACGTAGAACTTAGAGAAGATAATGAATACTTTTTCTATAGTTCTAAAACAAAAGATAATAAACTTGGTAGCTCTCATGCTTTGGACTTAACTAAAGATTTGATGAATAAAATAAATATAAACAAGAATAAAATATCTATTGATATATATAAAAACACATTTGCTATTCATTTAAAAAATAAACGAATGCCTGACGCTGTTATAGCTGAACTCTTGGGGTATAGTAAACTATCGACACTGAAAGAACTTGTGTCATTTGATGATGAAGAGCTAGTAAAATCATGCGATGCCTTCATGGATTTCGTATAAAAGTACTCTAGAGAAAAGTAAATAATACTTTTCTCTTGACAAGTATAGAAAATAAGAGTATAATTTGGTAGATTTAAACAAGGACAGAATATGGA
>ENA-ORXI01001071-ORXI01001071.1-sediment-metagenome-genome-assembly--contig:-NODE-1071-length-21939-cov-3.030098_pt1 | contig 21939 bp, 21 predicted proteins | sample MGYA00237861_ERZ511468 | MGnify/ENA primary metagenome ERZ511468 (study PRJEB26299, sample SAMN06266213) | sediment metagenome | isolation source: Hudson Canyon methane seep mesocosm | place...
ATCCGCGTTACGGTCCGCCCTCGGGTCGCTAGCTCATCGGGTAGAGCAGGGGACTTTTAATCCTCAGGTGCCGGGTTCGAGACCCGGGCGACCCACCAGATCCGAGGTGCCCGGTCAGGAAGGAGGGCCGAGCACCGAGGCGTGGAAGGCCAGCATGTCGGCACGGAACAGGTCCGGCTGGTCGCCGACGCTGCCGATGTGGGCACCCAACCGGCCCAGCCCGGCACGGACTGCGGCGAGGAACATGTCGCGATCGGTGGTGGCGGCGTCGGGTCGACCGGTTGCGGGGTCGATCATGGCCCCGTCGTCGTCGACGTAGACGGTCGGAGTCAAGGGGGCGACGGCCGCCTCGGGCACCTCGTGGACGGCCTCGCGCCGGTCGAAGCTGTGCGCCGCCCCGGCCACGATTCGCAGCGAGGCGTCGCCACCACCCAGGCGGATGGCCTGCACCTGGGCCTGGACCTGCTGGACCGACAACCAATCGTCCTGGTCCCCGACGATGGCCCGGACCCGGGTCGCACCCACCGTCGGATCGGCGAACTGGTGGCCGCACCACGGGTAGGCGGCGTACACGCCGGCCAGGCCGACGGCGTCGCCCACGACGGGGTCGGCGAAGCGCCGCATGGCCGCCATCAGGACCGCAGAGCCGCCCCTGCTGTGTCCCTGTGCGCAGACCCGCTCCGCATCGATGGCCGGGTGCCCGGACAGGACGACCTGGGCGGCCAGCACGTCGAAGGCGCTGGCGGCGAACGAGTAGTGGGTCTGGTTGGCGACCGTGGAGACGACGGACCGCGGTCCGAACGGGTCGAGCACGAAGGCGGCGTAGCCCGCCTCCAGGAGGGTCCCGGCGTGGCCCAGGTGGCTCTCGCCCACCCCCAGGCTGCCGGGCACGACCATCACGACGGGAAGGGGCCCGTCGGCCCGGGGCAAGAACAGCTTGCCGTCGGCCAGGAGTGGCTCGCAGCCGCCGGGATCGTTTATGGCCTGGTGGTAGTTAACGGGGTTGGCGCTCGGAATCTCGACGTTCCGGCCGACCACGCCTGCGAGGGTGACCGAACGGTCCCGGAACCTCTCCACACCATCCATCGGTCGGATCCTAGGTACCGGCCGTCGCTCCGCTGGCGCCGGGCAGCCGACACCTGCCTGTCACACCCCGCTGCGACAATGAAGGCACCTATCCAGAGGACCTGAGGGGCCTGGCCCTGCCATCCTGAATGCCTGTCGAATCGACCCGCTCTGGAGGTACGCCCCGATCAACCCGCTGGTTCGAGCAGGACCAGCGGGATCTCCCGATCCGTCCTCTCCTGGTAGCCGGCATAGCGGGCCTGCTTGTCGACGACGACCAGCCAGAGCCGCTCCCGTTCTTCGGGGGATGCCACACGGGCGATCATCGCCACGCCCGGGGCGCCCTTCATCGAGACCGTCACCTGCGGGTTCTCCCGGAGGTTCAGCAACCAGGCCGGGTGGGTGTCCTCGCCGCCCTTGGAGGCGACGATCACGATCCGGTCGCCGTCGCTGTGCGGCGACGTCAGCATCACCGATCGGGACTGGCCCGACCTACGCCCGGTGGTGATCAACTCCAGCACCGGCATGTCGAATGTTGTCCAGCCGAACCTTCCACCGCTGAGCCTCAGGAGGCCCTTGTGGACCCCGTTCATCACCTTCAGGAACCCGTCACTAGGCATGCACCGAGACTAGGCCCGTGGCGGAATCCGGGACGAAGGGTCTCAGGGCATCACCCGGTCAGTGACGTCCACCAATTCGGCATCCACCCATCCCGCAGCGACCAACTCATCCACAATGGCCACCGCGTAACGCCATGCGCCGAGCGCCTCCAAGTGGACATTGGGTGGCGGCTCCCGTAGTTCCCCTCGGCCGTCGACGCATCCCGGCTCATAAACCTCGCAGGGGGCCGACTGGACGAACTGACCACCCGGGGTGAGCGCCGGCCAGGTGGAAAAGAAGCGGACCATCCCGCCAGGGTGTTGGACAGGCATCGACCGGTAGATCTCGCCGGTCCCCGATCGAAGATTGCCACGGCTGACCGGTTGGTCCACCAGGAGCACACGGCTCCCGGTCAGCGACGCCAACTCCAACACGTACTCGGTATCGGCCAGATATTTCGCCGTGTAAGCCTCGCCGATCAGCGGAAGGCCGGCAGCGTCGGCCATACACGGCGTCATGCCGTTCCCACCGTGGTCGACGATATAGAGGTGTGGCTCCCACGACTCGAGGTATTCCAGGCCGAGGTCGCCTCGGCTGTCGGCAAACCAATCGCAGAGCGCCGTTCCCCACAGGTGTCGATGTTCGATGGTGGCCGCCTGACTCAGGATCCATTGGAGGTACGGCGCTACCTGGTCCGTGATGGAGTCTCCGGCCAGGACGACCCGGAGCTGTTCGTCGGCTTCGATGTCAATAGGGGTGGGTGGTGGATCCTCCAACACGAGGAGGGTGGTCGAAGGAACCTCGGTGGTGGGTGTTGCGGTAGTGGGTGGCTCGGTGGTGGTGGTAGTCGTAGTCGTGGCCAATGGAGCAGTCGTAGTCGTGGCCAATGGAGCAGTCGTAGTCGTGGCCAATGGAGCAGTCGCGTCTGGGCTACCCCCACAGGCGGCCACAAACAAAACGACAAGAACTAACGAGAGACCTTTCTGCATCAATCACGATCTCACAAGAACTGATTCAAACAGGACACGGAAACTCTTCAGGGAGAATCCGACACGCTCTCCAATAGTGTTTCGACGTGAGCCACAACCGCGACTTCAAGATCCGTGGCTACACGATCGGCCAGGCACCAAACCTGCCTCTGATTGTCGTGATCGTTGCTGCCGCAGTGGGGCGGGTGGCTGAACAGGGATCAGTCACTAATCGGATCGCGGACTCTGCTTTCTTTGTAAGCCTCAGCATCTGGAGCTATCTAGAAACCTTCGATGGCGCCAACGCATTTCGGAGAGCCCTGGGAATAGCAGGGTTTGTCGTCGTCTTGATGCGCCTCGTAGGACAACTCCAGTAAACGGCCAGCAGAGCGACGCCCACACCTCACTCGTAGGTGCGGTTCGGCCAAACCAGTTCAAGGCAGCGTGGGTCCGCGCGCGCGGTGGTGCGAGTTCTCTAACATCGACTTCCCCCCACCACCAGAACCCGAAGAAGGTCCATGCCATATCCCCCCGAGCCCCGGAAGCCATCAACCGATGCTGAGGTACTGGACGGCGCCCGATGCTACGCAAGCGCTCGCCGGCGGGCCGAGGTGCTCCACCGGAAGCAGACGTTGGCCATCGAGGCCGAACGCCTGGCCGACTGCGACCTCCACGATGCCTCCAATGAACGACTCAACGCCAATCTGAAAGCCGGTGATCGAGCGATGGGGTTCACCATGCCGGTCGATCCACCGTCGGGAGTCGGTGGGGTGGACGACTACCCGACCGGGAAGGCGCATCTGGCCTACGAGCGCCACCTGGCGGCTCGGAAACGCCTGGACGCGAAATGCGATCAAGCGGACCGTGAGCTTGAAGAGGCCCTTGGCGCACTTATGACTGCTGCGTCGGGCTTAGTGGAGGATACGGACGGGTCCGAGGAGCACGACTCAGACGACGAGGGCCTCAACTTGCTGGCCGGAGGCGGAGTCGCCCAGGAGGTGGAATCAAATGACAGTGGGGACGCCGGTGTCAACGAGATTGCCCCGGCAGCCTGAAGGCGTACCAACGGGTCTCGCACAACATCTCCTGACGTGATCGCAGCGTGAACAGCACCAACCAATTTCTCTACCGTTGGCAATTCGAAGCGCTCATCAGTTGGCTTCGTTGCGGACGCCGCGGCATCGTCGAGGCCGTCACGGGCTCCGGCAAAACCAATGTCGCTCTGGCTGCTGCCGCTGACGCAAACCGGCGGGGTCTGTTTGTACTCGTCGTCGTGCCAAGCCGGGTGTTGATGAACCAGTGGGCATTCCACCTTGCCCAGGCTCTTCCTGGTTGCCGGATTGGACGCCTTGGCGACAACTTCAGCGATGGGGTCAACGGCTGCGACGTTCTCGTGACGACGAGACATTCAGCGAGTACGAGGCGTCCTGTACCCCCGACCGAAGCCGGTGGACTAATCATCGCAGACGAATGTCACGGTTTCGGTGGTAAGACCCTCAGACAGTCGCTCATCCACGATTACCAAGAGCGCCTGGGGCTCACAGCGACGCTGGAACGCTCTGATCAGGCCGTCGAAAAAACTTTGCTTCCGTACTTTGGGGGTGTCTGCTACCGCTACGGCTTCGGTCCAGCAATCGCCGACGGCGTCTGCGCTCAGCCCCGGGTTGCCTTCGTGGCTGTTCCACTAGCCAGCGAAGAACGCATCGAATACGACGACATCGAAACGTCTCTCGTCCAGGCACGACAGGTCCTCCGTGCAATTCCGGATATGCCACAAGGTTCGTTCAGCGCGTTCCTCATAGCGGTGAGCCACCTCGCCGAACACGACGCCGGACCGAACGGTAAGGCGGCCGTGACATACCTGGAGGCGTTCTCCAGGCGGCGCGAGATCGTGGCTACGAGCCGGGCAAAGTACGAAGTCCTGTCCCGGTTCGCCCCGTTGATCAAACAGGCGGCAGGGAGCCTGCTGTTCACCCAGACCGTGAAGGCAGCAAACCACGCCATCAACCGACTAGATCCGCTTCTGAATATCGAAATCATCACAGGAGAAACGAGCCGTGGTGAACGCGAACGAATCCTTCACGAGCTTCGGGTTGGGACAATCGACGCTGTAGCCGCACCGCGTGTTCTGGACGAGGGAATTGATGTGCCCAACGCCAACCTGGGCATCGTCATCAGTGCAAGCAGGACACGCCGTCAGATGATCCAACGCATGGGACGCATCCTGCGGCGTAAGCCACTCGGCAGCGGCGCTCGATTCGTAATCCTTTTCGCCAGCGACACACTTGAGGACCCAAGGACGGACGAACGAGACGGTTTCATGGAGGAAATCCAAGACGTTGCCGAATCATCGCGGATCTTTGGCGCTGGCGATCATGAGCGGCTCACGAGCTTCCTCGATTATTCGGGTCCAGAGGTTCTGACTTCGCCGAAAAAGATCGGCCCCATGTCCTCGCTGGAGGCCATTCCTACTCAAAGCGACCTTGTCGAGCGGTACGCATGGCTCAACTTCCTGGCCTGGCATGAGAGGACCAAGGATCATGTCGAAGCCTGGGATTTCGATCTTGGTGATGGCGCCGCTCCGCCCTATTTGGAATTCCAAACACCTGAGCTTCCAGCACTCGGTGTAGAGCGCGTCTCAAAATCCAAGGCAGCGCTGCTATCGACTGGGGAGCAACCAGTAACCCTTATCAAGCGATCCGAAGGATTCGCACTCCAGTGCACAGGCTGCGGCGCCATGTCGGAACCCACACGATTTCGGTGGAAAGCGCTAGACGCGACCGTTGAATGCAGCTGCCTATGGTGAGGCTCCTAGCGTGGCTTCCTCGTGCCGACTACCTGAGACCGCTACGGCCTCCAGGACCTATTCACTGACCGACCAACAGTGGCTGCACCGGCCTTTCAGAGGCAGGAGCGGACCGCCTCGATCAACGCGTTCGCCCTGGGGTCGCCGGCAACTCCGTTTCCCATCTGGTTCATGACGTAGCCGAAGCCAACCTGATGGTCGAGGTCGCCGAAGGCCAGCGAACCGCCGGCTCCCGGGTGTCCGAATGATTCCCCGGTCAACATCGGATTCGTATCAAGGTGCCTCATGAATCCCATTCCCCACGCACACTCCACGACGAGGCTCTTGTCCGGCCCGCGCGAGCGCTCGGCCCTCACCGTCCGGACGGTTTCATCACTGATCAGTCGGATCCCGTCGACCTCGCTGACACACGCCCCGTACATCCGAGCCAGAGCGCGGGCCTCGCTGATGCCGGCAGCTCCGGGAATCTCGGCTGCATGCACCTGACGGGTGTTGAAGGTATCTATTTGGAGAGGAACCGAGGGATCATATTCTTGGCCGACAAGCATCGCCCCGTCCATGGTGAGCGCCCGATAGCCGAGGGATCCGGGACCCATCATCGCCGCTATTAGTTCGATGGTCGGCGGGTCAGTGATCACCGGTGCGGGGAAGATCTGGGCGACCCGGTGCTCCTCAGATTCCGGAAGCCCGATGAACGAATCGACGCCCAGAGGGCCGGCCACCTCGTCGGCCAGGAAGCGGCCGATGGGCCGTCCATCGATCCGCTTCACGATCTCGCCGACGATCCAGCCGTAGGTGATGGCGTGATATCCGTTGGCCGTTCCCGGCTCCCACAGGGGCTCTTGAATCTCGAGAGCGCGTAGCACCGGTTCCTTGTCGCAGATCTCATCGAGGGTGAGCGGGGTATCGAGAGCCGCCAGGCCGGCTTGGTGGCACATGCACTGGGCGACGGTCACTGTTCCCTTACCGCCGGCCGCGAATTCGGGCCAGTAGGCGGCCACCGGTGAGTCGTAGTCGAGCTGGCCTCTTTCGTGGAGGATGGCGGCACAGATTGCGGCTACGCCCTTGGTGGTCGAGAAGTGCAACTGGAGGGTGTCCTGCTCCCATGGGCGGCCGGTTGCCGGATCAGCCATCCCACCCCAGACGTCAACCACGCTGGTACCACCGACGTAAAGGCAGAAAGCGGCCCCAACCTCGCCGCGGTCATCAAAGTTGTCGGCAAAGGCGTCGGCGACGGCCCCGAACCCTTCTGCCACCTCGCCATGTATCTGAGTCATCGATCCCTCCCTGTTGCCGATCCGGTTGAGTCTGGCAAACGGCATCGTGAAGGTCCCATTCGTGGTACTAGTCCACGGGGTGAGATTCGAACTCCGCAGGGGGGATCGAAATCTTCCGTAGTCGAGGGTTGTCGTTACTCAAACAGGACGTGACAAGAGCTATCGAAGACCGGCGATACATCTCCGGTGATCAACTCGCGGGCCGTGTCACCTGAATCGAGGACACAACGGTCTGTTTATCGCCGAAAGTTGTTTGCTGCTCAATAGCGAGCAGTACGCCTCCAACTGGATCGTGCATCGTCAGTAGTCGACGTTCGATAGGTGGCGATGGTCGATCGACCGCAACCGAAAGGGGCCCGACAGCTCGAGTCAGCATCCAACTATCGTCAAGACGCACCAGAGGTGCGCCAAGGTCAAGGGTCGGCTCGATCCCTGCAGACTCGGGCACGGCGACGCCGACTATGTCAGCAACCGACCTACCGGCAACTGAGAAGAAACCTCCGGTGAGCTGCCGGTCGGGCTCAACGAGCACTCCATAACTGGTGAACTCATAACCGAACCGCGGCCAGACACCACTGCCGGTAATCGCTCCTGGTTGCCATTGGGTGCCAAGACCGATCACATCGGGGCCGAGGTAATGACGATGTTGGCCGGCGACTTCGAGGTCGAAAGCCCACTCGCCTGCAAAGGCCGCCATCGGATGGCCGGCCAACTCGGGGCCAGGATCGCAGGTCTGGATTACCCGGAGGCGCCCTTCGTCGACAACCTCGACCACCCTTCGTTGCCGCAGCACGCCGACAAACGTGCCATCGGGGTCGTGCACATACTCGACGACGAGCCATGCGCCATCAAAGCTGTCGTCGCGAGCCATCTACGCCCCTTCGAAGCTGAGCGCACCGTACATCGCACCGATGCGTTGTTCGCCGCGATACCACATTTGTACGACGCCCTTAATCGTTCCGTCCAGTGTCGCGACCTCGCGGAGCCACACCCGGGTCTCCTCGCGATGATGCAGAAGGTGCCCCGATTGGCCTCTACCACCGACCATGTTCAACGAGCCGATCACGTCGCCTGTGGGAGTCCACGCCTCAGTCGGGGTGGTGACCAACGAATACGAGGCATCACGACCGAAGTGCACACCTTCGACTGACACATCGAGTCCGGCTGCCGTCTGCGCGATCGATTCGCAGTATTCAACCGTCTCGATCGGTGCGAGATCGCCGTCGAGAACGGTGAGCTCGCCGACCCATGACCCAGGGCGCCGCAGCAACATCTCGGCTTCGTCGGCACCCTCGTATCGCACCGCTGGTAATGGAGCGGGCCTCATCGCATCCGTTTGGCGCAGATACTCCCCCACTACCACGTATTTCAGGACCTCAGCCCGCGAGATCAGCGCTAGCGACAACTGTCGGGTGCCATCGGGAAGCACCATCAGAAAGAACCGCTGCGACATCCCGAGTTTCGACCAGTAGTTGTGGGCACAAACCAGACCATCACCCAACACGTCGGCGAAGCCGTAGTTGAGAGGTCCCTGGTACAGACGGTGGGTGCCGCGGTCGGCGATCGTGTACTGCCCAGCCATAGAGAATGGACCCTCGAACGAAACGTTGACCGTTACAGTGCCGGCGCCGTCGTCGGCTTCGACACTTCGAGTGTCACGGCCCTCACCCAGAAAGACGCCATCGGGTCCGTAAACCTCGGCAGCCCCGAGCCATTGGCCGAGCCCCTTGGAGAATGAACCCGTGGGTCCAGACGATTCGCTCACGCTGCGACCAGCCGAACATGTTGGACGCTGATCTCGGTATCGGCGAGCAGCGCGCCGAGGTCGGTGCCCGCCTGTTGTGGAAACAGATATCGCCCTTCGGTGAACACGTCGAGGCCATCGAGGGCGAAGGGATACGGATCGAGGGAGTACACGCCGTCGTCGCGTTCGACGAGGGAGATGACAACATCGTCGCCGACTGAGCGCGGCACGTTGGGAAACTCGGTGTCACCCCTGCCGCCCACCGGATTCAGATGGAGATGCAGCGAGAGCGTGTCGAAGAACTGCAATTGTTTATAGGCGTGGAAGAGGTGCTCGTCGGAGGCGTACTCGGGGTCGGTCGCTTCGAGAGCGGTCTTCAAGGCCGCTTGCCGTTCGAGTTCGGAGGCGAGCATCTCGTCGACACTCGGACGCAACTCGTCGGGAATAACGTCTAGGAAGACCTTGTCGGTCAGACCGTACCGACCGCTGTAGAGCCCAAACGTGTGCATCGAGGAGATCAGCCCACTGAACGGGTGGTGCTCGGCGTTGAAGGCTGGCGACCCAGCGCTGGTGCTGACAATTTGGGGAAGTGGTGTCGCTGTGAGGTTATACGGCAGGCCTGTTGCCGGGTCCTGCGGCGCCTCGACGTCGAGCTCGACCCACCCCTGGTCATGATGCTCGACGATGAACTGCATCGGCTCTTGTGGCGAGAGGCCAACGAACATGTCGTTGCCAAAGTTTTGGGCCAGCGATCCGGCGAACGCTGTGTGCTGTCGCATAGCGATCACGAAGTGGGCGTCGCCGCCGGCCGCGCTTTGGACGATCATGGCCGCTCCACACAAACGAAGTCTTGGATCTGAAATAGGTTGGTCTTCCCGTCCCGGACCTTGTGGGTGATGATGCGACGCGTGTTCGGGTCGAGGAAATAGTGGTTGTTGTAGACGATGGTTTTGGTCACCGAGCTGTCAATGGTGAACACATAATTGAATGCGGTCAGTTCGGTTCCTTCAAGGCTGATCATCTCGCTGTTCGCCCAGCAGCGTTTGCCGTCGACCGAGATCGGTGTGTCGTAGACCGTCTCGCCAACTCCATAGAGGTTGTCGAAGTGCTCGTGGAGATGCCAGGTGCTGTCATCTATCCAAGAGACCTCCATGTGGACTGCACTGCTATCGAGAAACTCGCCATCAGGCGTGAAACTTTTGCAGAGGCCCTCCCATCTGCCCATGAAACATTGGTAGGGCCGGGGTGAGCCGGGGCCATACTTGTTCGGAGCGGACGGCGATGGGCTTTCGTTGGCGTCGTTCATGATCTGATCGTAGATTCGCTGGTCCGCCGGGGGAAACCTCGTTCCTCTGAGCGGAGCGCTACGTTGAGTCGCAAGGGAGGCTTACCGACATGCACGTCCACTGTGTCTTGGTGAAGCTGCACGACCGCACCACGATCGATGTCTGTCGCGACCTGATGAAGTCGATGCACGGTCGTATCGACGACATGATCGACCTCCGGGTCGACGTCAACAATCTCGACGGCGGATACTCGTGTGATTTGAGCCTCACCACCACCTGGCCGGATTTGGCCGCATACCAGCGTTACACGACCAATCCGGTACATCTCGAGGTGCGCGCCCACGTGCTCGAGTTCATGGCCGACGCCATGACAGTCGACTATTTCCTCGACCCCCTCGATGCACCTGCAGGAGAGCTCGATGCACCTGCAGGAGACCGGTGATCGTCCGCTCGATCCACCTCGGCTTCGAGGTTCCCGACACCGATGCCTCGATGGCGACGCTTTACTACGCCGCCGACGAGGGCGCGCTCGACGCAGCGCGCCTAACCGGACTGGTGGCCGCCGATCGATCCCGCTCCCCGTGGCCACTCGTCATCGTGCTACCGGGAATCAACGTGGCACCCGATTCCTACCGATGGTTGGCAATCCGGCTGGTCCGAGCCGGCTATTGCGTTGCGACCTACGCGAACATCGGATCGCTGGGGCCTGCCGGTCGCGGCATCACCCCCGGCATCGACATGGCGGCGCTCGGCCCCGACATCATCGCCAGCCACTGCTCGGCCACTGCATTGGGTCCTTTGCTCGACGCCATCGCCGATCTCGACGAACCCGTACAAGGGTTGATCGACTTCGATCGGGTTGCCATCGGTGGGCATTCGGCCGGGGGCACGGTCGCCCTTCACAACACCGACCCGAGTTGGGTCTCCGGGCTGGCCTGCGCCTTTAGCTTCGGCGGCCACACGATGACCTCCATGTCGCTCGGCCACGGCGAAGCCAGCGTCACGGCCGTGCCCTCCAAGGTGCCAATCCTGTTGCTCGCGGGAGCCGACGACGGCGTGGTCGCTGCGAGCCGCGACCGATACCGCAACGACGATCAGGCTCACGATCCGGTGCGACGAACATTCGACGAAGCCATTCACCGGAACCAGAACGACTCGTGGCTCGTCGAAATCGCTGGCGGCAACCATTTCACGATCTGTGATCCGATCGATGAAACATCGGGCCGATCGTTTCTCGAGGCCGAGTTGCGCTCCACAGACCGTTTGGCACGCGACACACTGGCATCGGTACTCACTGCGTTTCTCGGCGAACATTGCCAGGAACCGAGGGCACAAGATCGTGTCGAAGACTTGGTCAACGCGACGACGATCTCTCGATGGGCGCGCCGGTGAAGGGAGAAAGATGAGCAAGCGGGTTGTAATCACCGGATCGACGAGAGGCATCGGCAACGGGCTCGCCCGCGAGTTCTTGAAACGTGGATGCTCGGTGGCGATCAGTGGTCGATCGACCGACTCCGTAGCGACGACCGTCGCCGAACTCGGAGAGCATTATGGCGAAGCGAAGGTATGCGGCATCGCCTGCGATATCACCGATCCGGCCGCGCTGCAGCGGCTCTGGGATTGCGCGGCAGAAGCGTTCGGCGGGGCCGACGTCTGGATCAACAATGCCGGCATGAGCATCGAACGGAAGCCGTTGTGGGAACAGAGCGACGAGGCGCTTGAGGATCTGGTCGCGACGAACCTCACCGGCGCGTTATTTGGGTCGAAGGTCGCGATTCGCAACATGCTCGCGCAGGGCGGCGGACAAGTCTGGAGTACCGAGGGGTTTGGTTCCGACGGCGCCACGCAGACCGGGATGGTGGCTTACGGGTCGACCAAACGTGCCGTGCGGTACATGCAGAAGGGCCTGCGCAAGGACACGGCCAACACCCCTGTTCAGATCTGCACGGTTTCGCCGGGCATCGTGGTCACCGATCTTCTTACCAGTGACTATGACCTCACCTCCGAGCAATGGGAAAAGTCGAAGAAGATCTTCAACATCCTGGGCGACGAAGTCCACACCGTCACCCCGTGGCTTGTCGAACACATCCTGGCCACCGACAAGTCGGGTGTGCGGGTCGCATGGTTGACCCGACGCAAGGCGTTCGGTCGCTTCATGACGGCGGCGTTCAACAGACGCGACCTCTTCGCTGGTGTCGAAGAGTCCTAGAAAGTAGTGCCGCGTCGGCGGTCAGGTGAGCCCGACCGGGCGATCGCTATTGGGTCGTCGCCAAGGTAGCTACGAATAACCGCTTCGTTGGACTGGATCTCGGCTGGTGTTCCCTCGGCGATGATCGATCCAAGTTCGAGGGCGATCATTCGGTCGCAAATCGCGGAGAGCATTGGCATGTCGTGTTCGATCACCACGATGGTGATGCCATACGAATCGCGAATCTTTTCGATTACCGAACCCAATGCTTCGGTCTCGGCTTGAGCGATGCCGGCCGATGGCTCGTCGAGCAAGAGCAACCGCGGCCCAAGCGCTAGGTTGGCGGCGAGCTCGACGATACGCCGGGTGCCGGTGGAAAGGCGCCGCACCGGCTGATCGGCCAGGGCGGAGAGTCCGAACATTCTGAGGGTGTCGTTCACCGATCGATCGATCGCAGAAGTGGGAGCGGCGTGTTGTTGAGCGAGCATGATGATGTCGCGCGCTGTCATCGTCGGGAACATCGACGCGTTCTGGAACGAGCGAACAAGACCCATCGCACTGCGCGCTTCGGGCGTCCGACGAGAGATGTCGACGCCGTCGAAGCTCACCGAACCCGCGTTTGGCTGAACGAACCCAGAGATGAGCTCAAACAGCGTGGTCTTGCCAGCTCCGTTCGGTCCGATCAAACCTAAGGTCTCACCGCGAGCGACCGCGAGCGAAACATTGTCGACCGCCGTCACCGATCCAAACGACTTGGTCACCGAGTTGACGACCAGAAACTGGTCAGTCTCGTCGCCGCCTCTGCGGTCGATCCGTGTCGTGCCCATTTCGCCTGCTTCAAGCACGACCGCAGCAGGATCGTCGTCGGGTTCGACCTCAAGCCGGGCGGTAGCCGGGTCGATCCCATTCCATCGCGCCACCTGGTCGATGACATTGGCACGCGTTGACGCCAGAAGCCCCCATAGGCCACGCGGCTGTTCGAGAACGAGAATCAGCCAGGCTGCGTTCAGGCCGGCTAACGCCGACAGCTCCAGTTCGAAGAACCCCGGGATTCCAACGAGGTACGCGGCACCGAGAAGGGGTCCGGTCAGCTTGGAGAGGCCGCCGATGACCGCGACCGATACGACGTTGATGCTGTCGCTCGGGGTAAACAACGCCCGGGTGACGAAGCTGTTGGCGAAGGCGAGCACCGAACCACCGAGGCCGGCAATGAACCCGGAGAACCCATATGCGAGCAGCGTCGTGCGACGAGGAGCGATGCGGAACACCCGCGCTGCGTTCGCATTGTCACGCAGGGCTACCAACGATCTGCCAAACGCCGAACCGCTCACGATGCTTGCCAACGCGAGAATCGACACGAAAGCCCCCAGCGCCACGTAGTAGTAGCCCTTCGATGTCGTGATCTCGGCCCCAAGGAACTTGAGCGGGCGCGAGCTTCGACCCACACCGAACGCCCAGTCTTGGCGGAGGAGCCAGCTGAACGTGGCCAGTGCGAAGGCAAGGGTCACGATCGCCAACTGCAACCCTCGGACTCGAAGCGCCGGGAGTCCGACCACGGCCGATGCCGCCGCCCCCACCAACCCGCCTGCCACCAGACCGAGCGCAACACTCCCCATCTCCGTGCCGACGCGGACGGCAGCCACCGCTCCGATCGCGGCGAACGCGACCTGCCCGAGCGAGAGCTGACCGGCCAAGCCGGTGAGAAAGCTGACCGAAATACCAATGATCGCCAGAGCGAGAATGGTCGTGATCACAAACGCCGACTTGTTCGTGATCCACAGCGGCATCGACGCAGCGATGACGGTGATGATCGCACCAACGACCCAGCCAAGGTTTCGAAGGATCCAGACATCGAGGTACGCATCGGGCAACCGCTCGTCGCTGATGAGCCCATCCCATCGTTCCTGCTCATCGCGACCGGCACGTACATGTAGTGCCACACCGACCAAAATCAACACGAACAACGCGACATCGAAGTAACCGGCGGCGTTTGGGTTGGTGCTGATGTATTGCTCGAGGACCCCCAGGCCGACCCCCGCCGCAAAGGCGACGGGGAGGCTGTTGAATCGAGCGAGTGCCGCGACGGCCAACCCTCGGATAATGAAGTCGGGTCCGAAGGTGTCGGGGGTGACGGTGCTCTGGTTAGGAATGATCAGCATCGCGGCGAACGCAGAGATCGCACCGGCGAGCGCCCACGACAACATCGACATCTGTCGTGGGTCGACACCTGCCAATGTCGCCGCATCGGGGTTCGATGCCGCACCTCGAATCGCCAGCCCATAGCGGCTTCGTTGGAGAAATAGATAGAGCGCTGCCACTACCAGAGGAGCGAGAATCAACAAGGCGGTCGCCGACGATGAGATGAAAGCCGAGAGGTCGAAGTCAGGAAAGAACGGCGGCTGGGGGAAGCTGGCGCCTCCAAGGCCACCACCGGAGAACGACAACGCGAGCAACAGCAGCGCTTGTGAGGTGCCGAGGGTGGCGACCATCGCCAGCACCTTTGGCGAGCCGGAAAGTTTCTGCACCACGACCGCCTCGAGACCCGCACTGAGCAACGCCGACACGATGATCGCTCCGACGAAACCGAACCAGTACGGAACGCCATAGTCGTTCACGACAACCGACATCATCGCTGCCGAGACGAGGCCGACCGATCCGTGAGCGAAGTTGATGAAACCGCTCGAGCGATACGCGAGAACAAGTCCGATGCCCAACAACGCGTAGCCGACACCAAAGATCGAACCCAGCAACACCAGCGGAGCCGAGAGGTCAAAGCCCCACACCGCGACCATCGTGATCAGCCCTTGAGGACTCGCGAAAGCCCTTCGAGGTACGCACTGCGGACAAGATCGGGCTGTGATCGAAGCACCGCTGATGGCCCCTGGTAACCGATCTCACCCTTTTCCATCACGTAGGCGTAGTCGGCGACAGAGAGCGCGATATTCACCGATTGTTCGACCAACAACACCGCCGCGCCCCGTTCAGCGATCTGGCGAATGACCGGAAGAAGGTCGGCGATAACCAGAGGTGCGAGGCCCAGGGAAAATTCGTCGATCAACAACAAACGCGGGCGCACAATCAACGCCTTCGACATCGCGAGCATCTGCCGCTCGCCGCCCGACATTGTCTCGGCTCGTTGATGTTGCCGTTCGGCCAGCCGCGGGAAAACGTCGAACACCTCGGCGAGCGGATCGACGTCATCAACACGATCGAGGCTGTGACAGAAGAGCCGGAGGTTCTCGGCGACGGTGAGCGGGCCGACGATCGCGTTGCCGCCTACGACCTGGTGCAAACCCATGCCGACCCGCCAGGTGGGACGAGTCCTGGTGATGTCGAGCCCGGTGTAAACGATGCGTCCCCCGATGGTGGGCTCGAGTCCAGAGATCGCTCGCAACAGCGTGGTCTTGCCAGCGCCGTTCGTGCCGAGCAGGGCGACGACTTGGCCGGGCTCGACGGTGAGATCGACATCGAACAACACCTGCACGGACCCGTAGGCGACCTGAAGACCTTCGACCGAAAGCACAGGTGTCGATTCGCCGTCGAGCCCAGCCACCCGTCGTGGCACCTGAGCCGCTGCGGCGGAGGCGAAGTCGGCGGTCGAATCCCGCGACGAGTCGGAGTATCGACGGATGGCCCAACCCACCCACACCAGAGGCAGGGCAAAGAGCCCTAACCGCCACTGCTCGCTGAGCGAGGCGGGAAAGATCTCCAGTAGGACCAGTCCGAAGAAGGCGCCGCCGGTCAGGAACACCAGCTGCTCGAAGGCGAGGCGTCGGCGAAGATTCGGCGCGACCGCTGGAAAGGCCGCAGCATCGAGCGCGGCTGCAGCGAGCCCGATGGCCCCGCCGGCGATCATCCAACACACCACGATTCCGATGTAGGTGGTTGACATCGAACCGATGGAAACCAGTACACCGGCGACTAGCAGTTGCAGCCCGATCGCATCGGATCGACGGCTGCCGGTTAGTCGATCGAGCCGGTGGTACCAAGGACCAAGCCCGTTTACCGCTGCGCTGGCCAAACAGCCGACGCCCAGCACTGCGGCGACCTGGCGAGGGCTTCGTTGCCATTCGTCGACCAGGATGTGCCAGGCGGGTTGCGCGCCGCCAAATACGATCAGTCCGACCCCGAACGCCGCGCCGTACGACCGGCGGGGCCAGGGTGCGTCGAGAACCCCAGCGGTTGGTTCGGTCTCGACATCGCCGTCATGCAATAGCGCGTGCGGTCCAATCGATAGGGCGGCGATCAGACACAATCCGGACGAGATCCATAACACGGTGTCGTAGCCGACATCGGTGAGGATGCGAAGACCCAACGGCCAGCCGGCTCCAACGGATACGCCTACCCAATACAGCGACAGCGTGCGCAGACGATCGCCTGGTGACGCCGCCATGGAGAGAAGTGGCCGGTGTAACACGAGCGACGGTGCGGCGCCGACGACGTACAGTACGCCGCCGCCGACGAAGAGGTTGAGCTGAATCGTCCAGGCCATCAGCGCCAGTCCGACGGCGGCAACGACCCCACCCATAAACAGCAGCGACCCAGCCGGCAACATGTTGCGGGTGCGGACGGTCACCCACGCCACGCCGACGGCCAACCAGCCGAACAACACGGTCTCGCCGACAAGAGTCTCGAGAAGGTCGAGCCGCGATGCCACCTCAACCCGCCAGAACAACAACACGGTGACCGGCGCGGTGATCGCCGCCGCTTGCAGCGCCAGGCCCCGGAGCACTCGGGGATGTCGAAGCTGGGCCTCTCGTTCAGCCATCGAAGTCGATAGGTGATCCGCTGACGACCATGCATCCACATTCCGCTTCGAAAGCGAACGGCATGAAGGCGCCACCGCCTGCGTATTGGCCTCGCTCGAACTGCACGCTGTAGACCGACGCTGCTTCGAAGCTGGTGTCGAGCGCCCACATGGCTTCGCCGAATCCTGCGGCGCTGATCTCGGCGGCGCCGTCGCCGGCGGCGGCGAGAAGTTCCAACGCGTCACAGAACATCAACCCGGTTCGAACCGTCGCTCGGTCGTCGATGGCGAGACCTGCATCGGAGAAAACATCGACGCAGGCGGCCTCAGCGTCGTTGGCGGGGAACGGCCACTGATCGTCGGCGACATCGGCCCCAGGGAGGACGCTGATTCCTGTGGCGCCGGCCATTTGGGGTCCATAGTTGAAGATGTTGAAGTCGGGTGAGTCGTAGCTAGAGACTGCGTACTGCGGCTCGAAGTTTTGGGTGATCGCCGTGTTGATGAACCACGAGATGAGCCGCGACCCGCCGATGGCCACAACCCGATCGACGTTGGCTTCTTTGAAGTTCACGATCGCCTGGAGCAAGCCGTTCTCGAACACCGTTCCGTCGGTGGGGTCGATGGTGTTGAACGAAGCGACCTTGACTCCGGCGGCGTCGAGTACCGGCACGAACTTCTGCTCGTAGGCGCGTCGGCTCAGGTCGGAGTCGATGGAGATAACACCCACCGTGCCGCTGCCGAACCACCCGCTGTCGGTGAGGCTGCTGGCCATACCTGCAGTGAGGTTGTCGTAGGACGGCAAAAAAGGCGACCACAGATACGGCGCGAGTTCGTCGAACCCGGCATCGTCGACGGGGTACAACGTGGCGTCGAACATGAGGGTTTTCGCGTTGGCGTAACACGGGCGGGCATTCTCCTGGAACTGCCCGGTCATCACCACGGCGAACGCCTGGTCGTCCTGGGTGATCGCGTTGCAGAGCGCCTCTTCAGCCACCGGTCCGTCGGTGATGGCATTGAAGACATGCACCTTGGCATCGATAGTTCGACCCGCTACGCCGCCGCGGGCATTGATGTTTTCAACCAGCGCCGCTACCTGGGCTTCGCGGTTGCCTTCGGTCGGCACCTCCCAACCAAAGGCCGCGGCTACCGCGGTGGTGTCGGTGATGATGAACGACACCGTGATCGTGTCGTCGGTAACCCCTGGAGTGTCAGCCCCCGCAGGCACTATTGCTGCCGGGCCGTCGGTTCCGTCATCGTCTATGTCGCTCGATGAACCTGAGGGTTCGAGAGCTTTGGTCGAATCGGTTGACGCACCTTCGGAATCGCTCGCCGACTGTGAGCAGCCGACTGCAAGCAGCGACAGCGTCAACAGACAGATGCCAAGTCGTTTTGTGATGGTCGACATTGGGTCCTCACTCATGCTTCCGCTGTGCCTTCAAACGGTTCTTTCGAACGTACCCGCGTTGCGGTCGTTCACCCCAGCGGCCCGCACCGCGGTGCGATAAGCCGATCTGCGTTCGTTGAGATAATCGCTCGTCAGGTAAGCCATCAAACCCACTACCACCAACACGATGACGGTTTGTGCGATGCGGCCGAGTCCGAGCCAGCCAATGCCGATCCCGTGCAGTAGCGCTTCGTTAAAGCCAACGAGATACAGGATCACCCCGATACCTGGACCGAACCATGGTCGGCCAGCAAGTCTGTTCATGACTTCAGCGTTCCGAACTGGGCCCCTTCGGATCCCGAAACCAGGTACGACGCAGCCTCAAGTCGACCACGTTCGGCAGGAAATCCCTGCACCAAGGCCATCGAAAGATCGCGCAACCCGCGAGAGATCGGCCCTTCCATTCCGGTGTTCGACGTACCGCACGCCTTCATGGCGTGCACCGCAACCTGGAAACAATTGTCCGCTATTTCGCCCTTGGCGATGCGCCAGTTCGCAACGACGTCGCCTTTGGCGAGAATGTCGGGGTCGGCGGTCTCGAGCGCTATTTGGCGCCGCGCCCACAAGAACGCCGTGTCGAGGTGGCTGCGCATCTTTCCGATGAGTTGTCGGTGAACATCGCTGCTCCCGATGGGGTCGTCAGAGTCCGCGTATTTCGTGCTGGTCAGATAGTTCATCGCGAAGTCGTAGATTGCTTGGGCGGCGCCGACGTACACCGAGGAGAGCGCCACCTGGTTGCCGACGAAACTTCCACGGCTGACAAGGGTCATGTTCACAAAAGAATCGTGCACGGTCAGCGAATCGTCGTCCGGTACAAAGACGTTTTCTAGGGTGATTCCATGCGTGGCGGTGGCGCGCATTCCGACCGCATCCCATTTGGTGCGTTCACCAACACCAGGGGTATCCCGGGGGATGAGAAAGACGGCGAGATCGGCGACGGTGTCGCCGGTGTCGAGTTTCGCTGTGACGAGATAATCGTCGGCGATTCCGGTGGCGCAGCCGAAGGACTTCACCCCGTTGATCACCCAGCCGCCGTCGCAACGTGATGCCTCGGTAGCGATGGTCACCGCGGCGCCTTTGGTGCGCACCGACTCGCTGGCAAAGTTCGCGACCCAGCGACCTTCGTCGCCCATCCGCCGAAGCACCTTTTCGCCGAAGGCCCGAACTATCGGAATGTCGTCATCCAGAAAAAGGCCGGCGTCGATCGCTGCGAGAGGCAACAGACCGCGAGACGAGCCGCTGCATTGGAAGAAGTAGGCGAGCGATGTCGATGCACACTCGGTCGCCATCGCGAAGGTCGCAGCCGCTAAGTCTCGCAGGCCTCCCCCGAGTCCGCCGTACTCGACCGGCACGGTAAGGCCGAGCAGTCCGGCCTCGGAGATCGTCTGGACATGTTCGATCGGAAACTCGCCGGATCGGTCGGCTTCGACGGCTCGAGCGGCCAGCGCCGGAAGTACTGAATCGACTCGGTGGGCGCGCTCGAGTTCGGCCTCGGTCAGGTCCTCGATGAGCACCCCACCGCGAGGAGAGGTATGGAAGTCAGTGTTCGGCAAGGATCCTCCCGAAGCCGGTGATTTGATCATCGATCCCAGTCGCCCGTAGGGCGTGCCAGAGCGTAGCGACATTGATCGCCAGGACTGGCTTGCCCAACTCGTGTTCGAGCTGTGCCGCTTGGTGGACAAAGGAAAGATTGGTGCCGACCTGAACGATGGCGTCGACGTCGGGGCCATCGAGCGACTCGACGACCGGCGCCAGCATCTTGGGGGTGACCTTGGCGATCGCGGTAGCCGTCGGGCATCGCAAGCCGGTGACGGACGCGACTTCAAATCCGGCTTCGGCGAAGAAGGTGGACACATGCTGGTCGGCGACCGGCTGGTAGGGGCTAAACACCGAGATCCGCTCGGCGCCAAATGCCCGGAGCGCATCGCGGCAAGCGCTCGCGCCGGTAGAGACGCCGAGTCCGTTGCTCCGGCGCCGGACCCGGTCCTCGAAGGCGATATTGCCGGCCACGCCGCCCCAGAAGGTTTCGGCGCTCATCCCCATTAAGAGATACGTGGGCTCACAGGTGATGACGTCGCGGATGGCATTGGTGATCGATTGGCGAATTTCGTCGAGCAGTCTTTCGAACGCGACGTCGCTGTCGAGGCTTGGGTTCTCGATGTACATCCGGCCGGTGTGAAACGTAACGCCCTCGGGGCGAATCATCGCCAGGTCGTGTTCGACGACCGTGTTGGTCGACGGGGCGATCACCGCTATCCGGCCGCGCTTGCCCACCACCTGTTTGCCCGCCGCGTCTTCATCCATCGTCGGGTCCCGTGGCGCTACCGAGCACGACGTCTGAGTCGCCCTCGTTGGTGGCGAAGAGATCGGCGAAGGTTCCACCGCTGTAGAACACATTGCCACTCGAAGAAACCGCAAGCCCGGTGAGATCGTCGACCCCCGGCGAGCCGAACTGGTCAAACGCGACCACGTTGCCATCGGCGTCGAGCCAAACGAGCACACCGTCGCGTTCACCAGATGCACCGCCGAGGTCGCCTTCGGTGCTTCCGGTAGCCACGACCCAACCGGCGACCGCCCGCACCTCGAAGGCCGAGTCGACTCCGGCAGTGCCAAACTGGGTGATGAACCGCTCGTTGCCGTCGGCGTCGAACGACGCTATGAACGCATCACGCAACCCTGCGTTCGGGCCGTCGAGGTCGCCCTCAGTCGATCCGGCGAGCAGGACCCCACCATCGGCGGTCGTACCAACGCCCTGGGGCCAATCGAGTTCTGGCGTACCGAACTGGCGAATCCAGACGACGTCGCCAGACGGATTCATGCGAACGACAAAGGCGTCCTTTCGGCCCGAGTGGGCATCGCCCAAGACGCCTTCGGTGTAGCCGGTGAGGTACAGGCCTCCGTCAGGCGCCAGGCTCGAGCCCTGACCCCAGTCGGCAGCGTCGGTGCCGACCTGTCTGATCCATTCGAGATTGCCGTCGGCATCGAAACGAGCAGCGAAACCATCGAACCCTTCGCGATCGGTCGCGAGGTCGAGAACGCTCGCCGTGTAACCGGTGATGTACGCACCACCATCGAATGCAGTGACATCGAAGCCTCGATCCCAGCCTTCGCCGCCGAATTGTCGGCGCCAGACCTCGGTACCGTCACCGTCGAACTTGGCAAGCCACACGTCTGCAGAGCCAGCGTTTTCACCGGCAAACGCGCCTTCGGTGAAACCGCCGACATAGATGAACCCGTCAGGCGACACTGAGAGACCGAGCGGAGAGTCGTTGCTCTCGCCGCCAACCTGGGTTTGCCATACGGCCGACCCTTCGTTGGTGTATCGGGCGAGCACAACATCGCGACCGCCGGCATTTGGTTGACCGAACGAACCTTCGGTAGCCAACGCTACGACGACGTCACCATCAGGCGCGGCCGCGACACCGAACGAGGTTTCGGCCTGGGGCGAGCCGAACTGCACTTCCCAAGGGGCGACGATCTCGCTGTCGCCGGCGCACGAGGCGGCGACGAGCGCCACCGACATCGCCAGGAGTCGGCGACGACCTCGGTGTCCGGCGAACCTATTTCTTTTTCCTGATGGCAAGAGCCGCCCCCACGACGACGACGGCAACGATCGCAAGCGGTATCGCCCAGCCGGGTAGGCCACCGCCGTCGGGATCGGTTTCGTCATTGCCGGCTGCGACTTCGGAATCGCCTTCATCATCGGTGGCAGTGTCTGGCTCTACCAGTGCGGCGGTTGTAGCTGGCGCCGCCGTGGTGGTGGGCGCCGCCGTGGTGGTGGGCGCCGCCGTGGTGGTGGGCGCCGCCGTGGTGG
>ENA-ORXI01001073-ORXI01001073.1-sediment-metagenome-genome-assembly--contig:-NODE-1073-length-21850-cov-10.983374_pt1 | contig 21850 bp, 22 predicted proteins | sample MGYA00237861_ERZ511468 | MGnify/ENA primary metagenome ERZ511468 (study PRJEB26299, sample SAMN06266213) | sediment metagenome | isolation source: Hudson Canyon methane seep mesocosm | place...
AGACCCAACTAAACCTCGATGGGAGCAGGCTTTTTCAGAAGATAATGGTAAAACTTGGGAAACCAATTGGACAATGGAATTTTCAAAAAGCCAATAATGTGCAATACGTTGGCTAAAAAACTGTTAGACAAGGACAAAATACAGTTTGCTTTTGCTCCTTCTTCGCTTATTCTAGCCAACTATTTTCAGCCCTTAAATGCGGCGTTGTATCTCAGAAGACTCATGAGTAACTCAAAGGAATTCGAAATCGTATTACCTTTCGCAGGTGAAGATAGAGAGTATGTGGTTCAAATAGCAAACCTATTAAAAGATTTAGGTGTAAAGGTATTTTATGACCTTTTTTTGAAGAAGCCATTTCAAAACTGACGTCAATAAAGGAAATGTAACCCCATAAAAACTCGATGTTATTTCGTTTTAGAAATTAGTTAAACAATACCTTGGTTATATATTGTATTTTATGTATTCTCTTGCTGTTATTTTATTCGAACAAAGCTTTAAGCTCCCGTTTATAGGTTTTTTTAAATCTAAAATAAATTAAATATAAAAATCATAAAGGAATAAATGAATGAACCTGTGTAAAACAATAAAAACAATTATCTTCGCCACTTTGGCAGCTAGTATGCTTGCTAGTTGTGCTGCTCCTACATTTAATATGGAAATCGCTAAACCAGAAGTGTCAGATCTAGAATATGAAAAAAAATCGAGTGACTCTTATACTTTTACTGTGCGAGATAATCGAGGAAAAGAGTCAAAATTCAGCGAAGGTACACTACAATTTAATATTCTAATTGGCGGTAAAAACATCAATGAAGTTGAAGAGTTAAAAGCAGCGTTGGCTGAAGAACTAGCAAGCCGTGGCTCCGATATTAAATTTACCTCAGACGCCCAAGAAGATCTTAAACTTGATGTGGTTAACTTTAAAATATTCAATCATCGTTCAAACGCTTTTTCACCTTTAATTACACTGACACAATTTGCAGGTGATTTATGGGTAAATGGGGAAAAGCAACGAATTGTAAGTTTTGTTAAACGTGCAAAAGTTCCTATTTGGTATATTACAGAAGATGGGATTGTTGAAAATACCTATAATCAACCTGTCAGCTTAATCATTCAAGACTTAGCAACTCGCATCACACAACGATTAGATAATAATAAAATGTCTGATCAAGTTATAAAGGCTTTAGTCGCAGAAATAAACAACAAAAAAACAGATGATACAACGCGCTACTTCAAAGTTTATCAACTTGGTTTCAGTAATAATAAATCAGCTATTCCTTATATAATAAATTACTTAGACCACAAAGATGACTATGTGAGATTAGCGGCTATTTCGTCATTAGGATTATTAGATGCCGAATCTGAAGTAACTCGTCTGAATAAAATATTTACAAGCGCTAAAATATGGCAAGATAGAGCAATGTCTTTAAAAGCGTTAGCTGATATTGATACACCAGAAGCTAAAACAATAGTAGACACTGAGTGGGAAAGAGTTTCAAAATTAGCAAAACCTAATAAAGAAGAAAAATGGAATAAAAACCTCTTATCTCTTTATCGTTAATACCCTATTTTCCTAGCTAGTGAATATAATTAGCTAAACTATTTCAAAGACCATTAGGTTGCACTACTGGTCTTTTTCATCTTTATCAAGTTCGTATTTGTAAGTCACGGAATTGCAAATGCCAAAACTTTCTTAAACAGCATGCAATCAGAAATGAAAGTGACTGCGATTGATGAAAAAAATAATGAAATTTATATATAGCAGGTTTTTTCGTCAAAGGTGGGCCACTTGGTTGGTGACGGGTAACTTATGAGTGAAAAAACTCCCCCTAAAGAAGAGTTAGCTAAAATAATTATCGATTAAGTTATCATTCAAGACCTAAGAGCTAGATCTCCAACAAGTTGATTAGGACATACATAATGACTAATTTAGTCTGTGTGTCTTTATTGATAGCTAAACTTAATCAATTGCATGACATAGTCACAGCTTACATGTTCAATTATTGGTAATAATTTGAGCTAATAAACGTTATACCACAAGCTGCAAAATCAGTTACTTTCTTTCATCACTAAGCTATAAATCAATAGGCATTTAAACTTATTACCAAATAAAGTAGTCACTAAAGAAACAACTCTTTAACAATCAATTTCAATAAAAATGTCTCTCTTTCAATAGATAGCCCCTTCTTTTCACTATTATCGATAGTATGTTCATTATGACTAATGGCTTGATGAATATTCATCCAAATAGGATGCATGCCATTGTCTATTTCATGTGACTCAAGTTCAGGCTCAAGAAGCTCATCATCTATGGTACAAACATAACAAAAAGATTGCATATGAACGATATCAAAACCTTCTTTGTGCCAAGGCCTAAACTCTTCATATAAGCCAAATTCTTTAATGTTTTGTACATTATGAGCTCCAGTCTCTTCCTTCAATTCACGAACAAGGCCTTCTACATTACTTTCATCGTCGTCAATTCCACCACCCGGTAGGCTGTAGTCGTGATACCGCTTAGTATACAGCAGAAGAATGTTCTCTCCATTTAGGACTATGGCTCGGGTTGCTTTTCGAAGAAACTGTTTTGCCGATATATCTATGATGTCGGCATGAATGGTGGACTTTAGTAAACGCATAAACTCTTTTTGTTAAACCTAGGAGAAAGTAACTAGGAACTATAATTTGAAATTATGCCGCGTATTATACTTACTATCTATTCTATACTTCAACAGGCTTTATCCCCTGGTATAGTATAAAATTAAAAACTGGTTGTTTTGTTTATACCAGATTCAAAGGAATATACCTAACCAAGACCATGTATTTCAGTTGGAAGTAGATACAATCATGAATAAATTAACCCCTGAAGATAAACAGATAATTACATCACACAGTTTTGCTCAAATCCTATCTTCAATTACCGATAAATCTGGCTTTGCTGAGTTGAGTTATTGCCCACTGCAGTTAATTTCAGACAATCAACTTTTAGGACACCTAGCTAACAACAACCCCCTATTTAAGGTAGTAAAAGATCAATCAGCTGTTAAGGTAGTATTTAGTGGCCCTCATGGTTATATATCGCCGAGGTGGCATAGTGAACAGCATGTCCCTACTTGGAATTACGTAATGGTTTCATTAAAGTGCACGATAAAATTGATTAACAATCCGCATGAAAAGCTTAAAGCTATGGAAGCCATAAGCCATTACTTTGATCCTCAATGGGATTTCAATGAGTTTAACCAAGCAAAAAATAAAAATATGGTGACACAAATGTTATCAGCAATTACGGTTTTTACGTTAGATATTGCCGAAGTAACTAGTAAGTTCAAGCTTTCCCAAAACCGATCTTTAGGATGTAGAAAAGCTTTTCAACATAACTTGGCTTTAAGCAGTAATAAAGCTCTAGCAGACATTCAACTGGCATAAGATAACTTGTTTGTTAGCTTTTATCTTGGTATCGAGCAAAAATTTCTTTACCTATATCTGCAATCGCTTTATTTCGTTGAGTAAAAGTAGCCTTAGTTTGAGCTAAATAAATACTGATAATAATAGGCGATCCACTCTGGGGCCAAACTACTGCAGTAATACCTCTTGAGCCAAAACCGCCAGATCCTGACTTGTCAGCAATTAGCCAGCTATTTGGCAGTACTGAGCGTAGTAAGCTGTCCGTCACTTTACTATCTATCATCCATTGTGTTAATTGAGTTTTTGACGGTTGAGATAACACATCACCGAACAAGAGCTTATGTAAACTTTTAACCATGGCATTAGGTGTTGTTGTATCTCTTTTATCACCTTCAAGTGCTTCATTTAACTCAGGCTCTATTCTGTCTAACCGGGTAACATTATCGCCTATCGATTGCATAAACTTGGTTAAACTTTTCGGACCATTAATTCCCGCAAGAATAATATTTGCAGCGGTATTATCACTCATGGTCATAGCTGCTGAACAGGCTTGCTTTAAAGAGTAGCTCTGGCCAACAAGTTTTTCTGTTACTGGCGACCAATTAATCAACGAGTTTGAGGTAATAACAACTGAAGTATCTAGCGACTGTTTGCCCTTTTCAACATCAAAAAGTAACTTTGCACAGGCTAGTGTTTTAAAGGTGCTCATTAATGGAAAGCGTGTATCTCCTTCATAATTCCATAAATTATTACTTGTGGTATCGACGATAGAGACTCCTACTCTAGCACCGAGTTCGCTCTCCACTTCTTTAATTTTTTTAACGATATTGTTAGCACTAACATTTGAAACAATAAATAAGTTAGCTAATAAAGTTAATAGCGCCAACCTATAACTAGTTTGATAGTTTTTAATCACTGTTGTTCTCCATTTTAATGCCAATGAATTGGGTCAACTTGATAATACTGTGTTAATTGTTGATATAACTTGGGGTGTTCATGATGAAACTGTTTTGCCTTTTCAAAAAACACTTCACTGACAACAGCAAAAAATTCGGCGGGCTCTGTAGCTCCATAATAATCAAATAATGACGGTGTTCCTGTTTGTGCCTGCCTTTGCAGTAATTTAAATTGTGCAGAAAAAACTTCAGACCAACATTTATAATTTTGCCCTTTATCTAAAATAGGCGCGCCATTGGCTTTGCCATTTTCTTGATCTAATTGATGGGCAAATTCATGAATAACCACATTGCGACCATCATCTGGAATTTGAGCACCGTCTAAGGTGTCTTGCCAAGATAAAACAACTTTTCCAAAGTCCCATGACTCACCTGCTAATGCCATTTTTTGAAGATGCTGAACACCATCTTTATTGGTCACTTGCTGCTCTTTTACAAAAGCTCGAGGGTAAACAAGTATGGTTTGTAATTTAGGGTAATAATTTGTTTTTCGATTCAACAATAACAAACACGCTTGCGCTGCAACTGTGATTCTTATTTCATCATTTATTTTAACACCGTTGCAGCCAACAAACGTTTTTTCGGCCAAAAAGACTTGAATATGCTGCTTGAGTTGCAACTGTAAATCTGCCGGCATTTGTTTGAAATATGGCATTCTTTGTTGAATTATTTTTCGCCACTGTTTTTTGAACGGCTGATTTTTAATTTTAGTGCGTTGGTACTCTCGCCAATAAGGTTTACCTGCGGAATAACCGATAAGCATTACAGCAACAAGTATGGGTAACAGATAAGACAGCATAATTAACTTTATTTGGAAGACGTTATTATGAGGTAGGTACGGCGAGGGTAAATATCAAGTTTTTCTTAGCTAATTTATGACCAAAAAAAGACACAATTAAATATTTCGATAGCTATTTTTTCACTTCTGTTTCAACAATCACAACTTCTGTAGAACCTATATTTCTAACATTATGTGTTGTTGAAGGCAGAAATAAGGTTTCACCATCAGAAACACTAATCACTTTAGATGGTTGTAATTTATCTTCTGGAATTAATTCAAGCCTTCCACCTTTAACAAAATATACCACTCTATTTGGGTAGTTATGAGTATGCATTCCCGACTCTGTTCCAACAGGATAAGTTAACCTGATAACTTCAACGCTTGAATTTTCTAACAGAACCTCCCTTTTTCCGAGTTTTTCATTTGCAAAACCAGTTAATGAAAAAATAATCGTTACGAACAGAATTACTAGTGACTTCATTTTCACCTCTGTGCAAAATAACCAATAAAGTACCAATGTTCATTGATAATTGAAACTCATAAAGACAGCCTATATTTAAAAATTTCTACGCCTTCCAATTTACAATAAATCCTTTGGATCTCCAGTATCACATTTTTTACAAGTTAACTCATGCCCTAACATTGAATAACGACCTTCTGGTGTTATTACCCATGACCTATTGATGAATGGAGGGTTATGCCTAACATGTTGAAAATGGCCACAGTTCAATTCTGCGACCCAATCATTATCATCATCTTTGTGATAACCGGTAATTGCTTGATTCATTGATCCCTATAAACTCAACTAATGCCCATATAATAGATAAGTGATTTTATCTAACTAAGTCAGTCTAACTGAGCTAAAAATTTAAAGTAATTAAAAGTAATTAAAAGTAATTAAAAGTAACTAAAAATGCTTAAGTTAATTACCATTTAATGAAATTCCGCGATATGCTTTTATTTCGGCTTTATTCAAACACTCCTTCATACTAATGAGATATTGATGATCTTTAGAGCTTCCCTTAAACGCTGCTAAAAACATTTTTGCAGCCAACTTGTAGTTATTATCCTGTAAATGCCGCTCAGCTAATCTTTTATATATTATTGGCTGAGTTGATTTTGGATAGATAAGATCAAACGCCGTTTGATGCATCAAACTTATAACGATACCTCGACAGCTATGCCTTAATCGAAATATAGAACAATTAACTCTATATAAAAGCTCAAAAACTATCTCTTCATTTTTTGCTATATGATTAACATAACAAGCACAAATCATCTCAACAGGATCATGTGATTGTTCAAGTAGGTCATGATTGATTTTTTGTAACTTATCTAAGTCAGCATCGTCCTCATTGAGTAATAAAGTGGTGGCATATTTTAAATAGACATAATCAAATGATGACAACATATTTTGAGAGTTACTCTTTAGTTTTTCCAAAGACTTAGCACTGCGTTTCAATAACAATTGAGTTTGGGGTTGTTTGTTTTGAATTATTTCTAATAAAGCAGCGCGAGAAATGGCAAGAGATAACGTTTGATAAATAGGATCTGAGCTGAAAACAGTACTAAGTTTCCGACTAATGAAGTTATAAGCTAAATCAAAATCTCCAGCCAATGTTAGCACTGTAACACTAAGCCTAAACATTGATAGCGACATATTTTGTGAAGGTATTTGGACTATCATTTTTTTTGCTAAACTATATTTATTTTTCTTCATTGCCAAATAAATACTCCAATGAAATACTTTCCTTGGTGTAAGTTTTTTAATGTTTCTGTCGTTAAGAAAAAGTTCACATTCACGAATATTTGCTAGCTCATAATGCACGGTAAACATTGCCCATTGCGCCCATAAAATATCTTTCTCGCATAAAGGTTTTAACATTTTGCTAGCAGTTGTGTATTGACCTAACTCCAGCAATAAAAATATTAAAGTTTTGTTGGTGAAGTTTTTGATTAACTTCGGCTGCTCTTTGATAACCATGTCTTTTGTTGCGATAAAAGCTTCTTTAAATTGGCACTGATCGATAGAGTTAAATGGGAGTTTAAAATTTTTTTTAATTAACAAGTGTTCTGATAATTGCTGATTAATTGCTGATACCTGTGGAGGATCATCGACAACTTTATGAATGAAAAAAACTTGTTCATAAATTGAATCTGTCACCTTTTTATCACTAGAAATAAAAACAATACGAGTGGAAACACTTAATCGCTCTCTGAATACCAACTCATCAATAAGCTCCACTACATTGAGTTGATTACTACTAAAAAGAAAAAGAATGTCGTAAGTAAGAGAGGTTTCGTTATTGAGTAAGACTGACTGTTGAGCATGGACCAATACTTCTTTAATACCATTTGCCATTAACTGCTGCTTGAGTTTATTACTTTTTTTTCTATCCTCAGAAAAAATAGAAACTCTCAAATGACAATATTCGTCAACATCTACCGAATTTGCCATTAAGAGCTTCTCCTTACAGGAATAATAAAAGTCTACTCACCTGAAGTTAAATATAGCATAACTTCAATTTTTCGAAGCTTGAAATAAGTATTCTCATTAGTAAAGTGACTGCTAATAAAAAAGTCGTTCGTTATTTTTTCATTAGCAATTAAAGCTGATAAACTCACTTTTTAAAGATGCCATAATGGCGTAATTTAGTTTCATCCTCATAAAGTAGAAAAGTAATGAATCCAATAAGCTATATTGAACCTGTGTTTCGTCCACCAAGTGAATGGAAGAGCTTAATATTGCAAGTTACTAATGGCTGCTCATGGAATAATTGCACCTTTTGCGACATGTATACCAACGACAATAAAAAATTCAAGCCAAAAAAAATTGATAAAATTGCACAAGAAATTATCGCTGTTGCCAAGTCAGGTATAACCACCAGAAGAGTATTCCTTGCCGATGGCGACGCAATGATGTTGCCATTTAACCGCTTAAAAGAAATTTTAGAGTTAATAAAACTGCATCTACCACAAGTTAGCAGAGTATCTAGTTACTGCCTGCCGAGAAATCTTGGCAATAAAACGGTAGAACAATTAGCACAGTTAAGCGATTTAGGGCTAAAGTTAATGTACGTTGGTTGTGAAAGTGGTGACGATGAGGTGCTCGCTCTCGTTGAAAAAGGCGAGACATACCAAAGCTCGCTCATTGCTTTAAATAAAATAAAACAAGCAGGTATGAAAAGTTCAGTGATGATTCTAAACGGCCTTGGTGGCCCTGAATTATCACGTCAACATGCCATAAATTCAGCCAAACTGATGAATGAAGCCCAACCTAACTATTTATCGACACTTGTTGTTAGTTTCCCCCTCGGTGAACAACGTTTTGCAGAAAAATTTACTCAAACATCACTGCAACCTTTTAGGCAACTAACTCAGCAAGAGCTGTTTAGTGAAATGGAAACACTATTATCAGAATTAACGTTAGAGAAAACAATTTTTCGCTCGGATCATGCGTCCAACTACTTGGTGCTCAAGGGAGTATTAGGGCAAGATAAACTCGCACTACTAAACCAAGTAAGGCTCGCCTTAAAACAGCCGAATGATGTTAATTTAAGACGGGAATGGCAACGAGGGCTATAGTATATTTTCATCATCTAAAAGTTGCCTCTCACTCAATGGTAACTTTCATTAACTCCCTCTAAACTAGTGACAGAGGGGTATGGTAGGAAAGAGCTTTCACTCACCAATATCACTTTTAACTCTTACCAAAACTAAATTCTCGTAATACTGACAAAAAGAGATTTGCAATTAAATAGACGATCGGTCTATTATGTAAAAATGAATTTATCAGAATCCAAGCCACGTCGTGGTAGACCACCAAAAGTATCCCGTGAAAACCACGATACAAAAGCTGAATTAATTCGCAGCGGCCTTGAACAATTAACCGAACATGGCTTTGCCTCTTCAGGAATCGATCAAATATTAAAAAAAGTTGGTGTCCCTAAAGGCTCTTTTTATCATTACTTCGCTAGTAAAGAAGCGTTCGGTCGTGTGGTTATTGAAAGTTACGCTCGGTATTTTTCAAATAAGTTAGATGCTTGCTTATTAGATGAGTCTACTCCACCGCTTAAGCGTATTAGCAACTTTGTTGAAGATGCTAAGCTCGGTATGATCCGCCACCAATTCAAACGTGGTTGTTTAGTGGGTAATCTTGGACAAGAAATTGATTTATTACCCCAAAGCTACAGGCAGCAACTAATTGATATATTTATTAGCTGGCAACACTGTTTATCAGGCTGTCTTAAAGCAGCTCAAGATCAAAGTGAGCTATCAAGTACAGCTAATTGCGACCTACTTGCAGAATATTTTTGGATCGGTTGGGAAGGCGCGGTTAGCCGAGCAAAACTCGTTCAAAATACAACACCGTTAGATAATTACCTCAATCAATTTATCTCGGGCTTACCTCGATAAATTTTTTCAACATTAATAGACGATCGGTCTAAATAAGGAAAGTACTATGTTTAAAGGCATTATAATAAACAAAGATGATCAAGGTTACCGAGCTGAATTAAAAGAAATAGACGACAGTATACTACCTAAAGGTGATGTTACTGTTAAAGTTTCCTACAGCACAATAAATTACAAAGATGCGCTCGCGATCACAGGAAAAGCTCCTGTGGTAAGAAATTTTCCGATGATACCCGGCATTGACTTAGTGGGTACAATTGCGCAAAGCAATAGTGATAAATTTAACATTGGCGATACTGTGCTACTCAATGGTTTTGGTGTAGGTGAAGTTCACTGTGGTGGCTTAGCACAAAAAGCACGCTTAAAAAGTGATTGGCTAATACCTCTACCAGAAGCCCTCTCTCCACGTCAAGCGATGGCCATTGGAACAGCAGGTTATACGGCTATGCTTTGTGTAATTGCCCTTGAAAAAAATGGCATAACGCCAGATAAAGGTGAAATTTTAGTTACTGGTGCTAACGGTGGTGTGGGAAGTTTTTCAATTGCTCTATTAGCTAAGCTTGGTTATAAAGTGGTTGCTTCAACTGGCAGAGTTGAACAATCAGCTTATTTAAAAAAATTAGGGGCGATAGAAGTAATCGACCGAGCGGTTTTTTCAGAGCCAGGACGTCCGATGGCAAAAGAGCGTTGGGCAGGCGCAATTGATTCTGCAGGAAGTTATACGTTAGCTAATGTGTGTGCAAGCATGAAGTATGGCGGCGTTGTTGCTGCTTGTGGTTTAGCACAAGGCATGGATTTTCCCGCCAGTGTTGCTCCCTTTATTTTACGCGGCGTTACCTTAGCAGGTATTGACAGTGTAATGCGTCCTATCGAAGACCGTCTGCAAGCATGGCAAAGACTGGCTGAACTGCTAGATTTTGATATTTTTGAAGATATTTCTACCGACATAAGCTTAGATGATGTGGTGGAAGTTTCCGAACAGTTATTATCAGGTAAAGTGCGTGGACGAGTTGTTGTCGATGTTAATCGATGAGCATTAAAGGTATCAAAATTCATCACTACTTGTACTTAAGAAATTCGTGTTAGATATGAAAGATAAAAGGCTGTGTTATGACCTGGTAGTTTGCTCAGTAAAAGGGCTAAGAATTTCTGATTAGTCTTTTCACTAGTAGTGAAATACCAAAGCGGTAAAATTGAGTTGTAGGGTTATTGATCTTCGCTTGTTTGACCCAATATTTGACCATCAAGCAAGTAGATCTTACGTTTTGCCATTTCTGCATAATCTATATCATGAGTAACCACACAAAGAGTGGTTCCTTGGTTATTTAATGCTTCTAGAGATGACATGATCTGATCACTGCTTTTTGAATCTAGATTACCCGTTGGTTCATCCACTAACAATATAGAAGGATCAGCTACTAGTGCCCGGGCAATGGCAATACATTGCTGCTGACCACCAGAGAGTTGTGTTGGTCTACGTTTAGCCTTTGAGCTCATGCCAACAACATCAAGACAATAATCTACTTTTTCTATTATTTGTTTTTCACTTACGGGTTGCTTAGCGTAACGTAATGGCAAGGCAACGTTATCATAAACACTCAAATCATCGATCAAATTAAACTGCTGAAAAATAAAACCAATTTTCTTATTCCTAATTGCTGTAGCCTCCTGTAAATCGAGTTGACTAACATCAAGCCCCTCAAAAAAAAGCTTACCTGTACTAGGAAAATCCAACAGCCCCATAATAGATAACAATGTAGACTTTCCACATCCAGAAGGGCCAGAAATTGAAATATACTCGCCTTGTTGAATTTCAAGATCGATGCCTTGTAAGGCGTGGGTGAGCATGTCATCGGTACTGAATACCTTGCTCAACTGCTGCACTTTAATGATGGGGGTTGTCATTGATATCTTACTGCTCTTTTAATTTTTGAGTAAAGCTAAACCCAACTATGGCGACTCTGAGTCATAGTTTAAGCTAAAAATTTGCTTTTGTATTTAATCAATAAAAAGGTGGGCCATGCCCACCTTTAGTTATTCACTTAATCTATACCTTAAAGCTTTTTCCTTAAGCTATATTTTTTAAAGCTTTATCTTTAAGTTAAGCGAAAGACTTAATCACTACCACGCAACGTAAATATTGCTGGCTTGTTAATGTATTGCCTTAACGGCCAGTAACAGGCAAATAAAGTCACTAAAACAATCATTACCAGAGTAACCAATAACATAGGTAAAACTTGCCAAGTAAGCAGTGGCTGAATGTATTCACTCAAGCCAACATAAGCAAGAGCAAACAATACAACACTACCGATAAAACCTACTAATATCGCTTTAGTGTTATCACCTATGATCAATGAAACTAAGTGTTTACGTGTCGCACCTATTGCCATACGGGCGCCTAGTTCAAAGCGTCTAAGCTGGGTGCCATAACTCAAAATACCATATAATCCTATGCCTGCTAGTAAAAATACTAAGCTAGCCAATATCGCCGTTGTTACAGCCGTGGTAATTTCAGCAAATAACCTTTGAGTTAGAATGTCAGACGCAGCATCAAAACTAAATACCGAATATCTTGAATCAACTTCTCCTAACAACTTACCTAGTTTTTCACGACTAACCGACTTACCGGGTTTAACTTTAATCATAAACGATTGATTATTAAGTCCATTAGCTATATAAGCTCTAGGTACACCTTTTCCTGTAGCTTCGCTGTCATGGTCCGTCGCAGTATCACCAGGAATAGCAATATCTTTAACAATACCTATTATTTTGAATGGATCAGGACGACCCGTTGATATTTGCATCCCTAATACGTCACCATCAGCTTTTAATTGCTTAGCAAATGCTTGGTTAACAATCATGACATCAGTACCATCTTTGCGATCTACTAGAGTAAAATTATCTCCTTGAACTAACGGCTGCCCAATCATGCTGAAATAGGTATGAGAAACATTATTGAAATACGGGGTATACCTTTTGTTATCGGCTACGTTGGTTAACGCTCTAACACCAAAGCCATCAAGTGGAGAACGAGACTGACTAATAGACTCTACTTGGGGTAATGCTTCTAGTTTTTCCATAATCTCAGCCATAATGGGGATCCCTTCTTCTCTTGTAGGGAAATTGGTTGAGGAAAAGTTCAAGATCAAGGTTGAAATATTCTCAGTTTCAAAACCTATTGGTGCATTGATAGTTTTCACGGCATCTTTTAGCAAGCTAAAGTTGGCAAATACCAATACCGTTGCTAATGCTACTTGGCTGGCAATTAATATCTGACGAGTCTTTTTAGATACTTGTAAACCACTGCCCTTGCCACTACTTTGCAATGTCGTATTTAGCGCACGGTAATTAATCATGCGGGTACTTAATTTAGCGAAGAACAAAGAAAAAGCAATTGCAACTAACATTGCACTACCGAAGGTTATCGGATTAAGTGATAACTCGGTAACTCTAGGTAAAACTGCGCCCAAGTATTGCTGCATAATAGAAAAGCCAACTTTAGAAATTACCAAGGCGAGTATTATCGACATAAACATCAAAATAGAGGTTTCAGCAAGCATCGCTTTAAATAAATGTTTTTTAGTAGCACCAATTGCTGCTTGAATCGCCATTTGACGTTGCTTTTCTGCTGTACGCGACATAAACAAGTTAGAAATATTTGCACAAGCGATTAATACTAAACCAACTACACCAGCTAACAACATTACTGCGATATTCTCACTGTCCCCTAGAATTACGTCTTTAACTGGGCGAACAATCATAACGACTGACCAGCCTTTGAAAAAACCTATTTCGGCGACACCTTCAATCCAACGGTCACTGACTAAGGGCGTTAAAAGTTGCTCTGCCTGACTTTGACTAACCCCTTTGTTTAGTTGACCGACAAATTTAAGGCTACCGTTTATATTACCAAAGGCTTCTCTTCCACGTTCCCCTGTTTGGTTATAATCCCATGGTAGCCATACTTGAGTTTCTTGTCCGATTTCGTTCAACTCTGGTTCAACAAAATCTTCAGCTAAAACACCAACAACACGATAACTTATGCCACTTAGGTTGATTTTTTGCTCAAGAATATCAGCACTACCATTATATTCCTGCTGCCAAGTTTTATAACTGAGCATAGTAACTGGATTATTGGTATCCATTGCTTCGCTGGCCTCAAACATACGCCCCATTGCCATAGGAGAGGCTATGATCTGATGAAACTCAGGTGTTACATAAGTGGTACGTACCAGTGGTTGACTGCTGTGAGAAATGATCACATCTTGACCATAAATCATCATCGCGGCTTGTTCAAACGCTTCTTTACTTTTGTATAAATGAACTAACCCAGGATAAGTATAAGAAACAGCTTTGGTTTCCTTTTCTGCGCCGATAAGTTTATGTTCAGCAACAAAAAGGCGGTCTTGATCTGGGTAAGGCAGTGGCTCAACCAGTAACAAATGGTTAAGCGTTAAAACACATAACAAAGCGCCTAAGGTTATACCCATGGTCATTAATACGGTTAATATAAAGCCTGGTTTCTTTTTCAAGCTGGCCCAAGCTTGTTTATGTTGTCGGATGAACTTACTCATACTGCCACCTTTAATGTTTCGTCCTTAACGATTTGGCCATCAAGTAATTTAAGCTGAATCTTAGCCATATCAGCATAACGTGCATCATGAGTAACCATGCAAATAGTGGTACCATTTTTATTAAGTTCGGCTAATACCGCCATTACCGTATCACCACTTTGTGAATCTAGGTTACCGGTTGGCTCATCCACTAATAAAATTGCCGGGTCTGCAACCAAGGCGCGAGCAATAGCAATACGCTGCTGTTGTCCACCTGATAACTGATTAGGTTTATGATCGGCTCTGTGGCCCATTTCAACCATTTTTAAGCAAGTTTCAACTCTTTCTTTAATAAATTCATCTGTGGGTACGTCTTTTTTATATTGTAAAGGTAGCGCTACGTTATCAAATACAGAAAGTTCATCAATTAGGTTAAACGACTGAAAAACGAAACCAATTTTCTCATTTCGGATATTTGCCGCTTCATCAAGAGAAAGGTGACTAACATCATGCCCTTCAATGATATATGAGCCTGAAGTTGACTCATCTAATAAACCCAATAAAGACAACAAGGTTGATTTACCACAACCTGAAGGGCCTGAGATAGAAACATATTCGCCAGCACGAATAACTATATTCACATCTTTTAATGCATGGGTTTCAATATCATCAGTCTCAAAAACTTTACCAATATTCTTCATTTCTATCTTTATTTCTGTCATGTTCATTTCCTTAATTTGGGGGACAATTTTTCTTATGTTTGTAGTTAATATTTACTGTTAGTGCTTAAAAGTTTTCTATCGTTAGTTCTGATTTTTTCAGTAATGACAAATCCGAAACAATGAAAGTATCATTGACCTTGCCACCTTCAATAATCTCAATATACCGACCCGCCTCTTTACCAAATTTCACACCTATTCTCATGGCGTAGTCATGTGAATCATCAAGTCGAAATAAGTTAGAGCTTGAGTTAGCCCTGCCGTTAACAGGACGTTCCATATAAGTAATATTTGTTAAAGTTTCGGTAATAATAACGGCATCAACACTGAGTTGCGGACGAGCACTGCTCGGCAGTTGATCCGGTAGGGCTATTTCCACTTCAACAGTATTTTCTACTACAACAGGATCGATACGCGAAACGGTGCCAATAATTTTGTCTCGGCGAGTATCAACAATTGCCTGTTGTCCAATAAATATTTGTTGTGCCTTGCTTTGCGGCACTCTAACTAAAGCGATAAGATCTTGAACACTACCGATAAGTGCAATTTCCTGACCTGCGGCCAGACTTTGACCTAACTCAACCGATAAGCGTTGTAACACACCACTAAAGCCGGCTTTAACAGTAAGGCGGTCAAGTCGGTTTTGAGCAATAGCTAGTTGCCCCTGTTGTTGCTTAATTTGTTCGAGCTGAATATTAATGGCTTCTTGATTGACTAATTTAAGTGCAGCAGTACGTTGTTTGTGAATATTCATACGCTTTTTAAGTTGTGCTTCTTGAACGAGACTTTCTTTATAGTCAAGTGCAGAGACTATGCCGGACTTTATCAAACCAGTTTGCGCTTCAAGCTTTACCTTAGCCGTTTCATAGCGCGCTTCCATTTCTGCGAAACTGCCACTCTCGTTAAGAATTTCACGTTGTTGATTTAATTTTAGTTGGCGTAAATTAGCTTTACGTTGTGAAAGTTCCTGGCTTGCGTTATCAACCTGTTGTTGTAATTCAGGATTAGCAAGTTGAACAATAATACTATCTGCAGTTACCAATGCGCCGGGTTTAAGAACAATTTCCTGAACCGTTGCACTGGTTAATGTAGTGATCAGTAACTGTTTATCTGATCGAAGAGCACCATAACCTTCTATTTCTACCTGTAAGTCACCTTGTTTAACCGTACCAAAGAGCATATCGTTACGTTTAACCGTCGTAGCGCCTGCATGAATACTTACATACCAAGTTAGGGCAGCGAGCAAACAAAAGGCCAAACCACCAATAACTGGCATTGTTTTAAGTTTACTTTGCTTAACTTTATTTTTTTTCACATCCATTTAGCAGACACCTTGATTAAATACTTTACTTATAATGATATTAATAGTGCTTAATGCTAATTTTGTGCCAAAATTAATTAACATTAAATATCAATGAGTTAACATTTAATTAGTGAGTATTTATATAATATGAGTCCGCTGGTGAACTAATGAGATTCAAGATGAAACTAGAAATTAGATAGATTAAGAATTTTCAGAGGGATTATTTTTAGTCGAAGCTAACGGCAGGGATATTGATACGGTAACACCCGGCTCATTGGTATTATTAACCAAGTCTATCGTACCTTTATGATGTTCAATGATATTTCGGCAAAAACTCAGTCCTATTCCCTGCCCATTTTGTTTGGTTGAATACAAAGGGACAAAGAGGTTATCGAGGTTAGCAAAACCATGTCCATTGTCGATTACTTCAATGAGAGAGTCATTAGCCGTTTCACTAAAGACCAGTTTTATTTTTTGGCCAGACTCAGAGGCTTCATCAGCATTTTTAATAATATTTAATAAAACTTGCTCAATAAAAGCAGGGTCGGCCCAAAAATGTTCAGCTTTAATTTCTATTTCCAAGACAATATCTTTAAGTAAGCCTTGTATACGTTTAGCGATATTAGCGACTAACATCATTTGGCAATTTAAGTGAAACGGTTTAGTAATAGACGCGTATCGGCTGACAAAGTCCTGCAAGTGCGTACATCGCTCTGTTATCACGGTTAACGCTTGCTTTTCTCTATCCCCCTGAGCCTTTAAACTGAGTCCTTGGGCTAATGCCGATACCGGCGTTAATGAATTACGGATCTCATGCCCTAACACCCTAATTAATTGTTGCCATGCGTTCAGTTGGCTTTGCCTCAATACCGACTCAATATTAACAAAAACGATCAATTGGTGCGTTTTGCCATGCTCAATAAATTCACTGTGGCTAATCTGCCATTTACTGTCACGTTGCTTATCTTTAAAACGCCAATTGTTATCGACAAATTCAAGACCTAATAAACCTGGTGAAGAGTTCCTGAAAATTTGCCAAGGTTGGGGAAATAATTCATTGAAAGCGCTATTAGCATATGTAAGCTGAGGGTATTGATCAAAGACTAGAATAGGGCTATCTAGCTGTTCTATTAATCGGTAAACCAGAAAGATGTGTTGATCGTAGCGCGACTTAAGTAACTGCAAATGAGAACTTAAGTTTTCGAGATCCTGATGGAACTCCATAACTTTACCTTCGCTAAAGGCGGGTTTGGCATACTGGCAATAATCATTATTACTTACAGCTTCAAGATGCATACTTGCACGCTTAAATGAAATAACGGCTCTTTGGTAGATATAAGAAAAACAGAACCACGAGATTACTGCCGCGCCACAGCTTGTTAAGGCAACATTCGCCACTGTCCAATGTTGTATTATACCAATCGTCACCCACAAACAAACCACCAAAAAACTGGTGACAATAAAACAAACTTTTAACAGCTGTTCTAATGATTTGAAGGCAAATTGGTTCATAATACCCTGCTCTTATTTTTATATCGTACTATCATCAATAGTGCGCTTTTATGCCATATTTTTCTAACCGACGATACATAGTCGATTTAGTTAGCCCCAACATGACCCCCGCTTTAGGTACATTGTTATGATTTAGCTCCAGTGCTTGTTCTATCAGTATTTGTTCGGCTTCATCTAACGTCATCATAGGCAAGCTATTATTTTGCTTTAGATTAGATAGGTGCAAATCTTCTTGTCCAAGACTGCTGCCCTGGGCTAACAAAACCGCTCGCTCCATTAAGTGACTCATTTCACGAACATTACCTGGCCAGTGATATGCTTCAAGCGCCTGTATTGCACCCGGTGTCAAAGTTAATTCCTCGCGTTTATATCGCTTGCCGTGTTGGGCAATAAAGTGTTTAGCAAGAGGGGCAATATCTTGAAACCTTTCTTTCAACGATGGCACTCTTAGCTCTATGGTATTAAGACGAAAATAAAGATCTTCACGAAAGACGCCATCACTTATCAATTGAGCAATATCACCATTAGTTGCACTAATAATCCTACTATCAGCATGCTGAGTTTGGCTTGAGCCTAATACTTCATATTCGCCAGATTCCAAAACACGTAACAATTTAGCTTGTTGCGAGTGGGGAATATTGGCAATTTCATCTAAAAATAAAGTGCCATGCTTAGCGAGTTCAAAACGACCAATACGATTTTCTTTAGCATCGGTAAATGCACCTTTTTTATGGCCAAATATTTCGCTCTCAAATAAAGACTCTGAAATTGCGCCCATATTGACAGAGATAAAAGCATCTGAGGAACGATCAGATTTTTGATGGATTCGTTGAGCTAAATGACTTTTCCCCGTGCCATTATCACCCGTTAGTAAAATACTGGCATCAGTTGCCGCTACAGAATCGATTTGGCTTAATAGCCGTTCCATAGATTCGGAGCGCCAAACAAAGTCTTCCTCACCAACCGACTCCAACTGCTGCTTAAGTTTTTGGTTTTGCACTTGCAAACCCGTCATTTTCAGCTGTTGGCGAATAATTTGGATTAACCTTTGGTTATTCCAAGGTTTTTCTACAAAATCACAAGCACCTAGGCGCATAGCATTAACTGCTAGATCAACATTAGACCAACCCGTCATAGCAATAACCGGAATAACAAAATCGGATTTACTGAGCCAGGTTAAAAATCGCAGCCCTTCTTCACCCGAGGTAGTATCTAAGGAAAAATTCATATCCAGTAGAATCAAATCGACACTATTTTCGGCCAAAACGGCTTGGGCATAATGGTGATTTTCAGCTTCAAGTACTGAGAAACCTTGATCTTCTAGAATAAAGGCGGCACTTAAACGGATTTCGGGGCTGTCATCGACAACCAGTATTTGCGGCTTAGACATTATAACTCATCATAATTATTCACAACTCACTGAGCACTTTAAAAAATATAATAAGATGCCAATAAGGATTGAACAAGATAAATGTTGATAATTTAGTAACGATTAGTAACAAAGTCTCAAACTTAAATATCAAACAAGCTTCGACTTTAAATGAAGTGTATTCATATACAACCTAGGATCATCAATTTTATCCAGCATTGACCTATCCGGCAAACAATCGTCATCAACATAGTCAACATAATTGGCCGACGAATCAAAAACTAAAATATCAAACGCTAACCGATCTAAACCGTATAACCCTCGGTGGATCATATCAGCTGAAAAAACTAACAAGTCACCCGCAGCTAATTGAATTTTTTTACCGCTAGAAAGACTATCACTACTTGCTCTGCCTTTTTCTTCTTGTCTAACATCAAATTCTTCATCATTATCCCACCGCTTATGTGTACCGGGTACTAGCTCCATTCCATGTTCATCAAATAAAGGCACTCGAAGATGTAATACTTGAGTATCATGTATCACTTTCTTTTGGTCTTCAATGTCATAATCATATTGACAGTCTCGATGCCAAAAATCTTTTTGCTGGCTATTAACGGGATTAAAAAATAATTACAACTCAGAATTAAGATCTCAGGCTAAACAATTAGCTTATGACATTGCAGACCGTATGCGAGCCAACCCTATTGAGGCAAATTCAGGCAGTACTTACCTCATAAATATTGCTGAACTAGCAACATCCGCCATCGATTGTGAAGCCAATACCTGTTCACAAGCCAATATGGCGAGATACGATTTAAACGCTTGGAAATCAGCATTGCGTCTAAAGCTTCCTTCAGGTGATGGAAAAATTTCTTTTGTAGACTTTCCCAACAAACGACAATATAGCATCACCGTACAGTGGGATGACAGTCGCGGAGAAAACACTGATAAATCCTTCACTTTAAGGACAGAAATATGAAAGTATTACCTGTTAAACTTTATCAAGCACATAAAGGCTATTCATTAGTTGAATTATTAATTGCCATGTCCCTTGGGCTCTTTGTAATGGCAGGTGTCCTAACTGTATTTTCTGATAATAGCCGTATCTACAAAGTACTAGATGCACGCTCCAGAATGCAAGAAAATGCACGTTACGCACTCTATGTACTTGGCAGAGATATCCGCATGGCTGGCTATATGAGCTGTGATTCTTCCACTAGAATTGCAAACACGGTCGATAGTTCTAACTGGCAGTTTTGGGGAGATGCTGTCTCGGGATACGAAGGGGGTGTATCCGTTTTCCCCGCTGAGTTTTCCGCAGATATGTATACCTCTCCCAACGCTCCAGTTAATCCTGATGCACTGGCTCTTCGTAGAGCAGACAGTGACGAAAACTTCATCATTTCCTCTCATAACGCTAATTCTGCAACCATCCATTTTGCAGAAGATAAATCAGTAGAAAAAGGGGAAATCTATGTCATTGCTAACCCTCAATGTACTCAATTAGGTATTTTTCAAGCAAGTGGTCCTGCTTCCGCTGGTCCTCATAACCATATTGTTCATAATACAGGTGGCTCTACGACTCCAGGAAATTGTACTAAACAACTAGGCGGCAGTTTTAACTGCTCTCCTTCAGCAGAAAATAATGTCTGTATACCTTCCGTTACAACCTTACCTGTTGGAGAAAGCTGCAAATACAGCTTCCCACCTGGATCAACACTTTTTAGGCTAATAACTCATGCTTATTACATTGGTAGTTCTCAAAATATTCCATCATTGTTCAATGAAAAGCTCATTGTGGATACCGTTACACATGATGCTGATACCTTAGATGAATTAGTCGTTCAAGGTGTCGAAAACATGCAGATTCTATATGGTGTTGATACTGATGCAGATGATATTCCAGATCAGTATGTCACCGCTAATAATATCGGAGCAGGTACGGTATCCAGTGTGCGTATACATTTGCTCATTCGATCAATTAAAGAAGTGGGTAAATCAATACAAAATTACAGCTACCTCGGTAATACAATCACTCCCACTGATAAATTTTTACGAAAAGAATTTACAACAACGATTAAATTACGAAACCGAGGACTTCTATAATGAATACTCAAAAAGGCGTAGTTTTAATTTCCAGTCTAGTTTTGTTACTTATCATGACGCTATTAGGTGTCACAGCCATGAATACAACAACTCTACAAGAAAAAATGGCAGGAAATAACCTAGATAGAGAAAGAGCTTTTCAAGCAGCTGAAGCCGCTTTACGTGATGGTGAACAATTCCTTGAAGATATTCCAGCTATTTATAGTCCATTATCAACGTCTGTTAATGATAACTGTAACAATGGTCTTTGTACTAAACGAGAAGATAATATCGGTTTTGATTTTGATGCTGCTGAGGGGGATGCTGGCTGGTATGAAGAACGTTGGTTAGATGACACGCTTGATGTCTGGAACAGTGGAGCCAAACACCGCGTGTATACCACTACAATTGCTGGCGTTAGTACATCACCAAAATATATTATTGAGTTACTCAATACAGTTGATTGTCCAGGCTCTATCACTGGTGCAAATGATTGCGAAATCTATCGAATTACTGCGTTAGCACATGGTGGGACGACTAACTCTCGTGTTATGTTGCAGACGACCTATAGAACCAGACCTTAAAACCTAAGTGAGTATTAGCATGAAAAAAACTCAAAAAAAATTGAATCAATCTCTACTTATTGCTATCTGTTTTGTATTTTCAAACAATGGTTACACTTTTACAACTGAAAACAATCGTCCAACCTATCGCCAGACAAATACAGAGAGTTTTTTAACCGGTCAATTAGTAAGCT
>ENA-ORXI01001075-ORXI01001075.1-sediment-metagenome-genome-assembly--contig:-NODE-1075-length-21825-cov-5.166544_pt1 | contig 21825 bp, 20 predicted proteins | sample MGYA00237861_ERZ511468 | MGnify/ENA primary metagenome ERZ511468 (study PRJEB26299, sample SAMN06266213) | sediment metagenome | isolation source: Hudson Canyon methane seep mesocosm | place...
TATATGGAAGCAATATTTCTTTATGTTACGAACAAATTTTACTTGCAATACGGGGCGGACCATATATGACACCTTTTACTGCTCAGCTTGCCTAGCTAAGTTCAATGCACCTGCTGCATTCACTTTTCGAAATTCAGTTAAAGGGTCAACTACAGAGTCATCCATAATATGGACACGAGCAGCCAAGTGAATCACAATATCAATGTTTATTAGAGCTTCTGCCCAATCTGTTTTATCACTCAGGTCACTGACAACCACCTCATCTTGCATCCCATAAATACGTCGTACAGCCTGACGAACTGACCAACCATCTTCAGTGGCTACCTCACATAAACGACTACCGACAAAGCCAGTAGACCCAGTGAGCAGTAACGATGATTGATTTAATAGCATTGGTGGAATACTCGCTTCATATTAATTATTCAACGTTTCCAACAGTTCTTGGTAAATATCAAGATGCGTGGCGACCACTTTCTCAATACTAAACTCCCGTTCTGCCAAATCACGCCCCACACGCCCCATCTGCTGACGCAGAGCATTATCTTCCAGCAATCTTTCTATCTCTTGGGCCAAAGCAGAAACATCACGAGCCGGCACAAGCACACCCGATACATTAGGTTCAACGGCATCACGACAACCCGGCATATCAGTCGTAATAACTGCCCGCCCACAAGCTGCCGCTTCAATCAGTACCTTAGGTAAACCTTCTCCATAATATGAAGGCAAGACAACAATATTCGCCTGTGAAAATAGCGCTGCAATATCTGAGCGAAAACCCAAACAGTCTACAATGCCTTCTGCTTGCCAAAATTGTAACTCTTCGCTCGTCACACTTTCAGGGTTAGCCGAATCAGGCTCGCCAACTAACTGAAATCTAGCTTTACCCCCCTTAGATTTAATACGTCTTGCCGCCTCGACAAACTCATTCACCCCTTTGTCTTTTAACAACCGAGAAGCCATAATAATAACGAAGTTGCCTTTCGGTTCAGCCAACATAGGATAATCTTGAAGATCAACACCTGACCCTCGAATCATTCTGCTCTTTTCTTTTTGCACGCCACCTGCACCTACAAGCGCACTCATATCTGTAGGATTCTGGAAAATAATCCGCTGATTAGGATGCCTCATTGCGAGGCGATATAAAAAAAGTGTACTATCCCGAAAAAATTTAGTCTTAACTCCCTTTCTTTCGACAAACAGAAAACCAAGCCCAGAAATGGCTGACACAACTGCAGGTACACGAGCTATTCGAGCAATGATGCCGCCATACAAAACTGGTTTTATCGTCACTAAATGAAGAAGATCAGGTTTTATGCTTTTAATCTGACGATAAAGATTAATGAAGCAAGAAAGCTCCTTAAGGATATTCTTACCACTTCTAGTAAATAGAAAGGGATGCACTATCAAGCCAAGGCTCTCTAAATATTCAGCTTGATCGGTGATGGCACAAAGCAGATGCACGTCATAACCCGCTTCAAGCGCTTTCAAAGCAATGGGTAATCGATGAGAGATAAAAAACCAATCAACATTAACGATAAATAATAATTTTTTATTCTTCATTTACTGCTCATCTAACCAAGCTTGAAACATCAACACATCCCACAAATAATAGTGCCAGCGAGGCTTGCCACTCACATGCTCTTCCCACATTTTGCGTATCGGATCTGGATCAAAGAATCCCTCTTCTCGCAATCTCTTTTCATCTAATAAAGCCTCTGCCCAATCACGTAATGGCCCTTGTAGCCACTGCTCAATCGGAACACCAAACCCCATTTTTGGCCGATCCATCAACTCTTTAGGTACATATTTATATAACACTTCTCGCAATAACCACTTGCCTTTGCCATCACGATATTTCATTGACATCGGCACTTTCCAGGCGAACTCAACGACACGATGATCCAATAACGGCACTCGTGCTTCCAAGCTCACTGCCATACTCGCCCTATCCACCTTAGTTAAAATATCATCGGGCAAATAAGTCATGCTATCCAAATACATCATCTGCTCACGAAAATCTTTAACCTTAGGAAACTGTTCAGAACGATTAAACAGTGTTTGCGGCTCTATGCCCCCTAACACCAATTTTTCTGGCTCATTCCAATGAGACACTAAACGGTGATAATAAGATTCGCCCGATCTTTCTTTTACCACCTGAGCCAGTTTTGGCAAGCGGTCGGTTAAATGCGGGATTTGAAAACGCTTAGGAAGGAAGTTCAATAAATACTCTACAGGCGCACCAGGAAAAACCTGCATCAGCGAGCCAATAGCCTGTCTTATTGGATTAGGCAATCTTTGTAACGTATGCCAAATCTGATAACCTTGGGTATAACGACTATAACCACAAAACAACTCATCCCCACCATCGCCCGAAAGACTCACCGTGACATGTTTTCGGGCCAACTCACTGACCAATAAAGTAGGTATTTGGGAAGAATCAGAAAAAGGTTCATCCCAAATTGTCGCTAAGCGTGGAATAACCGACATCGCCTCTTCTGAAGTGACATAAAGCTCAGTATGCTCAGTCCCTAAATGCTTGGCGACAGCCTTCGCATGCACAGCCTCGTTATAACCCTGCTCATTAAAACCGATAGTAAATGTTTTAATTGGTGACGATGACTGTGCCTGCATCAGTGCCGCTACCATTGTGGAGTCAAAGCCACCTGATAAAAAGCCCCCCAGTGGCACATCAGAAGCCATTCGACTATGCACCGCATCACGTAACAAAGTATCTAATTCATTCGTTAAAGAATCAACATTACCTTCAGCCTGTTTGGCCAGCCCTTTCTCGGCTATTTCAGCTAAATTCCAATAACATGTTGGCTCAGTAACATAAGATCCTGCTTCGCGAATCACCACAAAATGCGCGGGTGATAACTTTTTAATCCCCTGATAAATACTCCAAGGCGCAGGTATTGCATTATGGCGCATATAAAGCGTCAACGCATTACGGTCAATTTCTGGCCGCCAATCTGGGTGTGCTTTAAAAGCCTTCAATTCAGAAGAGAAGAAAAATCGCCCTCCCTGATTGCCATAATAGAGTGGCTTTTCCCCCATTCGATCACGGGCTAAAAACAGACATTTTTCTTGCTTATCCCATAATGCAAAGGCAAACATACCATTCAATTTATGTAAGGTCTGTTCGACACCCCAGTGACGTAAAGCGGCTAATAAAGTTTCCGTATCTGAATGGCCTCGCCAATCAAAGTTTCCGTCTTCACGTTCTAAATCACCCCGTAAATCTAAATGATTATATATCTCGCCATTAAAGGCCAACGTAAACCGTTCACAAGGTGACATCATCGGTTGATGGCCCGCAGGTGACAATTCAAGTATCGCCAAACGACGATGCGCCATTGCTAAATTACCCGCTTGATTCAACCAAACACCTGCTCCATCAGGCCCTCGGTGCTGAATTTTCAATGCCATTTCCTCAACGACTGAAGTATTCGCTCCCTGCCTATCCCAGTAACCCACTATTCCACACATTAAACTTTTCTCTTTTCTATACTTACAGCTTTATAAAGGTTTACATACCGTTCAGTAATTTCACCTAAAGCAGGAGTATTTGCTAAAGAATCACATAGAAAAGCAGTAAGGCCATGCATTAGTGCTTTTCTATTTCGATAAGAAGGTCCACCAATTTTGGAGCCGTTTGTTGCAGGCAATATTTAGCCTCCACCCTTGATCTACCCGCTTGACCTAAACGCTGTCGCAGGGCAAGGTTACACAACAACAACGTCATTTTATCTTTCCATTTCGAAGCCTTATCTGCAAAAAAACCGGTATCACCTTCTAGTACAACATCCCGATTTGCTCCAATAGGTGACGCCACAGTAGGGAGACCACAGGCCATGTATTGAATTAATTTGTAGGCACATTTCCCTTGCTCCCATGGCGTGTCATGTAACGGCATAATACCGATATCACACTCGGTAATCAGCTCTGCTTCAGTTTCCAAAGTCCATGGCAAAGATTCAACCTCCACACCCGGCAACATGACGTCACCGCCAATCACGCGTAAAACGAATGATTGTTGCTTTGCCAATGCGCGTAATGGTTTTGCTAAATCCATAAGATACCGAACCGTAGAAGGTGAACCTATCCACACAATACGTGGTTTTACAGTAACCGAATAATCTTGCTTAGGCGTATAACGCGGCAAATCAACCACCGTAGGAATAACGTCGACTTGCTTTGCCCCCGCCACAGCAGCCCGATTAGCTAAGTAACGATTCCCGCCAATCACCAGAGCTGCCCCAGCCATTAAATGATCTATCCGCTGACCATAAATGAACCTTACCCATGCCAAACGGTGCAAATCGTAATTATGAAAAATCGCATCATCAAAATCTAAAATATAGGGAGTACTCTGCAATAACCATTTTTCAAACCATACAGGAAACCATGGTAGCGCTTCTTTTTCAATCCAGATTATATCGAATTCTTGACGCCCCAGAGGAACACGGATGCGCCGACGATAAGCAGATAAAAGATCTCGAAAACGATACGCGCCATGCTGATATTTATACCTCAACATCACATCATCAATCAAAGGCAACACGACCGGTTCAATACCTGATGACTCAAACCACGGTAAGTATTGTAAAAAGCGCATCCGAGAAGAAGCGCCAAGCTCACCATATCGAGTTAGAAACAATATACGCATAGGCTTAGACATGTCTTAATGCCTTCGCACCAACATAGTTGGTGATGATTTCTGAATCAGGAACGCGAATATTGGTCTTGGAGCCCATAAAATAAGTGCATGAGGCACCATCCATCGCTTCTGGGCGATCCTCCAAAAGGTAATCCAAATACTTTATCCAACCAAACCCCAGTCGAACGACTATTTTAGCGAGTTTACGCAGAGTGAGGTGCGAAACAAATGCGAGAGCTAAATTCTCCAATGCCCAGACAAACGCTGTTGCAGGCCCTGCAACCATTCCGGCATCAATTTCAGAAAATTGATTAAATAGTCGCCGATGTCCAGACAGTGTAAAACGCGTAAAATCATAAGCCCCTTCATGCACCTGCTGGATAAAAGGTAACTCTGAATACAGCAAACCACCTGTTTTGATAACGCGCCCAATTTCAGTAGCAACTTGCTCAGGGTAGAGTACATGCTCTAGCACTGCGGTTGTGACTACTGCGTCAAATGCCCCCTCTATAAAAGGCAAGTCATGCCCATCACAAAAAAGATCAACATCCGCACCAGAATCAATATCAGAATACATTACACGGTGAGGTGTTACCGCACGCAACAGTGGATCGAGCCACGTTCGCTGCCTACCACCTCCCACCACCAAGATATTGCAAATACCTTTTGCATCAAGTAGCGTACGCAATTTATTTAAAACTCGATCACTGGCAAGATTTACTGATGGGCTTGGTACAAAATATGCTATTCCCCTCAGTCTAGCATTCTTATCAGGTGATGCATTTCGATAATCATCGATAGAAAATAAATCATTGTCATGCCGGAGAAGAATTGGGGTGTTTCTAGCCAACGGGAAATGAGATGCACAACCACTGCACACCAACTCAACATCCTTAACGGTCAGCCCATTATTTCTACAGCATGGACACTGCAGCAAGGCTAATAAGTGTGGAGCATTCAAAAAATCATTGCTCATTCAATTTCCTTTTTCTGTAGTCATTGCAACCAGCACCCTGGCGCTGACATGCTAGGGTATAAAAGTTTACTTTAAACAGTCATCATATCCACAGCGATATATATTGCTGACCGAAACGGATAACAATAAAATATTTATCTGCTGATTTTATCTCGCCGAAGTACGTAACGCACCTCATAGCAGGGAAACAAATAGCAAAAATTCTCTTCGTATAGCTCTCTCAAATAGGCACATGAATTGAAAAAGCTGCCAATTAATCGTTTAATACCATATCGAATAATAAAGGGACGAGCCGATTTAAAAATCAAGTCGACTGAGGCAATTGTAAATTCTGCCTTGTAACCATAGGTTGGAACATGACGTGCAAAGGGAGACTCGCTTGCATAGTAGCAAAATGTATATAACCCAAAAAAAGTGTGATGTGTTGGGTCGGAATAAAAGTATGGATTCGAAAAATGAGGGGCAACAAATTCAACATAACCATTATGCTTAACGATCCTAGCCAATTCAGAAAGTAACTTTGGCACATCAGGCACATGCTCAACAAAATGATAGCTATACACTGCATCTACACTTTGGCATGGAAACAAAGCTAAAACTTCATAGACATCTCCCACAATATCAACATCTGGATAATCCAACATATCAATCCCAACGGCTTGATTGTGACGCTTTCTATTCCCACACCCCAATTCAAGCTCTATCACATCTCGTTTTAATATCGATTCTAAAATACTACTTCTGTCTATAACACTCATTCATCTCATTCCTACTTGTTGTTTGGGGAGGGAGCATCAGGTTAATCTAAAAACATTACAATAATACTTGGGGTAATAAACTAATACACGAATTACATATAGAAGTTTTTTATACCACTTATAATGAAACATTACGTTTCCTTTTTTATGAGGCATGAGCATGAAATATGGATTAGTATCCACGAGATTCTCATTCATATATTTTAACTCAATACCTCGATTCCATAATAGAAACTGGAGACTCAATTGATCACGCTTAGAATAATTTTTTACTTCTAACCACCAATCATTCATCAATTCTTTCATATGAGATTTATTGTGTGCTCGCAACAAAACACCATTAGCTGACAAGCCATAACCAGCAGGAAAACCAACACTAATATATCTCATCAATTGCTCTTCTACTGATTTAAAATTTGCTTTATTTGCTCCAATACAAGCTAAGCCCTCTTGATAAACGCAGTCACGTTGAGGGTGTTTCAAAGCAAGAAAATCGCTACTTTTTAGATATTTCACTATCAACTCAGTCAGATCTTTTTTTATTATAAAATTTGCATCTAAATAAAGACTAGCGTCATATTGACTCAAAAACTTATGTGGTAGAATCTTATACATTCTATTCATAATATTGGGCGGGAACATTGAAACAATCACTTTTATTTCCCATGAATCTGATTCAAGATGAGGGTCATCAGTAAAACAAATATAATCACAGCACAATTCATTACTATTTGGAATTTCAACTAACTCATCATAATCTCCAAATAATGCGGTATAAACAACATACTTTTTCATATTACTCCAAAGTTAATGCTCCTGAATTCAGGGATTAAAACCAAATAGAAAATTACCGTTTTATTTTATTATTTTACCAATTAAAGCCCATGTAAGCATCGCATAAATAAAGCTCCACCCTTGAACAAGTACGATAAATAATTCCTTTAAATTCATAACGAACATAATAAGGGTCAAGCCTGTCACAATTAGCGCTAACCGATCTCGTCTCAGCTTAATTGCAGTGAACAGAATATACAAAAATGGCAAAAAAACCAACATCGTGCCAATGATACCCACAGAATGTATCAAACGGACATATCCAACATCAGAACTTAGATATTTCAACTCATCACTCCTCCCTAAGTTAGAATTGCCAAATAGTAGATCCGCCGTATCATCAGGTAAAAAATACATATTTTCAAGAAGAATATCTGTAGATTTAGTACGAATTTCCCCTGTATCTCTATAGTTGTTATAGACCTCAAAAGCCCATTTAGCATTCCGGTCAAAACTATTATCGTTAAATAGATACCCATAACTCATAACAATAACAAAAATACCCGAAATTAAAAATAAGAAATTTTTAATATATTTAGTTACCTGTTTTCTTTCACGAAAATACATTAGACATAACACGCCGAAGAAAACAATTATCCCCACTAGCCCACTTCTACCGGATAAAACTATTGATAATAAAATTAAAGATCCACCGCCTATAAATTTCAGCCCTTCCCTGTCAAAAAAACTAAGGTGTTTATCTGGAGGTACAGAAAAAACACCGCATATTAATGTTGTAGCCTGCACTACTGATAAAGCCGCACCGCCACCAGTAGTTAGACCAGGAGATCGCGTATTTAGCTCAACAAACTCCCTCCCCGTCTTAGTCAAGACCAGATAATCATATACAAAATATCGTATAGGATCAAAAAGATATAGTAGTATCATAATCACAGCATGAATAACACCTACAATATAAATATGAAATATAATTTTTGTTTTATAGTTAATATATTGTTTTTTATAAATATCTGTCATCATGGCTGCTGCCATTGACAGCATAATGCCATAAAGCAAGTATTCAATTATCTCGGTATCTCTTGGTTCACTATAAATTACAACTATCGCCGCATACAATATCGCCACTAAAGATAATATAAATACACAAAGCTCATGCCTATTAATACCCTGCCTACTCGTTCGTTTTAATATAAATAAACTTGCGAGGACAATCATTGGTAATTGATAAATTTTTACTAGTACTCCTGATATATCAATAGCAGGGGCATAAATCAATAACAAAAGCGAAACAATTAATATTGAATCAAGGATTCTATTTTTTCTTTGAGACCAGCGGCCCTCATATCCCATGTATATAGCTCCTTAAATCTATCTCTCGCATTATTACCCAAACGTTCACGAATAACCTTTGACTGGCTTAATCGCCACAGTTGACTCTTCCATGCCTCATAATCTATAGATGGACATAGAATCGCTGTTTTTTCATGCTCAAGCACCTCTCTTAATACAGGTAGATCTGATACCAACATAGCTTTCCCAGCCGCCATATATTCAAATATCTTTAATGGTGACATCCATTTCCCAATATCACCTTTTCCACCATAAGCATTCACATGCTCTTGATAAGGCGCTAATAACACATCAAAACTAGCTTGATATATACCAACTTCGGAGTGAGGTAGGTATCCATACATCATCACATTAGCTGAATCAAATCGTGGCGTCCACCTGCTGATATCTTTTTCAGTGCCACCTATAATGTGAAAGTTAGCCCATGGACATTTGGGGGCAATTTGTTCTATAACCTCAAGACCTTTCCCTTCATATAATTGCCCGATATATCCGACTTGGATTCGCGTGTCATCTACAAATGATATTTTACAAATATCGCTCAATTCATCAGCACCATCAGGCGCGACAACAATTTTACCTATCAACTCAGGATATTGACTTATGTACCATTGCTTAAGAGCGCCAGAGATAACGATTAACTGTTTGAACGTTTGTAACTTGATCAAAAGTCGAAATATGTTTTCACTAATTTTACCTGCATCCGCTATCGGTGCATGACTTTCAAATATAGATGGAATTCCAAATAATGCAGATACAAATACGCCGAACAAGAACCTACCATAAACTATATCGGGCTTAAACGCCCTAATCAATCGATAAGACCTTAATCCATAAATATAAGCTATACCCTTAATCTGTGGCCAAGGCACAAATAAATGCTCAAATTTAGCACTAACTCCATAGTATTTATAATTATTTAAAACACCTTCCTCTTTATCAGACATTTCAGGTGAAATCAAACATACAACACAATCAGCTTTAGTAAATGATTGACACATTTTCATTACATGCACACTATATGCAGCTCGCGAAGGAATCGGCGTTGTTGCAAGATAACAGACTCTTAATTTTTTCTTATTCATTACGCACTTCAGATTTTTCCTTACGCCATAATTTAAGACGGTGGCTACGATGATATATTGCAAGTTCAAGGGGGGGCTTCAGCCTGCCCCTTGATGTGTTGTAGACCTTTCATGTAAAAACGTCATATTTTTTTTGACATCAAGTCAAGTATCGTAGTTCGAAAATGTTTTACAAAAGAGATAGACCCCACTTTCGACAGATGAAATTTATCACTATACTGTATTTTATTGTCGAGCAATGGATGACAAACCCCGTTAGATGATTTACGGGGGTGCTCTAAATAAGTTTTAACTACCTCATCCATAATATCACCTACTGGCCATGCTCCATAACTCATTGCCCAAAAGCTTCCCCCAATATCTTTTTTTAATGCAGAGCATACTCTATCAACATATGAACGCGATCTTTACTCTCGACACCACTAGTTATCTGAATATCTTCTGAATCACATATTTGGATAAATAGATCTCGACATATTTGTTAAATGCCCCCTCAAAACAGGGTATCTATATTTAGTTACCAAACCAGATGAACCAATAGACCACTTACTGTATGGCCACTTCGTCTTTGGTCTCTCATTAGGTTAGCTTAACACATGTATATCAGCTAAAACCTTGCACTAAAGTGCGTAGTTTTGAGACAATAAATATTTTCATTTCTTGAAGCCTAATCACTTATAAAGGACTCATCTAAATCTTTTTTTATCGCAAATTTATTGTAGTACTCTTTCTCTTCCATTACTAGAATTTCTAAATATTTTCATAACGTCAAGCCACTCTTCAAATGTATCTCCAGACTAGCTAAAACCATCAAAGCATCGGCATGGTTGCCTTTGTTTGACAAATGATTTTTTAAAATACATTCTAAATCAATCCAATCAATTATATTTCTACCCTTCAAATCCATTACATTATTTTGAATAATATTTCTTAAATATTCTTTATTCCTTATATTTTCATTAAAATCAAGGTAATTAATAGTTTTATTACCAGATAGCTTTAAAGTTCGCAATACCTTACCTTGAGCTCTTTTCATAAAAATTGCATTTTTGGATGCACCAAGAGCTAATCCAAAATTGATTTTTGTTTTATAGCTAAACTCTTTTGGAAAACTTCGTAATAATATTTTTTTATATAAGTTTTGATTTATTCTGTCACTATTTGGAATACTTAGCATCAAATCAATCCAAGGTTGATAAAGAAATGGCACCTTATACTCATACCCTTTCATTAAAACATGTGGAGATATATATTTAATCTGTCTATTTTGAAAATCTAGCTGTTCATCCAAAGTCAAATCGCTTTCTTTTATAGAATTATGTTCAATTAACTCATTAAAACTTTTTCCATTAGTTAAATCTAAAGAAGATACATATCTATTTTTTTGAGTAAATATCTCTTTCGCTCTTTCTAATGATGTTGAGGAGGTTTGAGTAAGTTTACTTCCTGCTAAGGGATCACCCATAAAACCACACCAGTTTTGACAACCCAAGTATTGCTTATCTACTTGCCAAACAGGGGCATGATGAAAAAGTATCGTTTGAAAACCCACTCTTTTTGAAATATCTTGAAGTTCATCTTGAGTATAAATATATTTTGTCAAATCAAAGCTAGTATGATTTGTCCCTATTTTTTTAGCTACAAACTCCCCTATATCATAATCAAATGTGTTAGGAGTGCCAAATGTATAAGTATAAATATTCTTAGCTTCAGTATGTTCTAAAAGCCCTGCAAGTATAGCTCTGCTGTCAAGTCCACCACTTATGGGTACTAAATGCTTTTGATTTGTTTTAAAATCTGAAGATATTGATTCTCTCCATACTTTAGACCCTATACTAATTAGTTCATTTTCAGTTGTATTTTCATATTTAGACTTATCAATATTTGATATATCAATCGAGATATCTTTATTTTTAAAGTCTAAAAAATATCCTAATTTTAAAAAACTATTTAAGTTGTTAACATACATTTTTATCCTTCTATAATTTCATATTTCTCTATTTTATGGTTTAGTCTGTTACAAACATAAAAAGAATTATTATCCAATGAAACTCCATGATATTCACCACCCCCTATTTTTTCATAAATTTTCTCATAATTATGATTAAATATAGAATAACCTGACTCCCCACATGTGACAATATAATTTTTATTCAAGGTAATTGAAAAAATATTATATTTTGTAATTGATATTTTGTTCAATAATTTCAATTTTTCTGTAAAAATCCATAGTAAATTATATGTTTCATCACAAACATATATTTTTTTTTCAAAATAAGAAATTTGACCAAGCCTTCCAAAACCTATTTCCTCTAAATCATTATTAATTTCTTGTATTATTATTTTATTATTTAAATCATATATTGATATACATTTATTATTTTTTTGAGTAAATATCAATTTATTATCTATAATAATACATCCATTTGGTTTATTAATATAATTTTTATTATTAAAATTAATAATAAACAAGTGAAAATTAAAAGTATAGTAAAAAACACCCTTAAAAATATTTTTAATAAGCTGAACTTTAGATCCTTTCTTTCTTTCTATTTGGCCTTCACTAAAATGGCTTATAATAAAACTTCCATTAGATTTTAAAGTAAAAATTAATTTAAGTAAATTTTTAAATTTTGAATCTTTTTTATTTCCAAAAATACCAATTTGATTTATGAATTTTTTATTTTTATACTGCATTATTCTATGATTGTGCCAATCACAGATAAAAATATCCTTTTTATAAAGTGTTGAATACACGGGCTCTTTAAATTTATACTTACCTAAACCAAAAACATTTCCTATTGAGTATTCACCCTGAGGGTTTATAACACATACTCGGTTATTGCCTCCATCAGTTACAATAATATTATCTTCAAATACAGCAACAGAATTTGGTAAAAACAAATCTAAACCATCTATAGTTTTGAATTCTTTTATCAGTCTAACCTTAATACTCATGATATTCTCATTGCTTTAAATTTATTCTTCAAAAATCTATAAAAAAATACTATATATATCAATGAACTTTCAACCACTATCAGAACCACATTAACCCCTTGACTTTTAAACCAAAGAGAACCTAAAAGTAAAATAGAACCAACCATCATCACTTTTATAAAAAAAGATAAAAAGCAATAGTACTTAATTTTATATATATTTCTATTATATAAAAATATAAGAAAACCACTACCTATAATACTCTTTATTGACATCACTATAGGAAGCGCATAAACCCCATAAATTTTAAAGGAAATAATTTTAACTATTATACCTACGGCATGTAAAATAATGCTCATTTTAGATACCGTTGATGTTAACCCTTTTGCATAAAAAGCATTTACCAGTACGGATGATAAGATACCACCTATAAAAACACCTATAAATGACACTGTAACAAGATATAACATATTTAATTTATCTTGAGAAAAATTATCACCTAGAAGGAAAAATTCAAAAATAAAATCACTAGAAATAATAACACCTAAAACAAAGAACATAGATACAACTAACATTATTTGATATAAACCTAAAAAATAGTTATTAAATTTTTCTTCATCGTTTTCTATGGTTGAAAAATTCCTTAAAGATACTAGAGATATCCCCTTGTTAACTAGAGTTGTTAATGTCGTAATAAATAATTGCCCATAATTTAGTATAGAAATACTTCCTGCAATAAGCATTGATGCAAAGTATCTATCTATTAATATATCCGATTTTGAAAAAGTCGATGAAATCATTAGCGGATACATTTTTTTCAAAGAACTTGTCAGTACATCACCTTTTTTTATAGAGAATTTATAAAATTTAATATAGCTGCCACTCAGCCCAATAAATATTATAAATTGGTTAATTGCAAGTGCATATACCAATGAAAATATCCCTAACTCTTCATAAGTAAAATAAACAAATAATATTTGAAATGCACTGGCAACTATTGGAATTAATATAGTTCTATAAAGACTATTAAATGTATAGTTAATCGCGTTTAATATACCTATAATAATGCTGATTACAGAAATAAATGCTTGTATAGAAAACAGCTGAGAAATTAAAATGTTTTCCTCATTTATATAACCAGGAAAAAGGGTAGATGCTATTTCTACAGAAAATAAATATTCCAGTACTGCAAAGCTAAAAAAAACAATAAAAATTATGTTTAATACTGAATTTGCAAGGTTTTGAAAAGTTTTTAGCTTTTTAGCTTTATAATATTTTACAAAAATTGGTGTCATTGCATAATTTAAGGCACTAGTCGCTACGCCAACAACAATTAAATTTAATGTGTTTGATGCAAAATAAATATCTAAATTTTTAGTAATACCAAATATTTTTAAAATAAATAGCTGAAATAAAAAAGCAATCCCAAGTTGAAAAATTGATATAAAAGATATAACTAGTGACTGTTTAATAATACCTCCTAAACACCTTGTAAAGCATCAATATATGCTTGCTTATATGCCTGAACAGAAAAATTCTGAGATGCCCATTTACTAATCTCTTCTTTTGTTCTCAAGCTATTATATTTTTTGACTTTGTTTATAATTTCATTATCATCATAAATATCATCAATTAAAATACCAACCTGATCTTCTTGCATTTTTTTTGAATAATTTCCAATATGGTGGGTCGTAAGTACATTTAATCCAGCTGATAAATACTCACCTAATTTACCAGGAGAAGCTACTTTATTTAACATGTTATTTTCCCTTAATAAAATACCTAAATCGGAAGCATTCAAGAAGCCATTCACTTCCTCATGGGATACATTTAAGAGTAAATAGTCTTTATCATGTAAATTTAATTTACTAATAAATTCCTGAGCTATCTTATGGTCCTCTTTTCTAATTAACATTAGAAAGTATAAATTTGGGTAAATACCCTCTTTTAATGACTTAAATACCTCTATACTTCTCTTAATATTTTGCCAACTATATAAAATATTGCCTGTAAAAATCATTACAAATTTTTCTTCTAAATTATATTTTTTTCTATAAGTGTTTCTCAACTTTTCATTAGAAAAAAATTTTGTATTATCAAATCCTGTAGGTATAACATATATTTTATTTGTTAAATCATCTTTATCATATCTACTTATAAAAAGTTCTTTTAATGTATTTGAGACAACAAAAATACCGTCAGCTTTAAAAAACTGCTGCTCTAAAATATGTGAGGCTTGCTTCATTCCAGCTACTATATTTTTGTAAAATCCATCTTTATATTTATTTTTTTCTTGTGATAAATATTCTATCTCTGAGTCAAAATCCCCCTCAATTTCAATTATGTATTTTATTTTATTTGGAAGTAATTTTTTTATTATATTAAGAGGCTTTGGAGATTGCTTTCTTAGGTGGACTACAACTTTATCATTTGTAATTGTAATATAAAAAAAATATAACAGTGTAAATATTGACTTTAAATATCTTGGTACAACTTTAATAAAAATATTTTTATTTCTATAGTATTCAACCAATTTTTTTTGGATAGTATATGTTTTTGTATCTATTATCGTAATAATTGAAATATCTAGATTATCACTTGCTACATCAACCCAACTTTTATAAATACCTACATGTGAAGATAAATCACCTCTAAAAAAATATATATATTTTATTTTATTCATAGCTTATCAATATTTTATTTATAATGTGAATAAAGTACCGGATGGGAATCTATCCATTGTTTAGTTTCCATTAACATTTCTTCATATTTTGGTCTGGATTTTTTATATTGAAAATCTTTTCTTGTACAAATTAAACTTTTATCTACCTCATAATTTTTATTATCATTAATTTTTATATTTATATCCCATATACGATTAATTAATTGTAATAGATTAAATTTTGATATTTTATCTTCTGGACATAAGTGATATAAACCTTTGATATCTTGTTTTAAAAGGTTTTCCATTTGTTTTGCTACCTCTAAAGTAGTCACACCTGACCAATAAGCTTTTGAATACCCACTTACTTCATCTTTTTGTTTTAAGAACCAATCTAATAACCCTGTACCATTTGTTTTTAATTCAGGACCAATAATAGACGTTCTTATTGTTAAATCTTTATCATTAACAATTTCACCTAAAGCCTTTGTTCTTGCATAATTATCATTACCATCTCGGTAAGATGTTTCAGTATATTGACCATCGTTACCTGAAAAAACACAATCCGTACTGATATGAATCAATTTATAATTAATCTTGTTTCCAAATTGCGAAAGAAAATTTGGTAAATAACTATTTACTAGGATAGCAGAAGGTAGGTCATTTTTTGACTGTGACACTAATGCACCTATACAATTGATAACATAACTTGGATTTACACTTTCTAAATAGTGTTCCAAGGATTTAAAGTCTGTAATATCTAAAACTTTATCAACATATTTTCCTTTTTGGCGGGCTACTCCAAAAACTTTGTATTCATCAGTCGCATCAAGAACTTCTGCCATGATATGACCAGCCATTCCTAATGAACCTAAAATAACAATATTTTTTTTCATATTAATATTTTTTCCAAACAGTTCTATTTATATAACCTATATAACTCACAATTATTCGTACAACTTTTTTTGATACATTATTGTTATTGTAATCTTGAACAATACTCATTCTCTCCTCTTTTGATTGTTCTGTTACAATATTTATTGCATTTAAAATATCATCACTTTTCAGCCCAGACATTATTAATGTCCCCTCATCCATACCCTCAGGCCTCTCATGTGCTTGCCTTATTGTAATAGCAGGAAAACCCAAAATTGAAGATTCTTCTGTAATTGTGCCGCTATCACTAATTGCACAATAAGATTTTTGTTGAAGCGCAATATAATCAAAAAAACCTAATGGCTTCATAAATTCTATCAACTGATTGAAGTCTTGTTTATCTAAATATTCTAGTTTTTTTCTGGTTCTTGGGTGAGTAGATACGATAATTCTTTTATTATATGTTTGTGCTATTACATTTAAAGAATCTAAAAAATCATTAAAATTCTGTTCGCTATCAACATTTTCTTCCCTATGCGCACTTACAATAAAAAAATCTTTTTCTTTTATATTTAAAATTTCAAGTATTTTTGAATTCTCTATGTCTTTTTTATAATATTCAAGAACTTCTTGCATAGAAGATCCTGTTTTTATCACTGATTCAGGTCTGATGCCCTCATCTATTAAATACCTTCTAGCATGTTCAGTTAAAGTCATATTTATATCACTTAATTGATCCACGATTTTTCTATTTATCTCTTCAGGCACTCTTTGATCAAAACATCTATTTCCCGCTTCCATATGAAAAATAGGTATTTTTCTTCTTTTAGCTGAAATAACTGAAAGGCAACTATTTGTATCACCATACAATAAAACAGCATCAGGTTTTACTTCTTCCAATAATTTATCTGATTTACTAATAACATTTGCAATTGTTTCAGCAGCATTATCGGCAGCGGCATTTAAAAAATAATCAGGTTTTTTAATACCCATTTCACTAAAGAACACTTCATTTAATTCATAATCATAGTTTTGACCAGTATGAACCAATATATGATTTGTATACTTGTCTAATTCTGCAAAGACTCTACTTAGTTTTATAATTTCAGGACGAGTTCCTACTATTGTCATTACAGTTTTCATATTTACGTAGTACCTAACTTATCTAATGGTGTAAAGATTGCTCTATGCACTTTATCAAGGACAACTTCTTCTTCAGGTCTAGAACTAGTATAATAATATAATATTAGTGATTTTCTACTAATTCCTTCTGGACAAGATAAAGGATATGGATGACCATGTTGAGTTAAATCACTTGTATTAAACATTGCCATAATATTATAATCTGGACGGATTTTATCTATGCAATTACTTAAATCTTTATCCCAAAATTCTAAATGTCCTCCATATTCATCTTTCCAATCTTTATTTAAAAAAACTATTATATTTACTCTTCTATACATTTTTATTTCATCATTATATGTACCATCTACATGTATTGCTAATTGCCCACCAGGCATAATCTGATTAAGACCTCCACCACCAAACCAGTGGTCTGGCATCAACCCATCTATCCCAGTATATTCAGATAATAATCTACAAAATCTACCCGACTGTAATGTTTGTATGACTTTGAGAACTTTAGGAGGTATATCTAATTCAGTTTTCCAATTAGTTCTTAATTTGACTTGTATTCCTTTATCATCTCTAGCATCCCATTTTTCTGTATCTTTTACACTAGGGAAACTATCCAAAATTCCATCAAGAGCTTCTTTTGAAAAAAGTTCATTTATCGCATCATATGAAAATGGTTTTTTATTTTGATAGTCATTTTTATTAACTTTTACATATTCTTCAAATTTATCAAAGTTAAAAAATTTATTTGTATATATATGTTCTAACATACTTCACCCTTTTTATTAATTATTCCAAATTCTATAAGTTCATCTTGTATCTCATGCAAATCCAATAACATTTCTCGCAATTCTTTTTCATTGAGTCTATGTGTATTATGAGAGTGGTATTCACTAGCTTGAGTAACTACTTCTTTCCCATCTTCTACAAAATTTGTATAATTTAGGTCTCTATTATCTGCAGGTATTCTATAGTACATTTCCATATCAATAGCTTTTACCATTTCCTCTTTTGTCAGCAATGTTTCATAAAGTTTTTCACCATGACGAGTACCTATCACTTTTACTTCATGTTCAGGTTTTTTCAATAGTTTTTTTAAAGTACTAGTCAAAAGTTCAATAGTTGCTGCAGGGGATTTCTGAACAAATATATCGCCATTTTTACCATTTTTAAATGCAAAAATAACTAAATCTACAGCTTCATCTAAACTCATCATAAACCTTGTCATTGCAGGGTCTGTAATAGTAATCGTTTTATTATTTCTAATTTGCTCGATAAACAACGGTATAACTGAGCCACGACTAGCCATCACATTTCCATACCTAGTGCATGCTATCATCGTTTCGTTATCATCTAAGTTTCTGCTTTTTGCAACAGCGACTCTTTCCATCATCGCTTTACTCACTCCCATTGCATTAATAGGGTAAACTGCTTTATCGGTACTTAGTACAATCACTTTCTTTACTTTCGCATTGATAGCTGCATTTAAAACATTTTCAGTCCCTATTACATTTGTCTTAACGGCTTGCATCGGATAAAACTCACATGAGGGCACTTGCTTTAAAGCTGCCGCATGAAAGATAAAATCAACCCCTCTAACAGCATCTACAACAGAATTAACATCACGAACATCACCCAGGTAAAATTTTAATTTATCGTTGTTATATACCTTTCTCATGTCATCTTGCTTTTTTTCATCACGAGAAAAAATTCTTATTTCTTTTATATCTGATTCTAAAAAACTTCTTAAAACTGCATTTCCAAAGGAACCAGTTCCCCCTGTAATAAGGAGTACTTTATTTTTAAACATTTATAGTCTCCCATCAGAATTAACTAAAACTGATTTGATGTCGTAAATAACTTGATGTGCATTATCAAAAGTTAAAGTTTTATATTTATCATGAGTTACTGCCATAACTACAGCATCATAATCATCATAATTGACATCATTTGTTAACTCTAAACCATATTCATGTTTTACTTCATCTTTATCCGCCCAACAGTCTGAAACGGAAATATCACATCCAAAATCTTGAAGTTCTTGAATAACATCGATAACCCTACTATTTCTAATATCTGGACAGTTTTCTTTAAATGTTACTCCTAGTACGAGTACTTTTGAACGCTCAATCTTATGACCTTTTTTTATCATGAGTTTTATAACCTGGTTGGCTACATAGATACCCATGTTGTCATTTAAACGTCTGCCTGCAAGTATTATTTCAGGATTGTAACCAACTTGTTGTGCTTTGTGAGTTAAGTAATATGGATCTACACCTATACAATGCCCCCCTACTAGACCTGGTTTAAATGGTAGAAAGTTCCATTTAGTTCCAGCAGCTTCAAGCACATCGTTTGTGTTAATGTCAAGCTTGTTAAATATAATCGCAAGTTCATTTACAAAGGCTATATTTATATCTCTTTGAGAGTTTTCTATTACTTTTGCAGCTTCTGCTACTTTTATAGTAGGTGCTAGGTAAGTTCCTGCTGTGATGATGCTTGCATATAGTTCATTAACTTTTTTACCTATTTCAGGCGTGCTGCCTGCGGTTACTTTTTTTATTTTTGTAACAGTGTGCTCTTTGTCCCCTGGATTGATTCTCTCTGGTGAATATCCGCAGAAAAAGTCTTGATTAAATTTTAGGTTAGAAAAATTTTCAAGAACAGGTACACAATCTTCTTCGGTTGCTCCAGGGTAGACAGTCGATTCATAGATAACTATATCCTCCTTGTTAAGTACTTTACCTACCGTTTCACTGGCTTTAATTAAGGGCGTAAGGTCTGGTCGTTTATTTTTATCTATTGGCGTTGGAACGGTGATAATATAAATATTACAGTCGGCAATGTCGTCACTATTACAGGTAAATTGCATACCATTTTTAATGGCTTCTTTAACTTGTTGATCGCTTAACTCTAGCGTTTTATCATGCCCACTCGCTAACTCATCTACTCGCGCTTGTGCAATATCAAAGCCTATTACGGGGTATTTTTCTGCAAAGGCATGTGCTAACGGAAGGCCAACATAACCTAAGCCAATAACTGCGATTTTAATCATTTCCCATCCTTGTTAAAAAACTCAAGATACCAGTCAACAAAGTTATCTATACCTTGTTGGATCGGTGTTGCTGGTTTGTATTTTAGGTCTTCTACCAAATCTGTTACGTCGGCATAGGTTGCTGGCACATCACCAGGCTGTATTGGTAGCATGTTTTTTTGTATCGTTTTACCTAGTTTATTTTCTATGGCAGTAATAAAATCCATTAGCTTGACTGGGTTGTTATTGCCAATATTGTATATTTTATAGGGGGCTGATGAGCTGGATACTTTACCATCTTTGCCATTCCAGCTTGGGTCTTTTTGTGCGGGATTATCTATTACGCGGATAACACCTTCGACGATGTCATCTATGTAGGTGAAGTCTCTTAGCATATCTCCATTATTAAACACGTCTATTGACTTGCCTTCTAAGGCGGCTTTTACGAATAGAAACAAGGCCATGTCGGGTCTGCCCCACGGGCCGTAAACCGTGAAGAACCTGAGCCCTGTTGTTGAAATATTAAATAGGTGGGAATAGGTATGCGCCATTAGTTCATTTGATTTTTTTGAGGCTGCATAGAGTGAAATAGGGTGGTCCACATTATGCTCTGTACTAAAGGGTAGATTTTCATTGAGCCCATAAACAGAGGATGAGGATGCATAACAAAGGCTGTTCACATCATGATGCCTACAGGCTTCTAAAATATTGGTAAAACCTACAATATTTGATTCAATATAGGCATCTGGATTAGTAAGCGAATATCTTACGCCAGCTTGAGCAGCCAAGTTGCACACAGCATCAAATTGTTGCTCTGCAAATAGTTCCATCATATTTTCTTTATCAGCTAAATCTAGTTTGATAAATGTATAGTTTGGCTGGCTTTCAGATTGTATTATTTTATTGTATTCAATCTGTTCTTTTTGTATGCCCGCTCGTGCTAATCGTCCATATTTAACGTTTATATCGTAGTAGTCGTTAATACAGTCAAGCCCAACGACTTCATCGCCTCGTGCTAGTAATTTATTCGCTAAGTGGCTACCGATAAATCCTGCAGTGCCTGTTACTAATATTTTCATTTAATCTTTTCCATATAAATCGTGGGGGTAGACTTTATCTTGTACATCCATGATGTTCGTCCTTCATTAGGTTGGTGAAAATGAAGGGAGCGGCCCCTTTCACAAACCAATCTACCGCAATAACTCGCTCATCCATATTTTTAAAATTGGCATTAGGTTGTTAATTTCAAAATACCAATAACAAGGCCGCCGATTCCAATTAAGATCCCAAAGCTCCAGCGCATTTGCTGTTTAATTTCCTGATGTATATCCATTATGGCCTGGCTTTGTTTTTCTAGTTGCTTATCAATTTGTTCAAAACGCTTATCGACTTGTTCAAAGTGTTTATCCATTTGTTCAAAGCGTTTATCTACTTGTTCAAAGCGTTTGTTCGATTCTTCTCGCATTTGCTCAAAGCGTTTATCCATTTGTGAAAAGCCTGTTAACATCAATTCTCGTTGATGTTTCAGCTCCTCTTCTACGCGAATCGTTCTTTCTCG
>ENA-ORXI01001076-ORXI01001076.1-sediment-metagenome-genome-assembly--contig:-NODE-1076-length-21815-cov-23.522679_pt1 | contig 21815 bp, 22 predicted proteins | sample MGYA00237861_ERZ511468 | MGnify/ENA primary metagenome ERZ511468 (study PRJEB26299, sample SAMN06266213) | sediment metagenome | isolation source: Hudson Canyon methane seep mesocosm | place...
GAAATTATATTTTTATTGACCAATGAATTTTCTTCATTTGATTGAGAGACGATTTCTAAAATATCATTATGAACCAGCCCACTTAAAATCAGTGGATAGGCTGAGTTAGTGGCAAGCTTATCTGTTGCATTTTTTAAAATTGATTTTGTTGAGAAAGACGTTATCAGCATTTCATTAACTTCTGTCACAATTTTTAATATGTCTTTCAGGTGTTGTTCATGCGTTAAAACAGCCTTTAAATCACTCGTCCTTTGAGATACTTTTTCCTCTAGTATTTCTTGTGCATGTTCCATCTCATACTTACGTTTGTAAAGTATGTTTATAAACCAAATAATGATAATGATAAGTATCACAGCAATAATAAGAACCATGAAAATACTACGGATAGTTTTTTCATTTAAATTACTCATTTGTTGATTGTGAAGTGTTAAAGGGACAGAAACTCTGATACCCCCTCTTATATCCCCAATTTTATAACCTTGTTGCTCATGACAACTTAAGCAGGCTTCTTTAACAACGAGAGCGCCCATAAAATCAAAGCTTTTATCTTTATGATTAAAAACATAGAAAAACTGATCGCTTTTGTTTTTTTCAAAATAGTTTAGCGCTTTTGTTTCAAATTCATCTGCTTTATTTGATGGGTTTAAAGGCTTTAAGCTAGTAATTTTGAAATGATATTCGCCCTGTGAATTTGAGATATCAGATATTTGTCGGGTCATCCATGCAGGATTTATTTTTATTAACGTCTCATTAGTGCTTGTAAGTAGTGTGTTGTTTTTTAAATAAGGGTTTGGCTTAATTCCGTGTTTTTCTCTGACATAAACACCATCAAATTGAGCATTCCATTGACGTGTATTAACAATACCTTGTAAATGTGCTTTCGCTTCTTGGATTATTTGTTGTTGTGAGAGCTTTTTTTCGTTTTCTTTAGACGAAATCAGTTGAAAGACTATAAAAGCAGTTATCAAAGATAGAAATAGAACTACAAAGGAGGATATGAGCCGCTTTTGATTAAATATTTTCATAACAGTATTTTTTATATTTCAGTTGTTAGCATAATAAAAAGATCGCTATATATATTCAACTCGAGAGTTATACCACCCCCAATAAATTTACTCTCTATTCCTTCTCCTACTGGAGAAGGCTAGGGTGAGGAGGTTAAAATACAAACTTATGGAATTGGGTTACATTTGTAAGATGGTTTTGGGCCAGTAGTGATCATTGGTGGCACTTATTTTTCAATTATATCGCTGCCAAACAGTATAAAGCACTGTCAGCCAAAAGCAGCCATAATAATCGACGAATTCCAGACCAAGACACATTAAAGCAGCAAGTCGCAATATGACAAGAAAAGCGAAATAATATTTCTCGCCCTATGGGGTGGCGATTTACAAGTGAGGATGCTCGAGTAAAATTGAAAAAACTTTACCCGACACTACAGCAATGACTGAGTACTAGCACAAAATAATTCGCCCCCACATAAAACCTACTGACCAAATAACATGCAAAGAAAGTCTCAAAAAAAACCGCTGTTTTGTCGCTATCTGCTGTTAAAAAACATATATCTGGACAAAATCATGCAAATTAGGCAAAATTAGTCTGTTTTTAAAATAATAATAATAAAAATCGCGGTTCAGCATGGCAAAAATCACTATTTTAAATGGCCCTAATCTAAACTTACTCGGCATTCGTGAGCCGGGACTTTATGGCAATAAAACCCTCAGTGACATTCAAAACAGCTCCGAAAGCCTTGCTATACAGCTAGGCCACACACTTCGCTTTGAACAGAGCAATGCTGAACATCAAATAATAGAATTGATTCATCAATCGTTTGCAGATCAAGTTGACTTCATTATTATCAACCCTGCTGCGTTTACCCATACTAGCGTCGCCATTCGCGATGCTTTATTAGCTACAAAAATTCCTTTTATAGAAGTCCATCTATCCAATGTTCACGCACGGGAGCCGTTTCGTAAACACTCCTACTTCTCTGATATTGCTCAGGGAGTTATTTGTGGACTTGGCGCACTAGGATACGAATTGGCCATACAGGCTGCTCATCAGACACTACTCGAGAGAAAATAAATCGTGGATATTAGAAAAATAAAAAAACTCATCGAACTTATTGAAGAATCAGACATCGCTGAAATTGAAATCACTGAAGGCGAAGAATCCGTCCGTATCAATCGTTACTCATCTACTCCAGCACCCGTCGCGGTAGCAGCCCCAATTGCTGCGCCCCTTGCTATTACTGCTCCAGTTGAGGCAAGTGCCGCTGCAGCGGCTGCTCCAGCAGAACATTCGGGTCATGCGGTTAAATCACCGATGGTAGGAACATTCTACCGTTCTGCATCTCCTGGTTCAGCAGCCTTTGTTGAAATTGGCCAGTCTGTTAAAGAAGGCGATACATTGTGCATTATTGAGGCAATGAAAATCCTTAACCAAATTGAAGCGGATAAGAGCGGGACTATCAAACAAATTTTGATTGAAAATGCTCAACCTGTTGAATATGACCAACCTCTTTTCATCATTGAATAATAACTACGAGGTATAAGCATGTTTGATAAATTAGTTATTGCCAACCGCGGTGAAATTGCTTTGCGCATCCTACGCGCATGCCGTGAACTAGGCATTAAAACAGTCGCCGTATACTCAAGTGCTGATCGTGATTTAAAACACGTCCGCTTAGCTGATGAGGCCATTTGTATTGGGCCACCAGCCTCTACGGATAGCTACCTAAATATTCCAGCCCTCATTAGTGCGGCTGAAGTCACTGATGCTGAAGCGATTCATCCTGGCTATGGTTTTTTGGCTGAAAGTGCTGAATTTTCAGAAAAAGTAAAACAAAGCGGATTTATTTTTGTTGGCCCTGAAGCGGATACGATTCGTAAGATGGGTGATAAAATTGAAGCTAAAAAAGCAATGATTGCCTCTGGCATCCCTTGTGTTCCTGGTAACGGTGAGCCTTTAGGTGATGACAATGAGACTAACCTAAAACTGGCACACGAAATTGGTTATCCAATTATCATTAAAGCAGCGGGTGGTGGTGGGGGTCGTGGTATGCGTACTGTGCATACTGAAGGCGCTTTGATCAGCTCCATTGCTTTAACTAAATCAGAGGCTGGATCATTCTTTGGTAACCCGACGGTCTACATGGAAAAATTCCTTGAAGATCCACGTCATATTGAAATCCAAGTTTTATCTGATTCCCACGGTAATGCGATTCACTTAGGTGAGCGTGATTGCTCTATGCAACGCCGCCATCAGAAAGTTGTAGAAGAAGCTCCGGCTCCTGGCATTACTGAAGAGCAGCGTAAATTTATCGGTGAACGTTGCGCGAAAGCCTGTGTTGATATGGGTTATTTAGGCGCGGGAACATTTGAGTTTTTATTCGAAAAAGGTGAGTTTTTCTTTATCGAAATGAATACTCGTGTTCAAGTAGAACACCCTGTAACTGAAATGGTTACAGGCATCGATATTGTAAAAGAACAGTTACGTATCGCGGCTGGCGAACCTCTTTCCTACACACAGGATGATGTCGTACTACGTGGTCATGCCATTGAGTGTCGCTTGAATGCGGAAGATCCAGTTACATTTATGCCTTCACCAGGCACAATTGATCTATTCCACATGCCGGGTGGCCCAGGTATTCGCTGTGAAACACATATTTACAATGGCTACCGTGTACCGCCTTATTATGACTCAATGATTGGTAAGCTTATCGCGCATGGTGATGATCGAGAAAGCTCTATTGCACGTATGAAAACAGCATTAAGTGAAATGGTGATTGATGGTATTAAAACTAACATCCCATTACAGCAAGATATCATGGCTGATAATGCGTTTGCCGTAGGCAGCCAAAACATTCATTATTTAGAGAAAAAATTAGGCATTAGCTAAACTAGCTTAAATGTTTGCTAGATGCTTAAGCGTCTTCCCTACGGGAGAAATAAAAAGTATGAAACTCTACCTTCTCTTTATAGGTTCCTAAGCTTACGTAGAGTAGGTAGCGCATATTTTACGAAACTCATCACTTTATCCACCGAATTGATGGGTTTCTCTACGTGCCTGAAAAGACAGGCACTCCGCCCTACCCATCCTACGGGGAATTAAGCTTAAGAAAAAAGAAGTGCTTTAATGTTCTCCCCACCCAACCCTCCCCAACAAGGGAGGGCTTTAAGGGCTAAGACACCTCTTCTCATATAATGAAAAAGGTTCTACTTGCTAACCCCGCAGGCTCTTAAGCTCCTTCTCCATCGGAGAGAACTTAATTTCTAGATAGAAATATTTTTATCTACTTTTTAATAAATCGTCCCTATTGAATTAAGCTTTTCTTTTAAAAAAACTTAATTCAATATAGACCTGAACGACTTCTTTAAAATCGACGCTTATTTCCTAAGTTTATGGATTTAACGTCCTGCATAACTAAATAATTATGGCTTGGCATCAAATCTCTGTAGTAAGTAACGAAGCATCAGCTGCTGTTATTTCTGATTTTTTTAGCGAACTCGGAGCGGTTTCCGTAACCTTTATGAGCGCAGAATCACAGCCTGTTTATGAACCTGATATTGGTGAAACTAGAATTTGGCAGCAAACAAAAACCATTGCCCTGTTTGAAATGGACGCTTCTCCAGAGTTAGTTAAAAGTCTAATATTCCAGCGGTTCTCAGATAATATCATTAATAATTGGCACGCTGACATACTTGAGGACCAAACCTGGGAACGCTCTTGGATGGAACATTATAAGCCTATGCAATTTGGTGATCGCTTATGGGTTTACCCTTCAGGGCAAGAACAAGACCTCCCAGATACAGTTAGCTTAGTTCTTGATCCAGGTTTAGCTTTTGGTACGGGAACCCACCCCACTACCGCGCTTTGCCTAGAATGGTTAGCCACTCACGATGTTAGTGGAAAAACAGTGATTGATTTTGGTTGTGGTTCTGGGATTTTAGCGGTTGCGGCTGTCTTACTCGGCGCAAAGGAAGCCCATGCCATTGATATAGATCCGCAAGCTATTACTGCAACACAAGAAAATGCGGATAAAAACCAAGTCAGCTCACTCATAAAAACCTATTTACCCGAAGAGTTTACTGCATTTGAATCAGACATCGTGTTAGCAAACATCCTTGCTAAACCCTTAATTGAACTATCCCCTTCTATTAGCGCCTTAGTAAAACCAAAAGGAAAGCTGGTACTCTCCGGCATATTAAAAGAGCAAGCCACATCCGTTAGCGATGCTTACCACTCCTTGTTCTCAATCAGTAGCCCCAGCATTCAAGATGACTGGTGCCGCTTAGATGGCATAAAAAAATAACACCATGTTCGCTATTTGCCCTAAGTGCCAAAACACTCAGACCATTAGCGCCGAACAACTACAAAAAAAGCGTGGCAAAGTAATTTGCTCTCAATGCCAGCACTTATTCAACCCTCGCACATCATTAACGGATACTCCCTCCAAGTCTAACAATAAAGCTGAGGAGGAAACTTATGCATGGCAAACCCCTAAAAAAAGTCACTCTAAAATATGGGTACTTAGTAGCTTAATCGCCATTGCTGTTTTACTTTACCAAGTTTATTATTTTAAAGGTTACTCCTTATCACAATCAGCTCAATTTAGACCCTTACTAGAAACAGTGAGTAACACTCTAAACCAGACTTTACCTCCCTATAGAAATCGTGCAGAATTCAGCACAATTGGCAGCTCCTTCAAGATGACAGAAGATGGAAGCTACCGCTTACAAGTCAGCTTTATTAATCACGCTAATTTTAGCCAACCTTTGCCAAGCCTAACGCTAACACTACAAAACCTACAGGGCGGACTAGTGACACAGCGTCACTTCACAGCTAAAGATTACACTACAAATCAAAGACAAGCATTCATTGCCAGCCAGGCAAATTTTGATATTGATCTATTAGTCACTGTACCGAATATAAATTTTGCGGGCTACCACATCGAATTAAACTAACAAGCGCATACAAGCGCTCCCGTAGTCCGCTATAATAATCCGATTTAGCTCACGGATACCTCACTATGGCCCACCCTCAATTATTTCTAAGAAAAAACGAAGATAAGCGCTTACGCCAAGGGCACCTTTGGGTATTCAGTAATGAAGTTGATACCAAACTCAGCCCGCTTAATCAATTTACTGCCGGTGATATGGTCAGTGTCACAGCAAGTGATGGAAAAATACTTGGCTCTGCGTATATCAATCCAAATACACTCATTTGTGCGCGCCTATTATCTCGTAAACCTAGTGCAAAACTGGGTGAGAAAATTTTTACTGCCCGTATCAGTAAGGCCTTAGCGCTACGTGAGCGTTTTTATGACAAGCCTTATTACCGCCTTGTTTTCAGTGAAAGTGACGGGTTACCAGGTTTAGTTATTGACCGCTTTGGTGATGTTTTATCAGTACAAATCACAACCGCTGGCGTAGAACGCCAAAAAGAACCACTCATTGCCGTGTTAGTTGAGTTATTACAGCCTCGCGCTATTTTATTAAAAAATGATAACCCACAAAGAGAGCTAGAAGGCTTAAGCACCGAAACTGAACTTGCTTATGGTGAATTACCTGAGCAGTTGATTATTGAAGAAAATAACGCACAGTTCAAAATTGATATTGTTGATGGACAAAAAACTGGCTGGTTTTATGATCACCGTAGTAGCCGTGCGGACTTAGCAAAAATTGCCAGTGGCTCAACTGTTTTAGATTTATTCTCTTATGCCGGTGGCTGGGGTATTCCTGCCGCTATGAATGGAGCAGAACATGTGACTTGTGTAGATGCTTCGGCCAATGCCATTGCATTAGCTGAACAAAATGCGCAACTCAACCAAGTTGAAGATAAAATGGACTTTGTACAAAGTGATGTCTTTGAATACCTTAAGAAGGCACGCTTAGAACATCAGCGCTTTGATATTATTGTTTTAGATCCACCCGCCCTAATCAAACGTAAAAAAGATTTCAAAGCAGGTTATGAAGCCTATCGCCGCTTAAACCATCTTGCTCTACAGGTTCTTGCTAAAGATGGTATTTTAATTTCAGCCTCTTGCTCATTTCATTTGAGCAAAGCTAATTTACATGAAATTTTGCGTTCATCTGCTAAACATATTGATAGAAACATTACCGTTCTCGCAACTGCTGGACAAGCACCAGACCACCCTATTCATCTTTCCATTCCAGAAACAGGCTATTTAAAAACCTATGTCTGTGCGGTTTCTGAAGCGTTATAACTTTAACGCAATAAAAAAGGGCGACTCAATGTGAGTCGCCCTTTTTAATAATCTCTTTATCTAAACTCTTGAGCACTCCTGATATTTAACTTTTATTAAAATCAGTGCATTCCTCTTGAATTTTCCGGTGTAATTAACTCAACAGTTGGAAAGTAAGTACTAAAACGTCCTTTATCTCGAGAAATTAACTGATAGCCTGAAATAGCTGCATGTGCACCAATAAAGAAATCAGGAAGTACATTCGTTTTATTCCCCTTTCGCTTTTTATATTGTACAAATGCTTTTCCTGCTAAAAATAAAGCCTCTTTAGGAATTACCTTATTTGCAAAACCTAGCACCTCAAATAATGCCTCAACTTCTTCAATACATTCAAAACCTACTGAACATTCAGTATAAATAATTGAATTAATGACAAAAGAGTTATCTTTTTCAAGTCGCTCTAAGGTTGATGCGCTCCATTCAAACCAGGCATTATCTGGCTCTGATAAATCGGTAATCACACAAGTATCAATTAAGATAATTGCCATCACTCCCCCCGCGTGAGCGCCATAATTTCATCAGTACTCATTATTAATTTCCCTACTTTATAAGCTGCTCTAAATCGACTATTTTTTGTTTTAGTTGTTGTTTTAGACAGGTACCAGCGACCTTGTTCATCTTGCAAAAACTCCACCTCAGTTTCAGCAGGCAATATTCCCATATCATCTCGAATATTTCTAGGAATAGTCACTTGACCTTTGCTTGTTACTCGCATTCGCTACCTCTTATATTATGTAATACTTTTAGTGTAATACTTATTTCAGAGCCTTGCTACTTTTATGAAAAAATAAAGAACCGCCTGCAACTCACTAAAATTAAACTATGTTATATAACACATAAACACCCATGTATATCCCTTATTTTTATTTTAAATATCTTAATTAAAAACACCAAGAACCCTAAAAACAATAAGTTATATTGCTGGCATTACTTTTGCTTTATTCAATGAAATTACATAATAAAAGAATAAAATCATTATGAGCAGCCAACAAGCAATACAACAAGACTCTAAAGTTTCAAATGGCGCACTACTAATTGGTGCTGGGCTTGCTTTGACCTCCTTCATTGTACTACCAGCCTTAGCTGCTCGCTTTGGGATTGGCTCTAGCCTAACAGGGGCAATGCGCATCGCATTAATGAAAGCCTCGACAAAGGCCTGTAATCCCAATCAATCAAACTCTATTGAACCCGAAAAAACCTGCCCTCCTGAAGCTGACTGCCAGATACATTAGAAAATTAACATTAAGCCATTCACCTTAATTTTCTGATAGAATACGCCCTGTCATTATTCTTAATTAAATTAACCTATAAACAATCGCTTTTATCTATTTTTTAGGTAAACAGTCACATTGCTTTTAGCTTTAACACTCTATTAATATTTACACCTATGGCTGATGAAAAAAAACCATGCGACCTATGCGGACTCCCTGTAGAAATCCAAGGCTTTAGTCTTTTGACTAAAGAAGGTACAAAAGATTTCTGTTGTGAAGGCTGCCAAGGTATCTATCAGATGCTTAATGAGGATAATCTGCTTCCCAACGAGGCCGAGAAATAATCCTATCTTTACAATTTTTAATCGGACTATTAAAAAATGGCTCACAATCATAGTAAACACGCGGCTACTGTCAAGCATGCTAAAGACATTGCCCATATAGGCCTTGATAAGCACGAAGTTTCAACTACATTAATTAAAGGTGCCGTGATGTCAGCAGGCGCGCAAACAGGAAAATCTATCATGAGTAAAATCACAAAACACCCTCTGCTTTTAGTTGGAATCGGCATGATTGCCGGCTATTATGCTCATAAGCACAGAAAAGACCTTATCTCTTCTTTTAACTCTGCGACAGGCAAAGGTAAAGACTTCGTATTACAACAAAAAGAAAATTTAGAAGATCTAGTGGCTGAGTCTCAAGAAGAAGCTCAAGACTAAAAAACCTGAATATTTATACCAGTATAACGTTCTAGCAACACTAGCGTAGAATTCTTAATGCTTACAAAAATAACTCTCGTTATACTGGAAATTTGGCTAAGATACTGTTTTAGCTTCCCTTTTTAAGTTATCTTCTTAACGACTTACATGCCTATACAACAAGAAATTATTTTACGTTATAAATCTTCTGGCCATGTAAGGTTCCAAATCCCGGAACGCTTATGTACCAGTGAAATAGCCACTTTTATTTCTGATGCAATCCTTCAAATTGATGGTATTTACCAAGTCAATTTATTCAGAAATAAGAAAAAATTGGCTATCCGCTTTGTTAATGAATCCCTTTCATTTCAAGAGCTCAACACAGAATTATTATCTTTATTGGTTGACCTAGAAAATAAAGATTTTTTTGTCGAAAAACCAAAGCCAGCAAAAACCACCCGAATAAAAAACACCTTATCTAAGTGGAAAGGTACGCTCTGGGCTAAAGACAAATACACTGAAACCAAAGAAACCGCTCAGGCAATTGGTATCTTAGCTAAACTAGGTTTGAAAAAAAAACCTGAAATTCTACGCAATCCTGAAAAAACACTAATTACTTTTTTTAATGATGTTTTAATCTTATTTTTAGTCAAAACTCATTGGAAACTTATCACTAAAAAATGGTTACTTGAACCCCTTAAATATCGTTACCAGTGGCTCACTGTTTTTTATCTGATGTATTTATTTATCCGTTCCAAAAACAAAAACAAATAAAATTGACGCTAAATATGACGCAATCATTTCAGCCAAAAAATTTTGAACTCGTCCATGAACTAAAAAACCGTATAAGGATCACCGTCCCTATACTTGAAAAAGATCCTGAGCGAACCTATATTTTTGAGATTATTTTAAAAAAACGTCCTGAAATAAAAAACATAAAATCTGTTCCTGAAATTGGTTCAGTGACGCTTTATTTTGACCCTCAATCCCTACCAACACAGAACCTATTACTTTTATTAGATACCGTTCTAGGCAATATTGGTAAGAAAAAAATTAGCCTGCCTAAAAGTAATATTGTTGAAGACATTAGTGTTCCTTTACAAGATATTAGTTTAGCGATTGAAGGCATGAGTTGCGCTTCATGTGCATTGTTATTAGAAATGTCATTAAATCGCGACCCTCGTATCCACAGCGCTTCAGTTAATTTTGCTTCTGCTATTGCCACCGCTTCTGGGCGTTTATCGCGCCAAGAAATGTCCAGCATTATTGCTAAAGTTGGCTATAAAGCTAACTTAATGGACACGCTATCACAGCGTCAGGGGCTAATAGAAAAGGAGCGCCTGCGCCTGGCCAGCGCTAAAAAAAGATTTATTTGGGCCAGCGTCCTGAGTGCACCCGTTGTTGCCGTTGGTATGGCAATGCCTGCAGGTCGTTTTTATCACTGGTTTCAATTTGCATTAACTACCCCTGTCGTTTTAGTCGCTGGAGCAAGCTTTTTCACTAAAGCTTGGAGACTAGCCAAAATGGGAAAAGCGAATATGGATAGCTTAATTGCTATCGGTGTGGGTTCAGCTTACGGCTATAGCCTACCCTCCTTATTGAAAGGACGTGGCCATTTATATTTTGAAGCCGCTGCTAGCATTATTTCTTTCGTATTACTTGGTCGCTATATGGAAGAAAGCGCCAAAGGAAAAGCAGGCGAAGCAATTAGAAAGTTAGTGGATCTACAACCACAAACCGCCACCTTATTAAAAGATGGCCAAGAGCAAATTATCAGTATTGATGACATTGCCTTAGATGATATTTTATTAATTCGCCCAGGCGAAAAAATTCCAACAGATGGCGAGGTAATATCAGGCCTTTCTACTGTAGATGAAGCCATGGTAACCGGCGAAAGCCTCCCTTCAGTTAAAGAAATAGGTCATCAAGTCATTGGTGGCTGCGTTAATGGTACCGGCATATTAACCATCAAAGCGACCGCTGTTGGTATGGATACAGTCTTAGCAGGCATTATCCACATGGTAGATCAAGCACAAGCCTCTAAATTACCAGTACAAAAATTAGTTGATAAAATTTCTGCCGTTTTTGTACCAAGCGTTATGGCTGTTTCCGCCCTTACCTTTGCTTCTTGGAGCTTAGCTGGCGCACCTTTTGCCTTTGCTTTTAGTAGTGCCATTACCGTATTACTCATTGCCTGCCCTTGCGCATTAGGTTTAGCAACACCTACCGCCATCATGGTCGGTACTGGTCAATCAGCAAAACGCGGAGTCTATATTCGTAACGGTGAAAGCCTTGAGACTGCGACTCATTTAACCGCTATTATTTTTGATAAAACAGGTACGATTACTGAGGGCAAACCCAAAGTGACTGACTTCATTAATATTAGCAACCATAATGAAGAGTTACTGCTCACTCATATTGCTTCAGCAGAGCATAATTCTGAGCACTTCTTAGCTCAAGCCATCGTCAACTATGCTCAAGAAGAATATGATTTTGACTTTAAAGCTGTAAAAGATTTTGAGGTGACTGCAGGCCGAGGTTTAAAATCTAAAGTAGGTCGTTATCAAGTACTCATTGGCAACCAAGCTTGGCTAGAAGAACAAGCCATCGACATATCAGAGCTATTGGGTCACGCTGAAACATTAGGCCTATCTGGGAAAACCCCCGTATTTATCGCCTTTAATAATAAAGCTACCGCTTTATTTGGTATCGCCGACCAACCAAGAGAATCCGCTAAACAAGCTATCGCAGCTCTACATAAATTGAATATCGATACGCTTATGGTTACCGGCGACACCAGCGCAACAGCACACCATATTGCTGATTTAGTTGGTATTAAGACCGTTATAGCCCAAGCAACACCCGAACAAAAACTACAAGAAATCCACCGCTTACAGGATGAAGGTGGCTCAGTCGGTATGATTGGTGATGGCATTAATGATGCCCCTGCACTCGCTGCGGCTAACGTAGGTTTCGCTATTGGTCATGGAACTGATATTGCGATTGAATCAGCTGATTTAACCTTAGTTAATGGTGATATTGCAAAAGTTGCAGAAACGGTTGAACTCAGCACCGTCACCATGAAAATTATTAAACAAAATTTATTCTGGGCCTTCGGCTATAACACCGTTGCAATCCCGATTGCAGCAATTGGTAAACTCAACCCAATGATTGCTTCTGCAGCGATGGCATTAAGTTCTGTCTCTGTTATTGTCAATTCACTACGTATTAACGGAAAATAATGTGACTGATTTTTTGGCCAATTTAGACTATACAGTTTATACCCTTGCCTTTATGACCGGCTTCCTAGGTAGCGGACATTGCGCAGGCATGTGTGGTGCATTAGTTGCTGGCTTCTTTATGAAGACCGAGAAAAAAAGTGTTTGGCCTTATTTGACCTATCACTTTGCACGTATCACCATGTATACCCTTGTTGGTATCACAGCTGCATTTATTGGAATCGCTTTAGTTTCTACTGGCCTACTCGGGCGTATTCAAGGTTTCTTACAAGTTGCTATCGGCTTTTTTGTCATTATCTTAGCTTTGGGAATTGCTGGGCTTTCACCGTGGCAGTTTTCCATGAAATATATGCCCACTAAAATCCTTAATAAGATTTTTATGTCGGCAGCTAAACGTGGCTCTTCATTAGGCGCTGCGATGGGTGGTTTATTAAATGGCTTAATGCCCTGCCCTTTAACTTTTGCTATGGCTGTTAATGCAACGTCTGCACCGTCTCCTATTGAAGGTGGTCTTATGATGCTCGCCTTAGGGTTAGGTACCTTACCTACCATGCTTGTGGTTACATTTGCATTTGGTAAGCTGGGCACTAAAGCGAGAGGGCTCATGCTAAAAGCTGCGGCTATCATCATGATTATCATGGGCGGCTTGACTATGTATAATGGCGTTCGTTTCCTAGCTTCAGATACGGGATTTCAAGGCATGATGCATGATATGCACTCTATGGAAATCATGCAAATGGATCACTCAACCCATAATATGCCATAAACTTTATTTTTTAGTTTTATGAAAATCGCCCCAAAAGATATTGTCATTTTACACGTAGCGGCTGATTTATTAGAAAATCCTAGTTTCAGCTCTAAAATTACAAAAAGTGTCGGCAGTACTCTGGAAAAAACTATTGCTATCCTGCCGACGCAAGTATCTCATTCATTGAATGACCTCACTCGAACGGCATTAGAAAAATCATTAGAAGGGGCTATCTTCACTTTAGGCTCCCGAAAGAGTAGCAAGCCACACAAAAAAACACACCAATTTATGGCGGGACTCAGCGGCGCTTTAGGGGGCGCTTTTGGGCTTACCGCTATTACGATTGAGCTCCCTATTTCCACCACAATCATGCTTCGCTCCATAGCGGAAATAGCGCGTTATCATGGCGAAAATATTAGCCATGCCAATACCAAAATGGCTTGCCTAGAAGTCTTTGCGCTAAGTGACAGCGCAAAACATGGTTCAGAAACTGGGTATTATGCAATTCGCTCCATTCTCGCTAAAGCTTTATCAGATGCCGCCACACAACTATCTACCCCTGCATTAAGTAAAGAGAGTGCCCCACTAATTAATAAAGCACTTCATCAAATTGCCACCCGCTTCAGCATTCCTATTTCAGAAAAAATTGCAGCACAAAGCATTCCAGCCATTGGTGCAATTGGTGGTGCAAGTGTTAATTTACTATTTATTCGTTACTTCCAAGATTTAGCCCATGCTCATTTTGCTATACGCCACTTAGAGCGTAAGTACACGCCTGAAATAGTTAAATTAAATTATCAAAAATGGGTAGCACAGCACAACTAATTTATTTTTTTATAGTATCATAATCGACCCTCACCGATTTTAGCTCCAAAAATAATGCAGATAGGCCCTTATCAACTAGAAAACAATCTCGTCTTAGCCCCTATGGCTGGCATTACTGATCGCCCTTTTCGCAATCTATGTAAACAATTTGGTGCGGGACTCGCTTTTTCTGAAATGGTTGCCTCTAACCCTGCATTACGTAAAAACAGACGCACTTTACTCAAAGCCGATCACAGTGGCGAAATAGGTTTACGAGCGGTACAGATTTTAGGCACCAACCCCGAACAAATGGCGGAAGCGGCTCTTGTTAATCAGCAAAGAGGTGCGCAAATTATTGACATTAATATGGGCTGCCCTGCGAAAAAAGTATGTTCAGTTGCTGCTGGCTCTGCCTTAATGCGAGACGAAGACTTGGTTAAACGTATTCTAGAAGCCGTGGTTCAGTCGGTCACAATCCCCGTCACTTTAAAAATACGCACTGGCTGGGACATCAATAACCGTAACGCAATAAAAATTGCCCAAATCGCAGAACATGCTGGAGTTGCCGCATTAACTGTTCATGGACGTACCCGAGCCTGTGCTTTTAAAGGACAAGCAGAATATGACACCATTAGAAAGGTGAAGCAATCCGTCTCTATTCCAGTAATTGCCAATGGTGACATCAACTCAGTTGAAAAAGCACAATATGTCTTGGAGCATACCCAAGCAGACGCCATTATGGTGGGCCGTGGCGCTCAAGGTCGCCCTTGGTTTTTTCAAGAAATTCTACATTTTTTAAAAACAGGTGAGCATGCGACTCAAGCCGATTTACAGCAAATTAAAGACACCTTGCAGCAACACTTAAACGAACTTTATCTATTTTATGGAAGCCTTAATGGTGTTAGAATAGCTCGCAAACATATCGGCTGGTATTTCATGCAGTTAGGCGGTTTACCGCCCGCCGTTAAAAAAAACATATACCAAACTGACTCCCCTGAGATACAGCAATCTCTCGTTAATTCAGCATTCGATCTTTTCGATCCGTCGCTGTCGATTAAACCAATAAAATAACATATGCAAATATTAATAAAATGAGTATTGGCAATAATCCCCCACCTTTATCAACTCAAGTAAAGCAGTCTATTACTGACTATTTAAAACAACTTGATGGCCATGAAACAACTGGTTTATACAGTATGGTTATCGCGGAAGTTGAAAAGCCTTTATTTGAAGCAACGCTTGAACATTCAGGTTACAACCAAACTAAAGCCGCACAAATCCTTGGCATTAGTCGCAGTACCCTACGTAAAAAAATTGAACAATACGATTTATCCTAATCATTTTCAGCACTAGAGATTTCCATGAAAAAAAAAGTTACCCGCGCCTTAATCAGTGTTTCTAATAAAGCAGGCATTCTTGATTTTTGCCGAGAGTTAGACCAACTAGATATCGAACTATTATCTACAGGTGGTACGGCAAAATTATTAGCCGAAAATGACGTTAATGTGACCGAAGTTTCTGATTACACTGGATTCCCAGAAATGATGGATGGTCGCGTTAAAACCTTACACCCAAAAGTACATGGTGGCATTTTAGGGCGACGAGGTATTGATGATGAAGTCATGGCTTCTAATGGCATTGATGCCATTGATATGGTTGTCGTTAACCTATATCCATTTGAAGAAACAGTTGCCAACCCTAACTGTGACTTAGAAACAGCGATTGAAAATATTGATATTGGTGGCCCCACAATGATTCGTGCGGCGGCAAAAAATCATAATGACGTAGCCATTGTCGTTGATCCAGCTGATTACGATAGCGTGTTAACTGAGTTAGTTAATAACGAAAATCAACTCGCTCACCAAACTCGATTCGACCTTGCCTTAAAAAGTTTTGAGCATACAGCAAAATATGACACGGCAATTTCTATTTATTTAGGAAATGTTAATCAGCAACAATTCCCTGACACCTTAAACTTACAATTTCATAAACTACAAAGCATGCGCTATGGTGAAAACCCTCATCAGAATGCAGCGTTTTACCAAGAAAAATTACCTGCCTCAGGCACTATTTCTGCAGCAAAACAATTACAAGGCAAAGAGCTTTCTTATAACAATATTGCTGATACAGATTCAGCCCTTGAGTGTGTAAAAGCATTTGAAGAAAAGCCAACCTGCGTTATCGTTAAACATGCAAACCCTTGTGGTGTCGCACAAGCTGATTCATTATTAGAAGCCTATGACTTAGCTTATTCAACAGATCCTACTTCTTCTTTTGGTGGTATTATCGCGTTTAACCGCGAACTTGATGAAGCAACGGCTGCAGAAATTATTAAACGTCAATTTGTAGAAGTTATTATTGCACCAACAGTCAGTCAAGCAGCTCAAGCAGTGCTATCGGCTAAACAAAATGTACGTGTTTTAGAGTGTGGCATCTGGAATAGTGGCAATGAGCCTTGTTTTGATTTTAAACGCGTATCAGGCGGCTTACTAGTTCAAGACAAAGATTTTGGTGAAATTAGCAGTGCCGAAGTAAAAGTTGTCACTAAACGCGCACCGACTGATCAAGAACTGGCTGACTTATTATTTACCTGGAAAGTCGCTAAATTTGTTAAATCAAATGCGATTGTCTATTGTAAAAATGGCCGTACTATTGGTGTTGGTGCAGGCCAAATGAGCCGTATTTATTCAGCGAAAGTTGCCGGCATCAAAGCCAGTGACGAAGGCTTAGTGGTTGAAGGCTCCGTAATGGCCTCAGATGCTTTCTTCCCATTTAGAGATGGTTTAGATGCTGCCGCTGAAGCAGGTATTACTGCTGTTATCCAGCCAGGTGGATCAATGCGTGACTCAGAAGTCATTGCTGCTGCTGACGAACATAATATCGCAATGGTGTTTACAGGCATGCGTCATTTCAGACACTAAACGCGTACTCTTTATTAAAAAGTAAGTATTCAAAAAATCATCTTAACCTTTATATTTTAAAGAATTGCGTAGGATGGGTGCAGCATCTTTTTGCGAAACCCATCATCTTATGCACAGAATTGATGGATTTCACTGCGCGCCCAAAAAAAGGCACTACGTTCTACCCACCCTACAAAATGTTAAATTGTTTTTCATGGGTACTTACATAACTACCTCGTAATAGCTGTTGCTATCACGATCAGGTAAAAATTTAACCTCAACTCTCTACCCTTTCAGGTTTAACTTATGAAAATTCTTGTTGTCGGCAGTGGCGGACGTGAACATGCTCTTGCTTGGAAAGCGAGTCAATCAACAAAAGTACAAAGTGTATTTGTTGCACCTGGAAATGCGGGTACTGCATTAGAAGATAAATTAACTAACGTTGATTTATCCGTAGAAGATATTGACGGACTACTCGCTTTTGCTCAAAAAGAAAAAATTGATTTAACCATTATTGGCCCAGAAGTTCCTTTAGTTTTGGGCGTGGTAGATACCTTTCAAGCTGCTGGTTTAAAATGCTTTGGCCCTAGCGCTAAAGCCGCACAGCTCGAAGGCTCTAAAAAATTCTGCAAAGATTTTATGGCTCGCCATAATATTGCAACCGCTGAATATGAAACTTTTACTAAGCCTTCCGCAGCGATTGAATATATCAAAAAAATGGGCGCACCCATTGTCGTAAAGGCTGATGGCTTAGCCGCAGGCAAAGGTGTGATTGTTGCATTAACAGAAGCGCAAGCGATTGAAGCCGTTGAAGACATGCTTTCTGGCAACAGCTTTGGTGAAGCAGGCAGCCGAGTCGTTATTGAAGAGTTTTTAACCGGTGAAGAAGCGAGCTTTATCGTGATTGCTGACGGCAAACAAGCCTTACCTATGGCAAGCTCACAAGATCATAAAGCCCGTGACAATGGCGATTTAGGCCCCAACACAGGCGGTATGGGAGCATATTCCCCGGCCCCTATTGTGACCGATGAAATTCACCAGCGCGTCATGGACGAAGTAATCAACCCAACATTAAAAGGTATGGCAGATGATGGCATTCCTTACACTGGTTTTTTATATGCGGGTTTAATGATTTCACCGACGGGCGCTATTAAGGTTTTAGAGTATAACTGTCGTTTTGGTGACCCTGAAACACAACCCATTATGATGCGTTTAAAAAGTGACCTTGTTGAGTTATGCGATGCTGCGTTAGATCAAAACCTCGCTAACATGGCAACAGAGTGGGATAAGCGTAGCGCCTTAGGCGTTGTCCTAGCTGCTGGTGGCTATCCTGATAGCTATGCAAAAGGCACCGTAATTAATGGACTCCCTAGTATTGACGATGTAAACAGCAAAGTTTTTCATGCAGGCACTCAACTAAAAGATGACCAGGTGGTCACTTCGGGGGGCCGTGTCCTCTGTGCTTGTGCTTTAGGTGAAACGATTAAACAAGCCCAGGAAAATGCTTATACCTTAACCAATAAAATTAGCTGGGATAAGGTTTATTACCGTACAGATATTGGCTTCAAAGCTTTTAAATAACACCCTCCCCTAACGACGTGACTAAACTACTACATATCCCTGAAAATCACGCATTACGTTTTAGTTTACATAATGAAATTCATGCGCGTCCGCCTGTTTCTCTAAAATTACCCGTCAGTGCCAGTCATATTGCTGTGACTCTCACTGACGATGAAAAGACTCAGGAATATGAGCATTTAAAAGTGTTATGTAGTCGCTTTGCCGTGAACCCGCCTCCGAAACAAGCAAGTCACTTCACGGCAAGCTTTGATACCTTCTTATTTCACTGGGAACAACATGGCGAATTTAGCACGTATTGTTTTTATGTAAATAGCATTGACGTAAAAAAACCTTTTTCCAAACCCGCCTTAAGTTATGCGCCTATAGATTGGCTAGATAAGCTCCCCGGACAATCCATTGTAGCAACACATGCTGCGATAATGCCTGCAAACTCCCCTACTCCAAACACGTCTGAAATTAATTTTTTCTTTGAAGGTAATGCCATAGTAGGTTCACAAGTAACAGGTGGAGATGCAACAGCCTATACCGACTTTCGTATTCATAATGATGGCTTTAGTCGCTTCCTTATCTTTGATAACGGCTTACAATCTCAACAGGCAGGCCGCTTATTGCAGCGCCTATTTGAAATTGAAGTTTATCGCGTCATGTCATTACTCGCACTTCCAGTTGCTCAAAAACTTGCCCCACAAGTCTGTGAAGCAGAACAGCGCTTAGCAAGCATTACTACAGACATGGCTCAGCAGGACTGTGATGATGGCTTATTACTGGATCAATTAACACGGCTCGCTGCAGAAGTTGAAAGTAATATTTCCCATAGCCAATTTCGATTTGGCGCGGCGCAAGCCTATCATAAAATTGTAAAACAACGCATCCTCGATATTAGAGAGGTTAAGATTCAAAGCATACAAACCATTGGTGAATTTTTAAGCAAACGTTTACAACCCGCGCTCAATACCAGCCAATCTACCGCCAAACGCTTTAGCTTACTGTCAAAAAGAATCAGCACCGCCAGCCAGTTACTGCGCACACGCGTTGACATCTCCATAGAGCGACAAAACCAAGCCTTACTAACCTCAATGGACTTACGCGTAAAAATGCAGCTACGCTTTCAAGAGACCGTAGAAGGCTTATCCATAGTCGCCATTACTAGCTATATAGTCAGCCTACTCAACACCAGCGCAACCGCCCTAAAAAGTGCGGAATTAATCAATATCGAACCAAAAATAGTTTCAGGAATTTCCATTCCTATTGTTTTGATACTTGTCGCTATCGGAGTGCGACGCTTACATAAGAAAATTAAAGAAGATTAAGCTTTCAGCCTCACAGCAAAAAGAATTCCTTAATCCCAGTTAAGACACTTGAGACAGCTACCGAAGAAAGTATTAACCCCATAACTCGACTAATAATACTGGCGCCACTGTTACCTATTACCCGGTGAATCCAACTCGCAACAAATAATAAGATCAATACAATTAACAGTACTAGAAGCATAATTGCACTAGTCTGCGCCTGTTCCCATAAATTATATCTGTCATTCTCTGTAAGCATAACTGCCGCTAGCATGGCTCCCGGACTTGCAATGGAAGGAACCGCAAGTGGAAATATTGCTGTTTCAGTTTCACTTTTTATCATTTTGAGCTCCTCCTCTGGCTTACTCTCACCAAATATCATCGAAAGTGAAAATAGAAAAAGGACGATGCCACCTGCAATTTGAAATGCAGAAAGGGGGATATCAATTGCTTTAAGAATGACTTCTCCTGCAACAACAAAAAATAATAGAACCAACGCCGAAACAACAGTTGCTCTGACTGCAATTTTTCTTTTAGCTTGAGCATCATATCCACTGGTTACGGCAATAAACACGGGAACCGACCCAATAGGATCGATTACAGCAAAGAAGATAATAAAAATTGCAAAAAAATCATTCATACAGGCTCTCCATTACATCTAGCCTAATAGGGAAAACAACCAAAGGCCCCAGCTCCGATTAAAAATCATATACTTATTGGCCTTTTTATACATTTTACTTACTACCCAAACAGTTCAGCATGAATAGTGCCGCGCACTAAAATTAATTCAATCGTTTTCACCCCTTTCCCTTTTGAACATCCTCAACCCATTCTTCGATGCTAATAACACCCCCTTCTTTTTCTGGTCGGCCTTGATCTTTAGGTGGTAAAACATCCTGCATTAAGTCAACCCGCTTCCAACCTGCTAATGGGGTTTTCTCTTTTTGCCCTGGGACATAATGAGATAATTCTTTTAATTCATACTTATGAATATATCGCGGGCAATTAATCCACATCTTTGATAGTTTTACTCGCACTATCATTTCTGCCTCATTAAACTCAGCCATCAAAGGGTCGTCTTTTGAGACACTGGCTTCACCATGAAAACGAATACGGTGTGGCGTTTCAAAATCAATAAATAAAATACCTACTTTTGCCGTTTCTTGAATATTTCCCATTGAGTAAAACATGCCATTACCATCATAAGAAGGAAATGCAATGGTTCTGCTATCTACCACCTTTACAAATCCTGGAGCACCGCCTTTATAAGAAACTGTGGGCTGCCCATTGTGATCTACACTTGAAAGAAAAAACATAGGTCGACTTTCAATAAAGCCCTGCTCTTGCTCACCAATTTCCTGCTGAACAATAATTTCTTCCATGCGATCTGCCATTTTCCGTGTTTCAAATGTATCTTGCAATGTACGGTGTTTATCACCAAATAATTCAGTCATTATTTTTCCTTATGGGTTTAATATAAATTAAGAATCAGAACTTAAAGACTATCTCAAAATGTAAAAAGTATGCGTTTAAAAAAATGGGTAAACGCATAATTTCATTCTCCTCTACCGAGCCTTCCCCAGCAAGGGATGAGGAATTTTATCACTATAAATTATTATAATTTAGCCATAAAATTATATTTATATCTATGAAAAACTAAATATTTCTGCGCGAGAACCGCCTTTAATCTATATTTTCAACGCATAAAAAAGCCCCAGCATCTTTCGATACTGAGGCTTTTTATTAAGCAAGTGGAGCAGTAAGCGATTTGCTTACATCATGTCGCCCATATCAGGCATTGCAGGAGCAGGAGCAGCAGCAGGTGCATCAGCAACCATAACTTCAGTCGTGATCATTAACCCTGCAACTGATGCTGCATTTTGTAATGCTGCACGCGTCACTTTTGCAGGATCTAAGATTCCCATCTCAATCATGTCACCGTATACACCAGTCGCGGCATTATAACCAAAGCTACCTTTGCCTTTAGCCACTTCATTGCACACAACAGAGGCTTCATCACCTGCGTTAGCAACAATTTGACGTAAAGGAGCAGACATTGCACGACGTAGAATATCAAC
>ENA-ORXI01001077-ORXI01001077.1-sediment-metagenome-genome-assembly--contig:-NODE-1077-length-21812-cov-10.293536_pt1 | contig 21812 bp, 16 predicted proteins | sample MGYA00237861_ERZ511468 | MGnify/ENA primary metagenome ERZ511468 (study PRJEB26299, sample SAMN06266213) | sediment metagenome | isolation source: Hudson Canyon methane seep mesocosm | place...
TCTCCATACTAAAAGGACGGTCACAGCCAGATAATACAGGGAATCCACTTTGCATAAAAAAAGAACAAGTTGATGAGTTATGCGCCCTTGGTTACCCAGTTTCTTCAAGACTGTGCAAGGGTAAGCAAGAGAAATGCGAGCACTATTCAAGTTGTGGATACCAGAAGCAATTCGTTGCACAGAATGTAGACACTAAAGGCATAACATTGCCTGCTGTTACCGTTATGACGCGTAACCAACTATTCTTAGAACGTCACTCTTTCTTACCTAAACCAGACTTTGTTGTAGTGGATGAATCATTTTATCAAGTAGGGCTTGAAGAGATTGAGATAGGGAAAGAAGTTCTCAGCCTGATTACCTCAGAGGGAGAGGGCAGTAATGTTATTAAAGCATTAAGGCTGTTTATTCTGGAAAAGAAACCACTTCTGAAGTCTTTCCGTGACTTGAATGTAACGAAAGAAGATGTGCTCCAAGAGGCTAAGCTTCATAGCTTTAAGGGGCTAGACAGTATTAGGCCAAGTCAAGCCGTAGAAGAACAAAATGCATACCTAAAGAATGCACCTAAATACCTTAAATTTGATTTGGTCTTAACCGCTCTTGCTGAAGAGCTAGAAGTAAGTAAACGAGATGATAGTTACTTCCTAAGCGTGGGTAAGGATAATAAAAGTGACATCATATTAACCTTCATGAAACGAAAAGAAATGAACATTCCTGAAGGCGTTCCTATTTTGTTTATTGATGCAGATTTAAACGAAGAAGTAATCAAAGCATTTAGACCGGACACTAAAGTAATTAGCATTCCTGTAGAGCGTAAAGCAACAGTTCATCAATTTAGCCAAACCTTAAGCAGTTACTCTAGGAAAAAAGACCCTGCCGTATCAGAGCAGATACATTCATTCCTCAAGTTATTTAAAGGTGACGATAAAACCTTAATAGTGACGACAAAGAAGCTACGTAAAGAACTGACTGGAGAAGATGACGAACAAGCTAAAGAAGCTGGACTATATGGAAAGGCTTCAATTAACCATTATGGCAACTTACGAGGATTAAATGAATTTAGCGACTTTAAAACAGTTGTTGTTCTAGACAGAAATCAACCAAACAATAGAAACCTAGAGCAGTCAGCTAAAGCACTTTGGTTTGATAAAGCAACTATTACTAGTTTAGCTGATACAGTTTACCCTATGCATCAACAGGGTTTACGAATGAAAGATAAATCCGAACAAAATGTAAAAGTCAGTTATCACCCAGATAAATATGTTCAGATTCTGTTAGAGATTAATCGTGAAGCAGAGATTACCCAAGCGATAGATAGATTGCGTCTACTTCGTGGTAGTAATGACAGGCAGGTATTTATAGCCACTTCCATACCTGTCGATGTAACAGTTGATTATTATTGGGATTGGAAGCTCTTTAACAGGCTTCTTAAGTTGGTAGAGCAGAGTGTTATTGTTCCGTTTCATCCAAAGCATTTTCTTAGGGCGTTTCCTAATGAAACGGTTAAAACAGTAAGAGGCGCGGAAGACTTAATAAGCAAACTGAAAACCACGCTACCTCTAATAGATATACTTATTAGTAACTACGTGGTATTCAAATATAAGCACAGTGAATCTAGAGTATCAGCTAATGCTTTAGTGGCAAGTTCTGTTAAAAATCCTAAAGAAGCGATAGAAAGACTTATAGGTGTAGAAGTATTATCGGTAGAGCCTGTGAATTAATACCTTTAAATATTGGAGAGTCAATAAGTAATGACTTATCGTTATTGCCTAGTACAGGCGAGGGTGATGCTCAATATGGTGATTGACTTAATTGGTGTTAAATAGCACCTATCACCATACATGCACATTGATATTTAGCTTAGACCCTACCAATCATAGTTAGTGAGCAGTCATTGCTAATTGACTAAGTCCTTTTGGCTAGTAGTCAGTAATACTCACACAAACCCGAAACAAGCTCTCCCCATGCACCTTGATAGAAGAATGGTTTTTGGACACCATCCACCCACTCTTTAATCGACAAATGGTCAATCGTATAATTCGGCTTGTAGATTGTAATAGCTGAGTAGCTGTTGCCTTCACTTATTGAATAGTTGTATACCGTAGGTGTTATCCCACTCATATTATTTACAAGACCACTGCCTGACATTATTCCAGTTAAGCGATTTACCGTAAATTCTTTGCCCAACTCATTCATGGCGACATTGTTAGATGACGAAAGCGTTCCATCGTCTATGAGCTTTACAGAGTCAAGTACTTTGCATTTAAAATCATTGGCAGCAATAGAGGTGCAGGTGGATAATAAAGATATTACTAGAAGTGCATTCAGTCTTTTCATTGTCATTTTACCTTCAGGTATTGTTTAGTTATCGTAAATCAGTAATGTATTATTTCAATGGGTAATCTTATATTTATCAGCCATAACTAGCAAAGCTGTTATTGATAGCCTTAGACTTAATCTCTTCGTTATCATGCGTATAACGTAAAGTGGTTGATATGTCTCTATGACCTGCTAGCCTAGCTTTTTGGCTAAATCTTCTGCTCTTAAATGAGTGTAACGCTGAAGCATTTTTAAATCTTGGTGACCTGTTATTGAAGCAACTTGCATAGGGGTTAAATCTTTCTCGAATAACCTGCTTGTAGCTTCATGACGTAAATCGTGTAATCGAAGGTTTTCTATGCCAGCCCTGTTACAAGCTCTAAGAAATGCTTGGCTGACACTACTAGGTTGAATATCAAATTGACCAACTACTTTTAGGATTGAAATAGCTTTACTAGACAATGGTATCGTTCTAGGTACACCAGTTTTAGTCTTTGGAATATGTAATGTTCTAGTTTCATAGTTAATATCATCAGGTTTGATATTAGTTATCTCACCTCGTCTCATGGCTGTCTCAATAGCAAATAGTACAAAGTTATAAACTAATGAGGTATTACTTAAGGCTTTTAGTAATTGTTCTAACTCACCATCTTCTAATCGTCTTGTCCTAGCAGTTGGTTTCAAGTCTCGAGGTCTAGAAACAAGTGCTACAGGGTTACCTTTAGGTAGGTTAATATGCCAGTCTTTCCTTACTACTTCAAAGAGCCTGTGTAAGAAAGATAAGTCTTTACGAACAGTTGATGGAGACGTACCAGACTTAAGCCTAGCATCCCTATGCCGTCCGATTTCTGTAGGTGTAACATTGAGGAGAGACAAGCCCTTTAGGCTCTTAGAGCTAAGCATAGTCCTTATTTGTGTAAGGAATTGTCTTTGTCCTCTTTTTTGAGGAACTATCTCTAGGCGGTACCTTTCAAGTATTGATGCAAAGGTTAATGATTCAGCTTGAGTAACATCAGTGAATACTCCTTGAGCTATTTCTGTTTCCAGTTGATTAGCCCAGCGGGTAGCATTTCGCTTAGAGGTGAATGTTTTTGATTGCGGTCTATTGCCTTTTATTCTGACAATAGCCTGCCAAGGTTTAGTGCCTATAGAAAGCTTTCTGATTGTTGACATAACTTAATCTCCAGTGTGAAAGAATTGTGAAAAACTTTCATGGAGATAAGACAAGTAAGATCGAACCCGTTGGTGTGGCTGGTTATCAGCTACCCAACACCCCCAGTTTCGGAAACTGGTACTCTATCCAACTGAGCTACAGGCGCGTGGTGGAGTGGTTTTTTTATAAATAAGGCTTTGAACTATATGGGCTTTAGTTTTTCAATTAGTTAAATAAATGAATAACTCAGCGACAAGTTTTAGGCTTGTCGCTGAGTTATAAACTAAACTTTATTTATGTTTAGGTGCTATTTTCTTAAGTTTCCAGATTTCGTTATTGTACTCTTCCATTGTGCGGTCAGTAGAGAATTTTCCACTGTATGCAGTATTAAGAATACTCATTGATGTCCAACGTTTCTGGTCTTGGAATGCTAAGCCAGCTTGATGTTGAGCATCAACATAACTACGGAAATCAGCAACTGTCATCCAAGGATCATTATGGCTTGTGAAAGCATTAATAACGTTACCGAAACGATTAGGTTCATTTTGGTTGAAGTAGCCACTTTCTAATAGGTCAACTACGCGTTTAAGATCTTTATCTTGAGCAATGATTGAACGAGGGTTGTAATTAACACGTTGCTGTTCAACTTCTTCTTCATCTAAACCAAAGAGGAAGAAGTTATCGTCACCGACTTCTTCACGAATTTCAATATTGGCACCATCTAGTGTTCCGATAGTGATTGCACCATTCATCATGAACTTCATGTTACCAGTACCTGATGCTTCTTTACCGGCAGTAGAAACTTGCTCTGACAAGTCAGCAGCTGGGCAAATGATTTCCATCGCAGAAACTTGGTAATTAGGTAAAAAGACAACTTTTATTAAACCACCGATATCAGGATCATTATTAACGATATCTGCAACATTATTAATAAGTTTAATAATGTCTTTTGCCATCGCGTAACCAGGCGCAGCTTTACCACCAAACAATACAGCACGTTTAGCAATACCTTCTGCATCACCACGTTTAATGCGGTCATAAAGATGGATTACGTGAAGCACATTTAATAATTGGCGTTTATATTCATGGATACGTTTTACTTGAATATCAAACATAGCATCAGTATCAAACGTCACGCCAGTGCGGTCTTTTACTAGGTCAGCAAGACGCTGTTTATTAGCAACTTTTGCTTGATGCCATTGTTGTTGGAACATTGGCTTATCAGCATGAGAGGCTAATTTATTTAACTGACTAAGATCGGTAATCCATTTATCACCAATAGTTTCAGATAATAATTGTTTTAACTCTGGGTTACACCAAGCCATCCAACGACGTTGTGTTACACCGTTAGTTTTATTGTTGAACTTTTTCGGCCACAATTGATAAAAGTCGTTAAACAAACCTTTTTGTAGTAACTCTGAATGAAGTGCTGCCACGCCATTAACTGAGAAACTACCTACAATTGCTAAATGAGCCATGCGAACACTTTGCTGATCACCTTCTTCGATGATTGACATACGAGCAAGACGATCTTTATCACCAGGCCATTTACGAGCTACTTCACTTAAGAAGCGAGCATTGATTTCATAAATGATTTCTAAAACACGAGGTAATAAACGACCAAACATGTTTACAGACCAGCGCTCTAATGCTTCAGGCAATAAAGTGTGGTTTGTGTAGGCCATAGTTTGGGTTGTGATTTTCCAAGCTTCATCCCATTCAATACTATGTTCATCCATCAATAAACGCATCAATTCAGCAACGGCTACAGTTGGATGAGTATCGTTAAGTTGGAAAACATTTTTTTCAGAAAAATTGTCAAATGATTCGCCATGAGTGGTCACCCAATAATCAAGAATATCTTGCAGACTAGATGATGCTAAGAAATATTGTTGGCGTAGGCGTAATTCTTTACCATTTTCACTAGTGTCATTTGGGTATAGCACCATGCTGATGTTTTCAGCTTCATTTTTAGCTGCTACCGCTTCAGTGTACGAACCAGCATTAAAATCTTCTAAATTAAATTCATCAGTTGCGGTTGATTTCCATAAACGGAGTTTGTTTACAGTACCATTTTGGTAACCTGGGATAGGTAGATCGTATGGAACAGCTAATACGTCATTAGTGTTAACCCAATAAACTTTAGTTTTGCCATTAGCATCTTTATGAAATTCAGTGTGGCCACCAAACTTAATACGTTGGGTAAACTCTGGACGTTCAAGCTCCCAAGGGTTGCCGTCACGAAGCCAGTGATCAGGCATTTCAACTTGATTGCCTTGCTCAATACTTTGTTGGAACATACCGTATTCATAGCGAATACCGTAGCCAGTAACAGGAAGTTGTAATGTAGCACAGCTATCGATGAAGCAAGCTGCAAGACGACCTAGACCACCGTTACCAAGCCCTGCATCATGTTCTAACTCGGTTAATTCTTCAAAGTTCAAACCAAGATCATGCATGGCTTTCTTAGCTGTTTCTTCTAAGCCAAGATTTAATGCTGCATTACCCATTGCACGGCCCATCAAAAATTCCATTGATAGGTAATAAGCTTGTTTACATTTAGTTTCTGCGTAGGTGTGTTTGGTATGTTTCATTCTTTCAAACAAACGATCACGCAAAGTGAGTGCAAGTGAAGTGTATAAGTAGTGACCTGAAGCACAGCCTTTATCTTGTGCTAAATGGTTACCGTAGTAACTTTTAAAATCATGTTCTAATGCGTTTTTATCAAGACCTAATTTAGGTGTGTCATATAAATCTGGATTAGGGTTTACTGTACATGCGTAGCGAGGGCTCATAAAAAGGGGCCTTTAAAATTCTTAAAAATTATTGTTTGTTTGGGTAATAGGCTGTAAAGCCATCACGATTGGGCATCGTTACCCTAGGTAGTGTTTTTTCATTGAGTTCAAAATCTGCGGCGATTATATCATCTTGACTCAATATATAGGCACTAAGTGCATAAACTTCATCTGCAGTTAAGGAGAATGGGGCATTGATCGGCATTGAGCGGCGAATATAGTCAAATAATGTTGTGGCGTATGGCCAGTAACTATTGACCGTTTTTTCTGGGTATTCTGAGGTGAGTGAACCGACTTCGCCAACTAAGGGATCTGCACTCGCACCGATACCTTCAGGACCATGACAAGCTGCGCATTTTAGCGCAAAGATCTGTTTACCTTGTGCTGCTAATCCCTTACCTTGAGGGAGTGATTTGCCATCAGGTGCAATGCTTAAATTCCATTGTGCTTGTTGACTAAGAACATCGGCAGGTTTGCCAAGCGCTTGATAGTCACTATCAGCAAAAAGTTGACTAGATACAAAGAGCAGAAGTGTTGTGATGAAAGTCCTAGAAACCATAGACATGATTAATATCTCCTTCTTCTGTTATTTCCCAACTAATGATTGCGTTATAGTGGAAAAAGCCATGTTTGCCTCGATTTTCGATTAAAGCTTCTCGAGTTGGTTGCACATAGCCTGTTTCATCGGTAGCTCGACTTTGTAAAATGGCATATTCACCTTGCCAGTGCCACGGTAGGTTAAAGCGGGTGAAGGCTTTATCGAGTATAGGGCCTTGTAATTCTGCATCAACCCAGCTGTCTCCGCCATCAGCTGATATTTCAACACGTGTGATTTTTCCTCGCCCTGACCAAGCAAGGCCTGATATCTGATAAATGCCAGGGTTGTCAGGTAGCATCATGCCTAGCGAGGGAGAGGTGATAAGAGACTTGGCTTCATTAATAAAGGTAAACTGGCGAGCCGTGCCATCGGGCATTAATTCTGTATATTGTGATGTTTCATCACGAGACATAATAGGTTCATCTGTTAATCTCAATTGACGTAACCATTTAACATTCAAGATACCTTCCCACCCAGGCAGAACCAAACGCATGGGGTAGCCATTTTCCGGTCTTAAACGTTCACCATTTTGGTATAAGGCTAATAAAGCATCATCAAGTAGCTTTTCTAAGGGAATACTTATATTTAATGCGGCTGCATCAGCGCCTTCAGCAATGACCCATTTAGCAGAAGTTTTAATGCCGGCTTCTTTGAGTAAATGTTTAAGAGGGATACCTGTCCATTCAGCATTAGATACAAGCCCGTGAGCATAACCAGCTTGAGATTGAATAGGGTTGCTACGCCAGCCACTATTACTATTGCCTCCACACTCGATAAAACATGTTCGAGAAACCATGGGATAACGCATTAAGCTTTCAATATCAAAACTAAGAGCTTTCTCGACTAAACCATCAATTAAAAGGATGTGTTGAGCAGGATCGATTTGAGGGACACCATTATGATGGCGTTCATAATGCAAACCATTAGGTGTGATAGTGCCTTGAAGATCATGTAGAGGTGTCCACGATACGCCATTGCCAGGTGCCGCGGGATTGGCTGAGATCCAACGGATAACTTGTTGTTCATGTTTTGATGGTTGACCATAATTGCCAAACTCGCCACCAGGTGCTCGCATCCATTCTGGTAAGTCATCGGGAAATTTTAGTTTATCGGCATTGGCCAATATTGGCAGACTCACTGTTCCAGCCAAAGCCCCGCCTAAAGCAGCTTTTTGTAAAAATTGACGACGACTTTGTGTTGGGGCCTTTTTCACAGTAGTATCCCTTATTCTGTTTGTTCCACTTCTTCGTCTGGAATAAACCAGCGATCAAGTTGTTTAATTGCTTCCTCTTTACCTGATTTTTTTAATGAGGAAAATAATTGAACCGTTGCCTTTAATGTTTGTTTTTGTAGTTCAGCATTCACTTGATGTAGCGTTGCCATCGCAGCGCCATTTTTAAGTTTATCTGATTTAGTCAGTAATATATGAACATCTAATTTAGCATTATTTGCCCATTTAACCATTTGAATATCAAATTCTTTAAGCGGGTGGCGAATATCCATCATTAACATTAAACCGCGCAATGATTGTCTTGTTTCAAGATATTTACCAAGGGTTTGCTGCCAGCGAATTTTCATTTGTTCGGGTACTTTGGCGTAACCGTATCCGGGTAAATCAACTAAGGCGCGGTCATCATCCATCGCAAAAAAGTTAATCATTTGAGTGCGACCAGGTGTTTTACTAATTCGTGCTAGTGATTTTTGATCAGTTATTGTATTGATGGCACTTGATTTTCCGGCATTAGAACGGCCGGCAAATGCAACCTCAATTCCTCTATCTAGGGGAAGTTCTGATAGCTGGGTGGCACTAATAGTGTAGTGGGCTTGGCGATAAATTTGTGACATTAGCGATGACTCATGGTGCAAAAAAACAGTAATAAGAGTAGCATATCCAGAGTTTTGTTTAATCGAATGTTCAATTTGGGAATAGAAGATGAAAAAATTGTTAATGGCTACGCTGGCGTTTTTAACTATCGGAGCAGTTGCTCCAAGTATGGCGGCAGGTGATGCTTCAGCTGGAAAAGGTAAATCTGCAGTATGTGCTGCATGTCACGGTGCAGATGGTAATAGCCCGACAGATATGTTTCCAAAAATAGCGGGTCAAGGCGAAGCTTATTTAGTAAAACAACTAATTGAATTTAAAAGTGGTGTACGTAGCAATGCGGTAATGGCACCAATGGTTGCAGCGTTAACTGAGCAAGATATGGCTGATTTAGCAGCGTATTATGCGGGGCAAAACATAGCTCCAGCAGCGACATCTGAAGATTTAGTTGCATCAGGTCAAGCCATTTATCGCGCTGGTAATAAAGAATCTGGTCTTCCTGCGTGTATGGCATGTCATGGTCCAACGGGTGCCGGTGTACCTTCTGCGAAGTGGCCAGCATTATCAGGTCAGCATGCTGCCTATATTGAAGCGCAATTGAAATCATTTGCAGCAGGCACACGAAGCAATGATCCAAATGATATGATGCGTGATATTGCTGGAAAAATGACAGCAGATGAAATCAAAGCTGTATCAAATTATGTTGCCGGCTTACACTAAAAACTAACGCCACTTCAAAGCCGTATGGGTGTAATAACTATACGGCTTTTTTTATATTTGGCATTCGGGTCTGTTTTTCACAAAGAACAACAGGCCCTAGCCTATGTCAATCTTAAATGGTTTACCTTCTATGTCTGATGATAGTCGTCCACATAATTCTCGCCATACTTTAGGTCAGAGAATATTCCACTTTCTGGGCTCGATGGATTTGGCCATTACTTTGTTACTTGCATTAGCTGTGGCATCGATTATTGGTACGGTTCTACAACAAAATCAGCCGTACACTGATTATTTGATTAAGTTTGGCCCATTCTGGTTTGATGTTTTTGAGTCAGCAGGGCTTTATGATGTTTATAGCGCCTTATGGTTTTTAGCCATTTTAACCCTATTGGTCATATCTACATCAGTGTGTGTGTTTCGTCATACACCAAGCATGATAAAAGATATGTGGAACTTGCGAACTCATGTGCAAGAAAAATCACTCCGAGCAATGAGTCATAGTCAGGAGTGGGATGTTGCAGCCTCTGTTGATGATAGCGTTAATGCATTAGCATCAGAATTAAGTCAGCAAGGTTTTCGAGTTAAACAAACAGAGAAAGAAGAGGGCCTCTTAATATCGTCTATGCGTGGAGGAATGAATCGCCTAGGTTATATTTTCACCCATGTTGCGATTATTGTTATTTGTCTTGGTGGATTATTAGATAGTAATTTGCCATTGAAACTTGCTGAATGGCAAGGTCGAATACAAATTGAAACGCGTGATTTACCGACCAATGAAGTGCCAGCAATTAGCCGTCTTGCGGTCGGTTCTCAAGCATTTAGAGGTAGTATTCATATTCCTGAAGGTCGTTCATCAGAAGTCGCTTTCTTAGCGATGCGTGACGGTTACCTTGTGCAAGCCCTGCCTTTCAAGTTGGAAGTAAAAGATTTCCGTATTGAGCATTATGCTACGGGGCAGCCCAAGTCTTTTGAAACAGACTTAGTTGTTCATGATGATGAATTGGAACAGCCATTAGAAGTGACTATTTCGGTTAATCATCCTTTGATTCACAAAGGTTATGCTATTTACCAAGCTAGTTTTAGTGATGGCGGAACTGGTTTGTCATTAGAAGCATGGCCACTAGATAGCGGAGCAGGCAATAAACCTTTTGCCTTTGAGACCAAGGTGTTTGAAAATCGACAAATGCATTGGGGTGAAGAAAGTGCACGGTTAGAGGTATTGTCATTCCGTCCTTTTAATATTAATCCTGACCCAACGGAAGATGATCCAGATAATTTACGTAATTTTGGTCCTAGTTTTGGTTTTAAACTGCGATCAAAAACAGGTGAAGCCCGCGAATATTTAAACTATATGTTGCCTGTGCCACGTAATGGCCGTGACTTCTATTTGAGTGGTGTTAGATCAAGTCAGGCTGAAGAGTTCGGTTATTTATATCTGCCACTAGATTCCGATGGCAGCCTTAATCAATTTAATCAATTCTTAGAACGCTTATATGATTCTGAGATTGTTGAGTCAGTTGCCCATAAGATGATGATGGAAACGCTGGCATCTGTTGAAGACAAGGATGAAGATCTAGAGCAGAGTTTGCAAGGCTCGCTAACAGCTCTTATTGATATGTTTATGAGTGGTGGTTTTTCTGAAGTGGCCACCTTTATTGATACAACATTGCCAGAGGCGGAACGCGAAACCTTAGGCTCTGCTTATTTAAGTATGCTGCGTGAGATGTTGGCTCGAGTCTATTTCAATGGGGCTGAAACTGCAGAGTCAGAAGAGCTCATGGAGCAACAGCTAAGCTTTTTACAAGACTCAGTTGATGCGATTGGTAGTTTCTCTCGTTATGGTTCGCCGGTTTATTTTGAATTAACTGATTTTGAACATGTTGAAGCAAGTGGTTTGCAAGTAACACATTCACCTGGTAAGCCTATTGTTTACTTAGGGTGTGCATTATTAACTATTGGGGTATTCTTATTATTTTATTTACCCCAACGTCGTTTTTGGGCGATAGTAAAAAGCAAAAACAATGGAGCTAATATATTGTTAGCAGGGATGAGTAACCGAAACCCTCGCGAATTTGATTTGTTTTTTGAACAGATTAGCAATCAATTAAAGCAGGTATCTGGGAACTCTTAGTTAGCTATAAGGTTCTTAGTCTTGTATAAAATAGAGAGTAGTAAATGAGTAATCAAATAAGTGCACTGAATTTTGATAAAGATACAGCCTTGGCACAATGGTCATGGCATGGCTTGATGGCCATAGCGGCTATAGTTCTATTGGTGCTATATTCAAGTGTCTTTGATAGCTATGAAATCGGTATTGTGATTTTAACTGCAGTGAGTTTGGGCTTATTAGGTCAAAACTGGTCTGGTTTTCGTCGACATACTGTTATCGTAGCAATACTTAGTTTTTTTGCATTATGGCGATATGGTCAGGATCTAGCTCTAGGCGAAACAGATTTCTTTTTAAGTTATATCTTAGCCAGCCAGTCAGCATTTATGTGGATGAGTGCCTTGTTTGTTATGGCAACATTTGCTTACTTTGCTGGTTTGTTTATGCGTTCTAGCTTTACTGAAAAGGTTGCATCAGCACTGACATGGTCTGCAGCAACAATGGGAATGGTCGGCCTGATGGTTCGCTGGCGAGAATCCTATTTGATCAGCCATGATGTTGGTCATATTCCTGTTAGTAACCTATATGAAGTCTTTATTCTTTTTGCCATTATCACGGCATTATTGTACTTATTTTATGAGCGTCGCTATCAAACACGTAGCTTAGGTGGTTTTGTATTATTAGTCATTAGTGCGGCTGTTGCGTTCCAACTTTGGTACACATTTGAAAAACAAGCTCATGAGATTCAACCTCTAGTTCCTGCCTTACAAAGTTACTGGATGAAAATTCATGTGCCAGCTAATTTTGTGGGTTACGGTGCTTTTGCCATGGCAGCAATGATTGGTGTGGCTTATTTATTAAAGTCGTGGCGACAGACTGCCAATCCTCAAGGCTTATTAGCAAATGCATTACCTGATTTAAGCATCATGGATGATTTGATGTATAAATCTATCGCATTAGGTTTTGCTTTTTTCACAGTAGCAACTATATTGGGTGCACTTTGGGCAGCTGAAGCATGGGGTGGTTATTGGTCGTGGGATCCTAAAGAAACATGGGCTTTAATTGTTTGGTTAAATTATGCAGCATGGTTGCATATGAGAATGACAAAAGGTTGGCATGGTAGACCTATGGCATGGTGGGCAGTAATTGGTTTGTTTGTGACCTTATTTGCCTTCTTAGGCGTCAATATGTTTTTGTCAGGTCTACATTCGTACGGCACACTATAAACACGTAAACTTCTAAATAGTTAACAGAATAAAAGGATATATCAGTATGAAAAAAATGATTAAAGCAGCACTATTATTAAGTGCATCATTATTACCATTATCATCAATGGCAATGCCGGAAGCATTTATTGACGGTGTGCATTACAAGGCGACACCTGTTCGTTTGGCAACAAATACAGATAATAAGATTGAAGTGATCGAGTTATTTTCATATAGCTGTCCACACTGTTTCAATTTAGATCCACAAGTACAACTGTGGAAAGAAACGTTACCTGAGAATGTAACTTTTACACATGTTCCAGCGATTTTCCGTGATAGTTGGTTGCAGTTAGCTCGCGTATTTTATGCCGCTGAAGCAACAGGTGATTTAGAAAAATTACACCCTTTATTATTCAGCGCTATTCATGTTGAAAAACGTCGTTTACAGACTGAAGAGCAGTTGCTTGATTTTGTTGCAGAGCATGATATTGATCGTGATGCTTTTGCTAAAACAATGAAATCAATGAGTGTGGTTGCTAAAGTGAAAAAAGCACTGATGCTGAGTCAAACATCGGGTATTACAGGAGTACCTGCAATGATTGTAAATGGCCAATACCGTACCGATGCACCGTTAGCGGGTGGTATGCCAGAAATGCTTAAAACAGTAGATTACTTGATTCAGAAAGAATCAAATAAGTAAGAGTTATTTTCTAGCGGGGTTATAAGGCTTATTGCCCCGCTAGGTTTTAATCATCTGCAGTACAGCGGTTCCGGCCTGCTTCTTTAGAACGATAGAGTGCCGCATCAGCGCGTTTAAATACATCGTCAATGGTGTCATTAGGGCGGAAGGTAGCCAGCCCAGCAGAGGCTGTAATAGGTACCGGCTTATTTTCATAATGAAACTTAGATGTTTCAATCTTTATCCTGATTTTATTTGCTAGGCTTAGGGCATCTTCTAATCTAGTTTCAGGGAACACTCCCACAAATTCCTCGCCACCAAATCGTGCTATAAAGTCAGCATCACGCGTTGCTTGTGTAAAAATACGGGCAATTGTTTTTAGCACTTTATCACCGGCGGCATGACCATACTCATCGTTAACACGTTTAAATAAGTCAATATCCCATACGACTAGACTGAGTGGTTTTTGATAACGCTGCCAACGGGTAAATTCTTTTTCTAAATCTTCATTAAGTGCTTGGCGGTTCCAGATCCCAGTTAGAGCATCTTTAAGTGCTAGTTCACGTGATTCTTCAGCTGATTTACGTAATTCAGTACTTTCTTGCTCCATGTCTTTTAAGCGTTGATTAAGTGCTTTAATTTGCAGTTGGGATTGTGAAAAACGATCATGATCTGATTTGCGATACTTCTCAAAATGTTGGTTAAGCACATCTAGTCGGCCGCTTACAGATGATTTTAATTGCTCTATATCATCAGCTTGTTCGACATGAGTTCGTAATCCTGAGACTTGTTCTTCAACCGCCTTACTGATAACTTTACGCTGTTCAAATGCCTTGTTATCTTCGTCACTTGTTTGGCGAATATGATTATCAAGCTCAGCTAGGCGAGATGTAAGTGTTTTTAAGAACTCTTCATATTCTTGCTTTTCAGTTACAGCTTGTGAGCCCAAACTACTGACAATCTCAGCGATATCATTAATCACTTTATGAACTTGCGATTCTTCAATTCCTAGCTCTATCTGATGACGAATCTTGGTCGCTTTTTTACTTAATTCTGTAGGTAACGATAAGCGTTCTAGTAACTCCATCAACACCATATTTGTGGGCATTAGATGTTCACTGGGCTCGTTAATAGCTAGCACTTCGTCTTGTTGAAATTCTTTAGACTCTATTTCTTGAGACAGTGCTTGTTCGTCGACCGAAGGTTTAGCTCGACCAAAAATATTAAAGCCAAAACTAGAAGATGATTTCTGTGATGATGTGGTGTTTAAGCAATTATCTAAAAATGATAAAAGATCAGGCAGGATTTCTGGGATATCTTTATCATCTGTAGATTTAAACTGTTTGGAGAGTGTTTTTGCCTCAGGTTTGAAAGCTTTGGCTAGTTTTAAATCATTTAATAAGTCAGCGAGTATTACCCCAGTTGAGTGAGTAGCATTTTCACTCTTACTACTTTCCATTCTCGCAATGGCTTTTTCCATTTGTTTTAGAATATGTTCAATTTCTTGTTGATTACTTTTACCGCGTAATACACTACGAAGAGACTTAAGCTGCTTATCTAATGCTGGATCTAGACCTTGTGCAGCTAAGGCTAGACGTCCTAAGCTACGTTGTAGGAGATCATCATACGTTTGTTGCTTTTCAAGGTCAGTGATGGACTGGTAATACTTTTTTTTCCACTCTTCAAGTTGCTGCGTTATATCATTCGCCATCGATAAAATCCTTTAATTACAATGCGGCCGGTGCTGCTTGTTTGTTTGCTGAGTTTGAACCTTCAATGTTTATTGTTGTATCACTATCCGCAATTGGCGTTTGCAATAAAATATCATAATAACGGCGAATATTCTCTATATAACGGACAGGCTCACCACCACGGGCATAACCATAGCGAGTTTGTTCATACCATTTCTTTTTAGATAATAAAGGCAGATATTGTCTTACATCAGTCCATAAATTAGGATTCTTACCATCTTTTTGAGTGAGTACTCTTGCATCTTCTAAATGGCCGAGTCCAATATTATAGGAAGCCAAGGCCATCCATAGTCGATCTTCATCCTCACTTATATTTTTAGGAAGACGTTGTTGAATAGATGCTAAGTAAGCTGCGCCTGCAGAAATACTCTGTTCTGGATCTTTACGGTCAGTAATTTTCATTTGTTTAGCAGTTGCTAGTGTTAGCATCATCAAACCTTTTACGCCGGTGCTCGATATTGCTTCGCGATCCCAATGTGATTCTTGATATGAGATTGCGGCAAGTAAACGCCAATCAAACCCATTTTTCTCACCAGCTTGTTCAAACATGGCTTGGTATTTAGGCAGGTGAGTTAACATCCGGCGGTGAATCGCACGTGTATCAATATAATCAAAGCGACGGATGTGGCCATAATATTTTTCTATTAAGCGATCAAGCTCACCAGATTCCTCTATTTCGTCAAAGAATAAAGCCATCTCGTTATAAAGAGAGCCATCTTCAGCGAGAGGCATTGCCCATGCCAAAGGTTGAGGATCAGAAATATTAAATGCAACACGGAGCTCAGGAAATAGGGGCCTATTTGCTGCAATTTCATTGGAGTCTGCAATGGTGTAATCAATCATTTCTAGCTGTACTAGTTCGAGTAGGCCACTACTATCGAGTTCATTATTTTCTGTCCAGCTGAGCCCAGGTATTTCTTGTGAGTGTGAAATTAACTGTTCGACATGGCTACTATTGGCAACTACTTCTAATTGGCCATTGGTCAATTTGGTAAGGTTTTTAGGTTTTTTTGTACCTTGGCGATAGACAAGTTGTTGTGTAACTTCTTGATAGATAGGGCCAAAACGAATGACATCTTTACGTGCAGGGGTAATCGTTAATCCAGCAGCCGCAATGTCCGCGTTACCTTGTTCTATTAGTTGAAGCATATTCCCTAGATTATTGGGCACAATGATCTTGAGCTTAACATTCAGATGTTTTGCAAAACGCTGAGCAAGTTCATATTCAAAACCAGCTAACTCTTCACCTTTTACATAATAGCTTGTTGGTCCATAACGACTAAGTACGCGGAGTTCTCCGCGCTCTCTAATTTCTTCTAGATGAGGTTGTGCCTCACCGCAGGCAATTAGGAGTGTTAATGATGCGAGTAACAGGCTGAAAAGTTTCAAATAGAGCTCCTGATAATTCGGGTATTTGATTATCTCTTGATATGACCCGATTTGCACTGTTTAAGTTTTATTTATACCCATCATCAATGAAGATGCTTGATTCAGTGGGATTTAAAAACGCTTTAGGCAAGGCATTGATTGCAGATAATGGTTATTCCCTTAGCAAAATCAATAACGTAGCATAAAGCGTTTTTAAACCCATCGAAGAAGCGCTTGAGTAATCCCACTTCGTCGTTCCATCTATTTGCAAGGGAATAACCATTGCTACATAAATGCGCCTAGAATTGGAATTACTCAAGTACTCTGAAACATGTATCTTCATTTATCATGGGTATATAACTAATCATATTGTTTTTAATCACTTTTTTCATAAATAGATTATAATTCACACACTTTTTTATTTGAGATGTTTTTTATGAATGCGCCAGAATTACTTTTGCCTGCAGGTAGCTTGCAGCATATGCGCTATGCCTATGCCTATGGGGCTGATGCTGTTTATGCCGGTCAACCTAGATATAGCCTGCGTGTACGTAATAATGACTTTCATAAATTAGAAGTATTAGACCAAGGTATTCAAGAAGCCCATGCCTTAGGAAAGCAGTTTTTTGTAGCTAGTAACTTAATGCCGCATAACGCTAAAGTAAAAACCTATATGGCTGACATGGAGCCTGTTATTGCCATGAAACCTGATGCGATTATTATGGCTGATCCTGGTTTGATTATGATGGTACGTGAACGCTGGCCAGAAATGCCTATTCATTTATCTGTTCAAGCAAACACAGTGAACTGGCAGGCAGTGAAGTTTTGGCACTCAGTAGGTGTTAGCCGAGTTATTCTTTCGCGTGAATTATCGCTTGATGAAATTGAAGAAATTCGTCAACTTTGCCCTGAAATGGAAATAGAAGTATTTGTTCATGGCGCCTTATGTATCGCTTATTCAGGACGATGTTTATTGTCTGGCTATTTTAATCACCGAGATCCGAATCAAGGTTCATGCACAAACTCCTGTCGTTGGGATTATAAAACACATGCCAGTGATGGTAATGATGATTCACCTCAAAAAATTGAATTCAAAGCCTTTGATGCGATGGAAAATCAAAATGCTTTTTCTGATTGTGGTAGCCAAGAGCGTCACCCTCTAGCAGATGATGTTTACTTGATTGAAGAGGCTAATCGCCCTGGTGAGTTGATGCCGATCTTTGAAGATGAGCATGGCACATACATCATGAACTCAAAAGATTTACGAGCCATTCAACACATAGAACGTTTGGTTAAGATTGGTGTTGATTCGTTAAAAATTGAAGGTCGTACCAAATCTATCTATTACGTTTCTCGTACAGCACAAATCTATCGTCATGCGATTAATGATGCAATAGCTGGCAAGAAATTTGACCCTACATTGATTGGTAAGTTAGATAATTTAGCCAACCGAGGTTATACAGATGGTTTTTATCAACGTCATCCAACTCAAGAACAGCAAAACTATATGGAAGGTTATTCAAGCAGTGACCGTCAGCAATATGTAGGTGAAATCATGGGTTATGATTCTGAGAATCAATGTCTAGATATTGATGTTAAAAATAAGTTTTCTGTTGGTGATAAATTAGAACTTATCTTGCCTGAAGGTAATGTTGAATTTACTTTGGATAAGTTGATCAATAAAAATGGCGAGATGATTGATGTTGCACCAGGTAGTGGACATCAGGTTAAAGTACCTTATTCAGGAACAGTGCCTGAGAAAGGTTTATTGGCTAGGTATTTGTAAGTGGCTATTTATTCAGAATTCAGGATGTTTAACGTCGAGATTTGAAAAAGTCTTGTAGTAACTCACGACTTTGTTCAGCTAACACCCCATGTTCACAATGAACATAATGATTGAGCTGTTGAGTGTTGAATATATCAAAACAGCTGCCCACTGCACCTGTTTTAGACTCTTTAGTTGCATAGACAACACGTTCTATTCTGGCGTGAATAATAGCGCCTGCGCACATGATGCAGGGTTCTAGGGTGACATATAGCGTCGCACCAGGAAGTCGGTAGTTATTCACATGGTCACAGGCGGTACGTAAGGCCTGAATTTCTGCATGTGCAGTAGGATCGTGCTTCATAATGGGCTGATTAAAGCCTTCGCCTAAGATTTCATCATCACGTACTATCACGGCGCCGACAGGCACTTCACCTTGTTGCTGTGCTTGTTTAGCAAGTTCTAGGGCGCGACTCATCCAATATTGATCATTTTCCATTGCGAGTAATATTGTGTTTGATTAGGTTTACTAGTCGAGTACTTGCACCTTGGCTATTAGCAATCAGCTTTAAACCTGCCTCACTCATTTGTGCACGTTGTTGGGAGTTTTGCAATAAGGTCACAATGGTTTGGGCGAGTTCTTCGGTATTATCGACTTGTATTGCAGCATTAGCAGCCAAAAACTGTTTAGTGATGTCATTAAAGTTAAAGAAATGGGGGCCTGTCACAACAGCGCGACCTAATATTGCAGGCTCTAATAGGTTATGCCCACCATGAGGCACTAAGCTACCACCGACAAAGGCAACATCACTTGTGGCATAAAATAAGGGTAATTCACCCATCGTATCGATGATTAATACTTGTATATCAGAAGGGCAGGGTTTGTGTTCACTACGTCGCAATGTTTTAACACCTGATTTTTGGGCGAGGGCAGCAACACGATCAAAACGCTCAGGATGCCTTGGCACAATGATGAGTAATAAATCAGCAAAATGTGCTCGGATTTGACGAGCGGCATTTAATAGCATTTCCTCTTCACCTTCATGAGTACTTGCTGCCACCAAAACAGGGCGGTTGTTATCCCACATATTACGCATTGCCGAAGCTTGTTCTTTTAAGCTCGCAGCAAGATTAATCTCATACTTAAGATTGCCGATAGCGTGTATTTTTTTATTTTCAGCGCCGAGTTGTTGAAAACGTTTTTTATCATCTTGGCTTTGAGCTGCTATGAGTGATAAATCGTTCAAAACAGAACGTGTAAAGCTAGGAAACCGAGCGTAACCTTTTGCTGAGCGCTCTGACATTCGAGCATTAGCTAAGACTAAAGGGATACCTAATTGATGACATACACCTAATAAATTTGGCCATATCTCAGTTTCCATAATGATGCCAAATTGTGGTTTTGTACGATTAATAAACCGTTTAATGGCAAAGGGTAGATCATAAGGTAGATAACAATGAACTACTGAGTCAGTAAATAATAATTTAACCCGGGCACTACCTGTAGGTGTCATTGTTGTGATTAGGAGTTGATGTTCTGGGTATTCAAGTTGAAGAGCCTTAACAAGCGGACGACAGGCTTCTACTTCACCTACAGAGACAGCATGGATCCAAATAACAGGTTTTTTTGCAAGTATTGGACTTGCACCAAAGCGTTCCGGCCAGCGCTGCCAATAAGCTGGAGCACGGAACCCTCTCCAGATTAAACGGAGAATGATAAAGGGCAGGCCCAGTGTAAATAGAGTGGTATAGAGTAATTTCAAGTGTGACTCATTTTTTAATACTGTTTGTTTAGCGGTAAACCAGCGAGAATGATAGCATAGGCATTATTTTAGTTAACTATTCCTACCTTTATGAAAATATTCCAATGGCAGTTTTTGCATCCACGTTTCTGGCCGAGCTGGTTAGGTCTTGCCTTGATGCGACTATCAATTTATCTACCCGTTAAAGTTCAGTTATGGTTAGGTTATGTTCTGGCCTTGATTATGTCGCCATTAATGAAGTCACGTAAGAAAATTGCTCAGCAAAATATAGCGTTATGTTTTCCAGAACTATCTGAATCACAGCGAAAACAGTTGTTAAATGATAACTTTCATACGATGGGCATGATGTTGATTGAAACAGCGCTAAGCTGGTGGGCGAGTGATGCTCAATTGGAAAAGCGAGTGAGATATGAAGGTTTAGAGCATCTTGATGCTGCTTTAGCGAAAGGAAAAGGGGTGATCTTACTCACGGGGCACTTTACGAGTATGGAGTTAGGCGGACGACTTATGGTGTTGAAAAAGCCCTGTTATGTTATGTTTCGAGAATTAAAGAATCAACTATTTAATGCTGTGATGGTGAAGTATAGGGTCTTTTATAGTGAAGGTACGATATTGCGCAATGACCCTAGGTCAATGGTTCGGGCATTAAGGAAGAATAAAATTGTTTGGTATGCACCCGATCAAGATTTTGGATCGAGGTTAAGTGTTTTTGCTAAGTTCTTCGGTATGACTGCGGCAACAGTGCCTGCAACCGCTCGTTTAGTAAAAATGAGTGGCGCAGCTGTTATACCCTTTATACCTCGACGTGAGAAAGATGGGACATATACATTAACTATTGGCGAAGCATTAACAGGCTTTCCTGTTGGAGATGATATTGAAGATGCCCAAACAATCAATGATTTGATTGAGCGTCAAGTGCGGATTGCACCTGAGCAATACTTATGGATTCATCGTCGCTTTAAAACGCAGCCAAACGAAGACAAAGCATCTTTATATAAAAAGGTGTAGGAGCTGCTTCAGCCGTGAATAGGCCTAGATTAATTTAAAGGTTTTCACTTGCAACCACAGAGGCACGGAGATCACAGAGTTTTTTAATATTTACCTCCGTACCCACTGTGTTTCTGTGGAGAATAAAATCTAACTTTTAGCATCCCGATAGAAGTTAAACGAACAGTCCCACAAATAAAAAAGGCTATCCAAATGGACAGCCTTTTTAGTTTAAATACGATACAAGACTGTATTCAGAATTCTATATAAATGATTAACGTTTAGAGAATTGAGGACGTTAGGAGGCTTTCCAGTAGGAGCTGCTTCAGCCGCGAATAGGCCTGGATTAATTTAAAGGTTTTCACTTGCAACCATAGAGACATGGAGATCACAGGGTTTTTTAATATTTACCTCCGTGTCCTCTGTGTCTCTGTGGTGAATAAAATCTAATCTATCCTGATAGAAGTTAAACTAACAGTCCCACAAACAAAAAAGGCTATCCAAATGGACAGCCTTTTTAGGTCAGCTACGAAGTTAATCGTAGTTGAAATTCTATATACGCGATTAACGTTTAGAGAATTGAGGACGTTTACGCGCTTTGTGTAAACCGATTTTCTTACGTTCAACAGCACGAGCATCACGAGTGATGAAGCCTGCTTGACGTAAACCAGTTTTCAATTCACTGTCAAATTCAACCAATGCGCGGCTGATACCATGACGAATTGCACCAGCTTGACCGTTGTTACCACCACCACGAACAGTGATGTTTAGGTCAACTTTATC
>ENA-ORXI01001078-ORXI01001078.1-sediment-metagenome-genome-assembly--contig:-NODE-1078-length-21800-cov-5.073378_pt1 | contig 21800 bp, 19 predicted proteins | sample MGYA00237861_ERZ511468 | MGnify/ENA primary metagenome ERZ511468 (study PRJEB26299, sample SAMN06266213) | sediment metagenome | isolation source: Hudson Canyon methane seep mesocosm | place...
ATCGTGTGATTTTGGTTAACTCAAATCCTGCCACTATTATGACTGACCCCAAAATGGCAGATGCCACCTATATCGAACCAATTGAATGGAGAACTTTAGAAAAAATTATTGAAAAAGAAAAACCTGATGCTCTGTTGCCTACAATGGGTGGCCAAACCGCACTTAACTGTGCATTAGATCTCGAACGACATGGCGTATTGGCAAAGCATAATGTTGAAATGATTGGTGCTAAAAAAGAAGCCATTGATAAAGCTGAAGACAGAGAATTATTTCGTAAAGCAATGCTAAAAATTGGCTTAGATATGCCAAAGGCTGCAATAGCACATAATATGGAAGATGCACACAGAGTTCAAGAAACAGTGGGCTATCCTACTATTATTCGCCCTTCATTCACGATGGGTGGTAGCGGTGGTGGTGTTGCATATAACAAAGAACAATTTATTGAAATTTGTCAACGTGGACTAGATTTATCTCCTACAAATGAACTCTTAATTGAAGAATCTATTATTGGTTGGAAGGAATTTGAAATGGAGGTAGTTCGTGACCATAATGACAACTGCATTATTGTTTGTTCTATTGAAAACTTTGATCCTATGGGCATCCATACAGGTGACTCAATAACAATAGCTCCAGCTCAAACACTGACAGATAAAGAATATCAGGTAATGAGAAATGCCTCCTTAGCAGTTCTTAGAGAGGTTGGTGTTGATACGGGTGGCTCTAATGTTCAATTTGCGCTTAATCCAGATAATGGTCGATTGACAATTATTGAGATGAATCCGAGAGTGTCACGTTCTTCAGCCTTGGCTTCAAAGGCCACTGGCTTTCCAATTGCTAAAGTGGCAGCTAAACTTGCTGTAGGTTATACGCTTGACGAACTCGAGAATGATATAACTGGAGGTAGAACACCCGCCTCATTTGAGCCAACGATTGATTATGTAGTCACGAAAATCCCAAGGTTTGCATTCGAAAAGTTTCCAAAGGCAGATGATCGTTTAACCACGCAAATGAAATCAGTTGGCGAAGTAATGGCAATAGGTTCCACCTTTCAGGAATCTCTACAAAAGGCACTTCGAGGATTGGAAACTGATAAGTCAGGTCTTGATCCAATAATCGACATCTCAGCAGATGACGCCAGAGGAAAGATTCGAAGTGAATTACTATCAGCAGGAGCAGATAGAATTTTTTATGTAGCGGATGCTTTTAGAATGGGAATGTCTATAAAAGAGGTTTTTGATCTTTCAAAAATTGACCCCTGGTTTCTAGCACAAATTGAAGATCTTGTTCTTTCTGAAGAGAATATCTTAGGAATCTCGTTGAAGGAAATAGACGCCGAAGTTATGTTCCAATTGAAGCAAAAAGGATTCTCAGATAAACGCTTATCTCAGCTTTTAAATTGCACAGAGAAAGCATTAAGAAATAAAAGAGAATTGCTTAAAGTTAAACCAGTTTTTAAGCGAGTAGATAGCTGTGCGGCAGAGTTTGACACTCAAACCGCTTACCTATACTCGACTTATCAATCAGAGTGTGAAGCGAATCCAACAAAAAATAAAAAAATCATGATATTGGGTGGCGGACCCAATAGAATTGGCCAAGGAATTGAGTTTGACTATTGTTGTGTCCACGCATCCTTGGCTTTAAGAAATGATGGTTATGAAACCATTATGGTGAACTGTAATCCTGAGACTGTTTCAACAGATTATGATATTTCTGATAGGCTATATTTCGAGCCACTTACACTTGAAGATGTTTTAGCGGTAATAGAAGTTGAACAGCCCGAAGGTATTATTGTTCATTATGGTGGTCAGACACCTCTTAAACTGGCAAGAGCTCTTGAAAAAAATGGTGCAAACATTATTGGTACTAGTCCTGAGTCAATTGATTTAGCAGAAGATAGGGAGCGCTTCCAAAAAATGATTCAAAAGTTAGACCTTAAGCAACCTGTTAATAGTACTGCACGTTCGAAAGAGCAAGCAGTTGTTATAGCAGATAGTATTGGTTTTCCTTTGGTTGTGAGGCCTTCTTATGTTCTTGGTGGGCGGGCGATGGAAATTGTGTATGACAAGGAAAGTCTTGAGCGTTATATGCAAACTGCTGTTCAAGTATCTAATGACTCCCCAGTATTGCTTGATTCATTCTTAGATCATGCTATAGAAGTTGATATCGATGTAGTTTGTGATGGAAAAGATGTTGTAATCGGTGGCATCATGGAGCATATAGAACAGGCCGGTATTCATTCGGGTGATTCAGCCTGCTCATTACCCCCCTATTCTCTGTCAAATGGTGTTCTTGATGAGATGCGTAGACAAGTCAAATTAATGGCAAAAGAACTTAATGTTGTGGGCTTAATGAATGCTCAGTTGGCCTATCAAGATGATGAAATTTATATAATTGAAGTTAATCCTCGTGCTTCTCGTACAATTCCATTTGTTTCTAAAGCGACTGGTGTTGCTCTTGCAAATATAGCTGTGCGAGCAATGACAGGAATTTCATTGAAAGAGCAAGGTTTTATTAAAGAAGTTATTCCAAATCATTATTCTGTGAAAGAGTCTGTTTTTCCATTCAATAAATTTTTAGGTGTTGATCCTTATCTTGGACCAGAAATGCGATCAACAGGTGAAGTTATGGGAATCGGTCATGACTTTCCTTCAGCTTGTGATAAGGCCTTTCTAGCGGCAGGTGACATCATACCAACCAGTGGCAAGGTTTTTGTGAGTCTTAGAACTCTAGATAGAGAACGCCTAGTTGAATTAGGTGAAAGGCTCAGTAATCAAGGTTTCGAAATCGTGGCAACACGCACTAACCAAGAAATACTCCAAATTGCAGGCTTAGAATGTACAATGGTTAATAAGGTTTCTGAAGGGTCACCACATATTGTTGATTTGGTTAAGAATGATGAAATCAGTTTGATTATCAGTTCAACTGAAGATACTCAGGGATTAGAAGATGCAGCAGTGATTCGTTGCCAAGCTTTGGTTCATAAGGTTCCTTGTATGACAACAGTTGCAGCAGCATTTGCTACGCTTGATGGCCTTAAGACGCATGACAAGATGATTGTTAGATCATTACAATCATTACATTAGATTAGGTCTATGGATACAATACCCATGACAGTTGCTGGCGCGAAGGCGCTTGAGGTTGAGTTGTTGAGGCTCAAGGATGTAGAGCGTCCAAGAATTGTCAATGATATTGCAACAGCTAGAGAGCATGGAGACTTAAAAGAAAATGCAGAATACCATGCTGCGAAAGATGATCAAGGTTTTATTGAGGGGCGTATTCAAGAAATCGAATCAAAACTTTCTCGAATGCAATTGATCGATGTTACACAACTTAATCAAGATGGACGGTGTGTATTTGGAACAACTATTGCTCTATTAAATTTAGATGATAAAAGTGAAATAATTTATCAAATAGTTGGAGAAGATGAGGCTGATATTGAATTAGGTAAAATCTCTTGTCATTCTCCAATTGCAAAAGCATTAATAGGTAATGAAGAGGGTGATGAGATAACCGTTAAAGCCCCTAAAGGTGATATACTCTACGAAATTCTTGAAGTTCGATATATATAATGAAAAACTTATGGTCTGATGCTGAATCAGATAAGTTTAAAGACGATCTGGCGTTGCGAGTTTACACCTCACGATTACTTGGACAAGACACTTCTTTAGTTCTTCATGGTGGCGGAAATACATCTGTCAAAATTACCGAAACCAACTTGGTTGGTTCGAAAGAAGACATACTTTATGTCAAAGGAAGTGGCTGGGATTTAGTTTCTATTGAAAAAGATGGTTTTTCACCAGTACGTATGGCTCATATGTTGAGTCTTTCTAAGCTGAAATCACTCTCTGATCCACAGATGGTTAATGAGTTAAAAACTCAACTTACCAATGCCACATCTCCAACCCCTTCTGTTGAAACAATTCTTCACGCTATATTGCCATTTAAGTATGTTGATCATACTCATGCTGATGCAGTCGTAACAATATCAAATACTTCAAATGGTGAAGAAAGAATTCGTGAAATTTATGGTAATCGAGTTGTTATTGTGCCTTACGTAATGCCAGGCTTTGATTTGGCGAAAGAAGTTGGTCTTTTATTTTCAGAGATGGCCTCAGATGAAACAGAAGGAATGGTTCTTTTAAATCATGGAATATTTTCTTTTGGGGATACAGCACGAGAATCTTATGAACGAATGATAGATTTAGTGAATGTTGCTGAACAATATCTTGTTAATCAAAATGCTTGGGATAATGAAAAACCATTAATTGATTTTAAATCTAAAAAAATACGTAATGATGTAGCTCAGTTAAGGCAGAAGATTTCATCAGTTTCCGGAAATCCTGTTTTGTTCAATCTTACTAATAGTCTACGTGGTATTAGTTTTTCCAACCAAGACGATGTTGAGAAAATTGCAACTCGAGGCCCTTTAACTCCTGATCATGTCATTCGTACTAAACGGATACCAATGATTGGTCGTGATGTTGAAAAGTATGTGAAAGAGTATGCTTCATATTTTAATGCTCATAACACTAACGCTAAAGAGAAAAAAACAATGCTTGATCCTGCTCCTCGAGTAATTTTAGATAGAGAATTTGGACTTTGTGCTGTGGGCAAAAATATGAGTGAAATTGGAATTATCTCTGATATATACGAACACACAATGGAAAGTATTCTTAGAGCGGAAAAACTAGGTGGTTTTAAAGCTCTCCCTGCATCTGATATCTTTGATATTGAATACTGGGATTTAGAGCAAGCAAAATTACTTAAAAATACTAATTCTCTTGAGTTTCAGGGGGAAGTAGTATTAATTACAGGTGCTGCATCAGGAATTGGAAAGTCATGCGTGCAATCTTTCCTTAATCGTGGTGCTGCAGTAGTAGGAATTGATATAGACTCTTCCATCGAAACTAACTATGAGCATAAAAATTATTTGGGTTTAATTTGTGACGTAACTAACGAAGAAGCGATAGAATTTATGCTCGAGAAAAGTGTTTGTCATTTTGGCGGTTTAGATATGATTGTACTAAATGCCGGCATTTTTCCAGAGGGAAGAATGGTATCTCAACTTTCCATAAAAGAATGGAATAAAGTTTTTTCCATTAATCTTAATTCAAATTTGAATTTGTTACGTGAAGTATATCCTCTATTAAAAGTGGCACCAAATAAAGGTCGTGTGGTTATTATTGGTTCTAAAAATGTTCCAGCTCCTGGTCCTGGTGCAGCAGCTTATTCAGCTTCTAAGGCAGCCTTAAACCAGCTCATGCGGGTTTTATCAATGGAATGGGGTAGTGACGGTATTCGATTAAATACACTTCATCCTAACGCAGTCTTTGATACCGGTATATGGACTGATGAAGTTCTAAAATCTCGAGCAGAACACTATGGTTTGACAATTGAAAGCTATAAAACTAATAATATACTTGGAGTTGAAGTAAACAGTATTGACGTATCAGAACTAGCAGCTGAATTGTGTGGCTCTTTGTTTTCTAAAACCACTGCAGCACAAATACCCGTTGACGGTGGCAATGAAAGAGTGATTTAAATTTATAAACTATACAAGGTAAATGATGACTAATGTAAAGCCAATACTTGGAATTATCGGTGGTAGTGGTGTTTATGAAATAGATGGACTTCAAAACACCCGATGGGAGAAAGTTTCATCTTCTTTTGGAGAGCCTTCTGACTCTTTATTTTTCGGTGAGTTAGATGGTCAGAAATTGGTATTTTTGCCTAGACATGGTCGAGGGCATCGTATTCCTCCCTCCGAAATTAACTATAGAGCTAACATAGATTCGTTGAAAAGAGCAGGAGTAACTGACGTTATTTCTGTAAGTGCTGTCGGTTCATTAAAAGAAGATCTGAAACCAGGCATGTTCGTGATTGTAGATCAATTTATTGATCGGACTTTTGCAAGAAGGAAAAGTTTTTTTGGGCCTGGACTAGTAGCGCATGTTTCTATGGCTAATCCTGTTTGTAATCGATTGGGTAATCATTTAGAGCATGTGGCAAAAAAAAATGGGATAAAAGTTGTTCGTGGAGGTGTCTACTTGGCTATGGAAGGCCCGCAATTTTCTTCTGTAGCTGAATCTGAACTATATCGAAGTTGGGGTTGTGATGTTGTTGGTATGACGAACATGCCAGAAGCAAAACTCGCTCGAGAAGCTGAGATGTGTTATGTATCAGTAGCCATGGTGACAGATTACGATTGCTGGCATCCACATCATGATAACGTCAGTGTTGATGCAATTATAAAAGTGCTCATGGATAATGCTGATAACGCAAGATCTTTAGTTAAGAATGTTGCCTCATTTATTGAGTCAGATCAATCTAGTTCCAAGTGTGATTGTAAGACTAGTCTTGAAAGTGCAATTATTACTTCTCCAGAAGCTCGCGATAAAGATTTAGTAAAGAAATTAGAAGCGGTTGCGGGTAGATTATTAAATTCAACTTAGTAAGGAAAAATTTATGTCAATAAAATCTAAAATTAGAACAATTGAAAACTACCCTATTAAGGGAGTAATGTTTAGAGATATTACAACATTATTAAAAGACCCAGAAGGTCTTCGTGACTCAATCAATAAGCTAGTAGATCGATATAAAGATTTAAATATTGATAAAATTGTTGCTATTGAATCTCGTGGTTTTATTATAGGTGCACCTCTTGCATACCTTTTAAATGTGGGCCTTGTTTTGATAAGAAAACCTGGAAAATTACCTGCTGAAACTATTGATCAAGATTATAAATTAGAGTATGGTACTGATCGCATCGAAGTTCATGTAGATGCAATCGAAAAGGGTGAAAAAGTATTAATTGTAGATGATCTAATTGCAACAGGTGGAACAGCTGAAGCCACAGTAAGACTTGTTCAAAAGATGAAGGGTGATATAGTTGAGTGTTGTTTTATAATTGATTTACCTGATATAGGTGGAAGAGCAAGGCTAGAAGATTTAGGTCAAAAGGTGTTTACGTTGTGTGAGTTTGAGGGCGAATAAATGACTGAAAATAAGATTGAAACTTTAAGATGGGTAGAAGACCATCTTGAAATGATTGATCAGAGAATTCTACCTGCAGACTTTCAGTATATTTCCTATAATTCAGCCCTTTCAGTGGCTGATGGAATTCGTTCAATGGTCGTGCGTGGTGCACCAGCGATAGGCTGTGCTGCAGCTTATGGAGTTGCATTGGAGGCATTAAATTTGCAGGATGCTAGTATGGACGAGTTTTCAAAAGGTATGGAGCAAGCTTTTAAAATATTGCTTCAAAGTCGCCCTACTGCAATCAATCTTTTTTGGGCAATTGATAGAATGCGTTCAAAAATGAATGAAAATATAAGTCTAACGCCAAAAGAAATTGCGAATACATTATTATCAGAGGCCCATGAAATATTAAGTGAGGATATTAAAATTAATCGCAAAATGGGTAGTTTTGGTGCTGAGCTTTTACCTGACGGTGCTCGTGTTTTAACTCATTGCAATGCGGGCGCTTTAGCTACTGCAGGCCATGGTACTGCCTTAGGAGTAATAAGATCTGCAGTTGAAGCTGGTAAAAAGATTTCAGTAATTGCTGATGAAACTCGTCCGTTTTTACAAGGAGCTCGCCTTACTGCTTGGGAGATGGTGCAAGAGGACATCCCTATTACTTTAATTTCAGATAATATGTCTGGTCACTTAATGAGTCATGGTGAGGTCGATGCCATTATAGTGGGTACTGATAGAGTAGCAGGTAATGGTGATGTGGCTAATAAGATTGGAACTTATATGGTTGCTGTTTTATCCAAAAGGCATAATATTCCATTTTATGTTGCATGTCCATTGTCGACAATTGATCGTTCAATTTTGAGTGGAAGTGATATTCCTATTGAAGAACGACCAATTGATGAGGTAACTGGATATCGAGATTATCAATGGGCGGCTGATGGAGTTTCGGTTCGTAATCCAGCATTTGATGTGACTCCAGCAGATTTGGTAACAGGATTGATTACTGAAAAAGGAGTTATTCTTAGTCCTACTACTGAAAAAATTAATCATTTATTTAATTCTAATTAATTCAATATTGTTATATTGAATTGTTGTATTATTTTACTTTTATTGAGTGGAGTTGGTAATGCCAGGTTTATTAACAAATATTGATCCTGATGGGTTATTAGAGTATTCGGTTGTTTATACAGACAGGTCACTTAACCACATGTCGCAATCGTTCCAAAGTGTCATGAATGATGTGTCGACATCACTTAAAGGTGTCTATAACGCACAAGCAGTTATCGTTGTGCCTGGCGGCGGTACCTATGCAATGGAAGCTGTAGCCCGTCAATTTGCAACCAATCAGAATTGCTTAGTATTACGCAATGGTTGGTTTAGTTTTCGCTGGTCTCAAATCTTTGAAATGGGGAGTATTCCATCTGAGGAGACGGTAATGAAGGCTTACCGTGTTAGTGAAGGTGTACAGGCACCATTTGTGCCAGCAGATATTAATGAAGTGATCAATGTCATTAAAACGAAAAAACCTAATCTAGTTTTTGCTCCTCATGTTGAAACAGCGTCCGGCATTATCCTGCCAGATGACTATATCCGTTCTGTTGCCGACGCTGTTCATTCAGTTGGTGGCATGTTTGTATTGGATTGTATTGCTTCAGGCGCTATCTGGGTTGACATGGAAGATAGTGGTGTAGATATATTAATCAGTGCTCCTCAAAAAGGATGGAGTGCCTCCCCTGCATTTGGTTTAGTGATGCTTTCAGCTAAAGCGAATGAGGCAATTAATACAACTCAAAGTACGAGCTTTTCTTGTGACTTGCTTAAATGGTTACAAATTATGCAAGCTTATGAAAATGGAGCACACGCTTATCACGCCACAATGCCCACAGATGCAATTAAACGTTTTCGAGATACAATTATTGAAACGGAGGAGTTTGGTTTCGATAATGCTCGTAAAAAACAACAAGAGTTAGGTGATAAAGTTAGAGCTTTACTTGAAAGTCATAATATTAATAGCGTTTCCGAAAAAGACTACCAAGCGCCTGGTGTTGTCGTTTGTTACACCAATGATAAAGCTATCCATAATGGTTCAAAATTTTCAAACATTGGTATACAAATTGCTGCAGGTGTACCCCTTCAGTGTGATGAGGGTGATGATTATCAAGCTTTCCGCATTGGATTATTTGGCTTAGATAAACTAAAAGATGTTGATGCTGCGGTTAAAAGGTTTGAAGATGCGCTCAAACAAGTTGTTTAAATATTTACCTCTTAAAAAAAGTCATTACTCAAGTATTTAGTTGTGAAAGTCGGAAAATTAACTAAAACTGATCGAGAAGACTGGCAGTCACTTTACCGTGGTTATGCAGACTTTTATCATATGCCAATGAATGAAGATATTCTTAAATCTGTTTGGTTATGGATTTTTGATGCAAACATCAAATTTTATGCCATAGGGGTAAAGACAAGTAAAGGTAAATTAATTGGCTTTATGCATTATCGAGAGATGCCATCCCCTTTACGCGGTTCTCTTGTTGGTTTTTTGGATGATTTATATGTCCATCCTGATCACAGAGGAACTGGAGCAGTTCAACTTCTATTTAAAGAGCTCAAAGGAATCGCAAGACAAAATGGTTGGCCGTATGTACGCTGGATTACAGCCACTGACAACCATCGAGCACGCGCAGTTTATGATAAGATTTCAGAAACAATAGATTTTGTGACTTATCAAATGCCAAGTCATTAGCTATTATTTTCTTGTAGGGAGGATTTGAGATGCCATTCTGGGCAATTGTATATTGTTTGTTGATAATATTGAGTGGTATTGGCGTTGTTATAATTTATAAAAAGCGCCCAATTTACTACATTCCTGGACAAGTATTGTCATCCCTTTGTGGTGTGTTAATGTTTTTGTTTTATTACGATAGCTTTGTTCATAAACCACAATCGTTTTTAGTTATTTTGGCAATGTTTTCCTATATTTTGTATTGGGAGCTATGGGAGAATCGCCACCTTTTCCCCACTTTAGTAGCTGAGAAAGAAAAATCTTCAGAAGAAGAACTAGTTTTTTTTGAAGAGCCATTTACAATGACTAAAAAAGCTTTTTTTGGTTTTTTGGCGACAATTGTTATAGTCTCTTTGCCATTTTTGTATGTAGTAACTCAACTTATGATATCGTACCTCTAAAAATATTTTTACACTACATTTATGAATAAAGATAGATTCCACAACCACATTGGCCAAGAGATTGGTTTTACCGTTGATGATTGGCACGAATGTCAGTTACCATCCCACACTGATATGAATGGGCATTTTTGTAGACTGGAAGTGCTAAATGTTGATAAGCATGCCGAAGATCTTTACCATTCATTTTCGGAGGATAGTAATCAACATAATTGGACTTACTTGCCTTATGGACCATTCAATGACTATGAATCTTTTTACTTATGGTTAAAAGATAATTGTTTGGACATTGATCCTTTGTTTCATACAGTTATTGATCAACACACTCAATCTGCAGTAGGTTTGGCTAGTTATCTTCGAATTAATCCCAAGGTTGGTGTAATTGAGGTTGGACATATACACTTTTCCCCTAAACTGCAACAAACAGTAATGTCAACAGAGGCAATGTACTTGATGATGCAAAGAGTTTTTGATGAATTGGGTTATCGTAGATATGAGTGGAAGTGTGATGCACTTAATGCAAAATCACGCAAGTCGGCTCAACGACTTGGTTTCACTTTCGAGGCTGTGTTTCGTCAGGCAACGATGTACAAGGGCCGTAATAGAGATACAGCATGGTATGCGATTATTGACTCCGATTGGCCAAAGATAAAGCAAGCATTTCAAAATTGGCTTGACCCTGAGAACTTTGATAAATCAGGACAACAAAAAACAAAACTTCAGATGACTTTGGATCTGGATAATTAACCCCTCGGATGGTGTTTAGCGTGCTGCGCTTTTAGCTGTGCATTTTGTATGTGTGTGTATAGCTGAGTGCTAGAAATATCGCTGTGACCTAGCATTAATTGCACGGAACGCAAATCAGCGCCTTTTTGTACTAGATGGGTTGCAAAAGCATGACGGAGAGAGTGCGGAGAGAGTGGTTTGTCTATTCCCACTTGATTGGCGTAAGCTTTAATAATATAAAAGAAGTTTTGCCGTGACATAGCACTACCACGATTAGATAAAAAATAACTGTCACTTTGGCCATTTTTCAATAACATGGGTCTCGCATTAGTCTCATATTTCATCAAATAATCAATAGCTATTTCTCCCATGGGTAGAACTCTTTCTTTGTTTCCTTTGCCGTGGATACGAATGAACTCTTCTTTCAAATTGATGTTGTGATAACTCAAGTTAATAAGTTCGGATACTCTCAAGCCACACGAATACAATAGTTCAAGCATTGCTCGATCTCGCTGTCCAAAAAGACTAGAACTGCTTGGAGCTTCAAGTAGTTTTTCAACTTCTTGTATATTTAAAAAAACAGGTAATTTTTTTTCTAGCTTAGGCTGAGACAATTGCTCTGTAGGGTCTTTTTTTATAAGTTGATTAGCTAATAAGTATTGGTAAAAAGAATGAAGACAAGTTAGGATTCTTGCTTGGGTTGATGAGCCTATATTATTTTTTTGTCTGTCAGAAAAATAATCTTGAATATGTTTTGAATTAACTGAGATGAACGACTTTCCTGCTAGCCACTTGTTAAATATTTTAAGGTCAGAGCGATATGCAGCCAAGGTGTTTTTGCTAGCACCTGTACTTAACCAGTAGTAATCGATAAATTGGTCTATCAACTCAGTATTCATTAGCTATTATTCTACTTGAGTCGGTTGAAATCAGGGCAAAAAAAATGCCAGTCTAAGCTGGCATTCATACTATGATTAATATTATTTCTTTTTAAGTTTCTCTTTGATACGAGCAGCTCTACCAGTTAAGCCTCGAAGATAGTATAGTTTTGCCTTTCGCACTTTGCCACTTCGTTTAACAGAGACACTGTCGATCATAGAAGAGTGTGTTTGAAATACTCTTTCTACACCTTCGCCATGAGAGATTTTTCTAACAGTGAAGGCAGAATTCAAGCCACGATTTTTCTTGGCAATAACAACACCTTCAAAGGCTTGTAATCGCTCGCGAGTACCCTCACGAACCTTAACCTGAACAACAACTGTGTCACCTGGAGAAAATTCAGGTATATCCGATCTTAGTTGTTCGCCTTCAATTTGATCAATTAAATTCACGTTGATACACTTTGGGGTTTTAGAAAATCCGCTAATTATACAGAGGTTTTTTATCCCGCACAAGATTCGCTAATGCTTATATTGGCGAAAAGTGATAATTGCAATATTGAGTGGGTTTGTTATAAAAAATAACCTTTGATTTTTAGATAGATTTATCTTTTCAAGATAACTATTTAGATTTTATAAGAGTAAATGTCAATAAATTTTTTCTAGAATATGAGTATGGGATAATTACGCGCATTGTCTTACAAGAATAATTAATGGGAAAAGCTACTGGTTTTTTAGAGTTAGATAGGAAAGTTGAATCATATCGTGATGTAGATATACGTATCAATGATTACGATGAAATATTTTCAGTTGACCATAACCTAAATCAATTACAAGAGCAAGGCTCACGTTGTATGGATTGCGGTGTGCCTTTTTGTCAGTCCCTAGACGGATGTCCAATAGATAACTTAATCCCTGAGTGGAATGATCTTGTTTATAACAATGAGTGGCGTAATGCTCTAGAACGTCTTGAGAAAACAAATAATTTTCCTGAATTCACCGGCCGAGTTTGCCCTGCACCTTGTGAGGGCTCTTGTGTACTGGGGTTGACCGACCCAGCAGTAACGATCAAAAATATTGAGCTTGCAATTGTTGACAAGGGTTTTGATGAAGGTTGGATTAAAGCCAGAAAAGTTACTGAACGCTCAGGTAAAAAAGTTGCAGTTGTTGGTTCTGGTCCCGCTGGACTTGCGGCTGCCGATGAACTCAATCAAATGGGGCACTCTGTTAAAGTTTATGAGAGAAGCGACAGAATAGGTGGGTTATTAATGTATGGCATTCCCAATATGAAGTTGGGAAAAGACGTGGTTGATCGTCGTATTAATCTTCTAAAAGAAGAAGGAATTGAATTCATTACTGATACAGATATTGGTCAGGACATCACAACAACAGAATTACAAGCACAATTTGATGCAATTGTTTTCACCACTGGTGCAACTAAAGCGCGTGACTTACCTGCTGAAAATCGAGATGCCAAAGGTATTTATCCAGCTATGGATTATTTGACAGCAAACACTAAGAGTCTTCTTGATAATGGGCATGTTGACCAGGATGAGTTTTCTGCAACAGGAAGAGATGTTATTGTCATTGGTGGTGGTGACACTGGTACTGATTGTATTGGTACTGCAATTAGACAAGGTGCAAAATCATTAGTCAACTTTGAACTTATGAGCCAACCTCCTGTTGATCGTTCCGAGAATAACCCTTGGCCACAATGGCCTACCATCTTTCGCGTTGATTATGGCCACGAAGAGGCTACATCTGTCTTCGGTCAAGACCCTAGACACTATCAGTTATTAACAAAGGCTTTTATAAAAGATGACAATGGTAATGTTAGTGGTCTAAAGACAATCAATGTTGAATTTGAAGACGGCAAATTAAATGAAATTTCTGGTACTGAAAAGACTTGGGATGCGCAATTAGTTTTGCTTTCAATGGGCTTTGTGTCACCTGAACACTATTTAAGTGAAGACGCCAAAATCAATTTAGATGATCGTGGAAATTATAAAGCTGAGTATGGTAATTACAGTACCTCAAAATCAGGCATATTTACTGCTGGAGATTGTCGCAGAGGGCAATCCTTGGTTGTATGGGCAATTAATGAAGGTCGTGGTGTCGCTAAAAGTGTGAACACATATCTTTCTTAATAACCTCTCAATTTATAATTGCCTAGCAGTTGCTACATCTAAATAAGTATAAGATTCCAAGATTTAACCTATTTTTGTTTTTGATAGCAGTAAAATCATCCCTTAAATGTATTAAATTATTTGATTAAATTTTATTTGTAATTTGATATTTTGATAGATAAAATCTAGAGCAGGGTTTAAAGAAAAATGGCTGAAATACTTGGTGCAGAGATTGATGAAGAAGGTTTCCTTTTAAAGATAGCTGATTGGAGTGAGGAAATTGCTTTAGCAATGGCAGCTGAGGACGACATTGAATTGTCTTCAGAACATTGGGAGGTAATCAATTTTCTCAGAGAGTATTTTGAAGAATATGAATTTGCACCTGCAGTGCGTATTCTTACAAAAGCAATCGCCAAGAAGTTGGGTAATGACAAGGGTAATTCACGTTATTTGTACTCACTTTTTCCTTATGGTCCAGCTAAACAAGGATGTCGATTTGCAGGCCTGCCAAAGCCAACCGGTTGCGTTTAAAGCTTACCGAGAGCTTTTATTAGCAAATTCTTTATTAGCCATCCTAAGTTTTGGATAAAGTCATATGTCACTGATAAGTATTATATTTACACTGTTTTGTTACCTTTCGCTTCTGATATTTGTCATAGGGTTAAGCTATAAGATAATTCAATATTGGCGGACACCAGCACCGCTGAAAATCCCCATTGCCCCTGCACCGCTGACGAGAACGGGGGTATTTGTGCGAATGGCGGCTGAGGTATTCCTGTTCAAAAGTTTATTCAGAGCCAGTAAATGGACTTGGTTTTTTGGCTGGATTTTTCACTGGGCTTTGGTATTGCTGTTTATTCGGCATCTAGGCTATTTCTGGCCAGGTGATACGCCTGAGTATTTGCTCAAAACCGAGTCTTTTAAGTACGCATCTTTTCCTCTTATTATTGGCTTAACAGGACTATTAGGGCGGCGAATTTTTGTCGATCGCGTTAGATATATTTCTGCGCCATCGGATTATCTGATGCTGATTTTACTGATTGCCATTGGTGCTAGTGGCATGCTGATGACCTTCGCTCTTTATTATCCAGATATGGGCTTGGTCTATAGCTTTGCAGAAGGTCTGGTTACCCTAAATTGGTCTGAACTGCCGAGTGAGTGGATTTTTCTCGCCCATATTTTTTTGGCATTTACTCTCATTGCTATTTTCCCAATCTCCAAATTGTTGCACGCTTCCGGGGTATTTTTCTCGCCGACACTCAATCAGGTGGATAATGCCCGTAAGAGGAGACATATTTCGTCTTGGGCTATGCAAAAAGAAACAGAAAAGGAAATTTTCATAGAACAAAATTTAGAAAAGGATGAATAGTTGTGGCTGAACTTGGTATAGATAAACTACCAACCTATCTTGAGATTCCAGCAATCCAAAAAGATACTATGGCAGGAGATGGCCCATTTAAGGCAAGTCCAGAGATCCAAGAGCAGCTGGGCTTTCCTGGAGAAAAGGTTGAAAACTGGCAACAAATTGCGATTGAGAAAATGGCAGAAACTACATCCAAGTATCGTTCTGTCCAAGTTTTTTTAGATGCCTGTGTGAAATGCGGAGCTTGCACTGATAAATGTCATTATTACTTAGGTACTGCCGATCCAAAAAATATGCCAGTTGCAAGACAAGATTTGTTTCGAAGTGTATATCGAAGACATTTTACTTTTGCTGGAAAATATTTCCCTAAACTAGTTGGAGCCAAGGAGCTTGATGATGCAATGCTTGATGATTGGTATAACTACTTTCATCAATGCTCTCAGTGTCGTCGTTGCGCAGTTTTCTGCCCTTATGGAATTGATACAGCAGAAATTTCAATGGCAGCTCGAGAGGTAATGAATGTCATCGGTGTTGGACAGAAGTACAGCAATCAAATATTAGGAAGAATAAATAAAATTGGTAATAATTTAGGTATGCCTGAACCAGCGCTCAGAGACACGCTACTTGACCTTGAAGAAGAAATTGAAAAAGATACCGGCGTTGCTGTTAAATTACCTTTGGATAACAAAAATGCTGAAGTCTTGATGGTCACTCCATCCGCTGATTTTTTTGCCGAACCACACGTTGATGGCCTAATCGGTTATGCAAAAGTTTTTCATCAGAGTGGTGTTACTTGGACCATGAGTTCTTACGCTTCTGAGGCAGCAAATTTTGGTATGTTTATAGGCAATTATGAAGTGATGCGTAAAGGTGCTTTACGAATACGTAAAGCTGCCCTTGACTTAGGTGTCAGTCGTGTAGTCGTTGGTGAATGCGGCCACGCATGGCGTGTCGCTTATAGTTTCTGGAATACTCTTTCAGGTATTGGCGGCGGTGCTAGTGATGAATATGCATTAAAACTGCAAAAGCAGTTAGATAGCAACTATCCACAACCACAGCACATTATTGAATTTACCTATGACTTGATTCAAAAAGGCATACTGACATTCGATAAAACCAAGAACGATCATCGCAGGGTCACTTTCCATGATTCATGCAATGTGGCTCGTGGAAGTAATATGGGTAATATTGAAAATGGTCAATTCATCTTGCCGAGAGAAGTTATCAAAGCTGCTTGTAATCATTTTGCAGATATGCCAAAAGCGACTATTAAAGCCTCCACATTTTGTTGCGGTGGCGGTGGCGGTTTATTGACTGATGACCTTATTGAGCTTCGAATCAAAGGGGCAATGCCAAGGATGCAAGCCTTAAAACAAAGTCAAGAAAATGATGGTGTAAATACTTTGGCAGCTATCTGTGCCATTTGTAAATCACAGTTTAGCAAAGTTTTGCCAAACTATGATTTTGACCCTTACATGATAGTTAGTGTGCATCAATTGGTTAGTGATGCTCTAGTTCTCAGCGATAAATCTCAATCAAAGGTAGTAGATTCTTTATAGGGGATTTTCAATTTTGTGGTAATAATTGATGATACCTTGGTAGATTGAGTTAGCTATTTTTTGTTGCTGTTTGCTATTCGTTAAACGCTTTTCTTGAGTGGGGTTTGAGATAAAAGCCGTCTCAACTAAAACTGATGGGATTGCAGGAGTTTTTAAGACAACGAAGTTCGCTGCTTGAGGTTCTTTTTTATGGACAGGACCGATTTTTTTAAGTTGGTTTAATATTTCGTTGGCAAGCTGTTGTGATTGAATGTCCCGATCTTTCCTGGAAAAATCTGTGAGTATATTCTTTAAAAACTGGTCACTGTCAATTACCGTCTCTACGCCTCCGAATTGATCGACTGAGTTCTCAGATTGCTCTAATTGCTTGGCTAACTGGCTGTTATTACCTTTTTCACTCAAGGTATAGATTGAGGCCCCTTTAGCACTTGTACTTTCTACTGAATCAGCATGGATAGAAATAAACATCGTGGCTTTTTCTCTTTGAGCTATAGTGATTCGTTTCGTAAGAGGAATGTAGTAATCACCGCTACGAGTTAGGACAGCTGTTAAATCTGAATTTTGGTTAATAGTGGTAACTAGTTTCTTTGCGATTGCTAAATTAACATTTTTTTCTTGAGATTTATTTTTACCAATTGCACCGGAGTCTTCACCACCATGCCCAGCATCAACCAATATAACTTTCTTTTTAACAGCAAATACTTTTTCAATTTGGTCGTCAGTTTCTACAACATCTGATTCTAAGTCAATAACATCAATCACTAGGCGGTGATATCTGTATTTTGCATTTGGAGATAATGTGAAATGTTTGACAATGTAATCTTTGTTAGTGTGAAAGATGAGTTTAATTGTTCCTCGGTCACGTTTAATGCGAGTTTTCTTTATACGTTTATCTTCAAAAAATATATTAGAAAAGGTTTCTGATAATACTTCAGCGTCATCAACACTTAAAATAATGTAGTTGTTATCTTCTGATATGCTGAAGAGAGTGTCTTCTTCAGTATCAATCACGATACGAGTATGATCTGGCGCCGTCCAATAACGAAAATCGTACAACGTTGTTTTATCTTCAGCACCCACTGAAGAAATCCACAGTACAAAAAACAGCGTTAAATAGTTGCGCACTTTATGACTTGTTTCCCTGCTTCAGTATGGGATTGAATATTAATTTTTCTCTGACTCCCATCACCACTAAGTGTAATGGAGATGTCAGCTTTTGCGATAACCCCTTTACCAAGTTCTGGCCACTCTATAAGCTGCAAGTGTCCTGATAAAAGGTAATCACGAATACCGATATATTCTAGTTCTTCAGGGTCATTCAACCGGTAACAATCCATATGGTGAATGTTGATAACTTCATTTTGATAGCTCTCTACCAATGAGTAAGTCGGACTTTTAACTCGTTCAAAGCCAAAATATTGGATAAAGCCTTGTGCTAAAGCTGTTTTACCTACACCCAATTCACCAATTAAATAGATAATGAAAGTGCTTTGAAGTGACGAGCAGCAATGAGCAAGCCTCCCAGCAAGGGCTCTTGTTTCATTAAGATTCTTAACAACTAACTCCAAAATAATAAATAAAGATAAACACACAATGCAGCTATCATTATTACCCCTTCAAAACGATTGATAGTACCTTCTTTTTTAAATTTATATGAAGTAATAAACAGTAAAACTGTGAGCACTAACATAAAAGGGTAATCTCGGCTCATTACTTCAGGTGGAATTTGGAAAGGTAAAATTAACCCTGGAATTGCAAGTACTCCTAAAGTATTAAATAGGTTAGAGCCAATGATATTTCCAACCAACATTTCGTGTTGTTTTTTAAAAGCACTGCTAATTGAAACGGCGAGTTCGGGCAAACTCGTTCCAAGCGCAACAACCGTAAGACCGATAATCAAGTCGGTTACACCAAATTCAATGGCAAGTGTTGTACCACCCCAAACAATAAGCCTTGCACTAGTTAACAAAACCACTAAAGATATAAATAGCAAAAACCAAGTTTTACCTTTTTCTTGTTTGGAAGGTTTGGCCTGAACCTCTTCGAATTCATGGTGATAATCTTTTTTAGATTCTCTAAACACATAGGATAGAAACAATATCAAAAGACCAAGTAGTGTTAAGCCATCCAAAAAACTTAAATATCCATCCAATAAGAGCCATCCTGCAATTAATGTCGAAATCATTAAATAAACCCACTCCTTTTTAAGAATATCCTTCTTGACTTCGATTGGTAGGATGATTGTAGTAATTCCAAGAACTAATGCTATGTTAAAAATATTCGAGCCAAAGGCGTTACCCAAACTCATCTCTGGATGGCCCTCATATGCCGCCAGTCCAGAGACTAGCATTTCTGGAGCTGAAGTACCAAAACCAAAAATAATCAAGCCAATTATGAGAGGTGAAATGTTAAATATTCTGGCAATTTTAGCGCCATTATTTGTAAATGCATCAGCACTCCAAAAGAGCAATACAAAGCCAGATACAAGGGATATAATTGACATTAACATTATTATTTTCTGGTGATATATACTATTTTATTGGGGCTTATTATAAAGGCATATAACTTAGAATGAACAAAACAGAGTTTTTAATTGCCCAATTGAGCTTAGGTAATATCTTCCTGTATAATGTCGCCGCTCACATCAACCCTGCAATGAAAGCCGATGAAATTCTTTTAGGGATGAGCGCGCTAAAACGCGTAGACTTTCAGCAAACAGGTAAACAATTAATTTTACGGGATCCCCTGTAATAGGAAGAAATGCAATGCTTAGTTCACAACTGGAAAAATTACAGCAAGATATTAGTAAAACTATCAATTGGGCACTTTGTGAAGATCTCGGCGCGAGTGGCGATACGATGCCACAAGCCAGTGATGATATTACCGCGATGTTAATCCCTGAAGATGAGCAAGCTGTTGCAACCGTAATTACTCGTGAAGATTGTGTTATTTGTGGTGTTGCTTGGGTAAATGAAGTGTTTAAACAGCTAGATGCTTCATTAAATAAAGCACCTACAAAAATTACTTGGTTTGTTAATGATGGCGAAACCGTAGCCGCTAATACCACGTTATTTGAATTAGAAGGTGATGCAAGAACCTTACTCACAGGTGAGCGAGTAGCGTTAAACTTCCTACAAAGCCTTTCCGGTACTGCAACATTAACAAGCCAATACGTTAAAGAGCTTGCTGGAAGCAACACCAAGCTACTTGATACCCGAAAAACATTACCAGGTTTACGTAGCGCGCAAAAATACGCGGTATTGTGTGGCGGTGGTGTAAACCATAGAATTGGCTTATTTGACGCTTTCTTAATTAAAGAAAACCATATTGCCGCTTGTGGTGGTATTGCTCAGGCTGTAGCAACAGCAAAAGCAAATCATAGCGATAAAACAGTTGAAGTTGAAGTTGAATCTCTTGATGAATTACAGCAAGCATTAACCGCCGGTGCTGATATTATTATGCTAGATAACTTTACCCCAGAGATGATTGAGCAAGCAGTCACAGCAACACGTGGTAAAGCTAAATTAGAAGTTTCTGGTAATATGACCATAGAAATTTTACAAGAATACGCCAAAGCTGGTGTTGATTTCATTTCTTCTGGCGCTTTAACTAAGCACGTTCAAGCTGTAGACCTTTCAATGCGCTTTAAGTAAATTCAATCATAGAACAATAAAAAAAGGCCTTACCCATTTTATGGTTAATGCCTTTTTTTATACCACTAAATCAAAGATTGTTACCACAAGAACTAGGTTCCCATTATTCCCCAAACTACCGCAACGATACCGGTAACTGCGATCATGACGCTATATATGGTGCCAATAATTGAAAACTTGATAAGAGTAAAAAATTTCCCCTGTTTATATACTCTCTTCTGCATTAAGAATAAATAAATTGGAATCCAAACTAATAGACCTGAAGCAATCGCTTCAACAAAACCAGCGATATCAGGGCTGGTTGGATTGAGATATTCGACAAATACATCGAGCATTTCAGATAACAACAAAGCAACAAAAATAAAGCTATGACTATGCAAGGCAACGGTTAAATGCTCCATATATAGCCGCTTGGAAAAGGCGTACATAATTTTTAACAAGGCAGCAAACAAGGGCAACAGAATAAACATTAATTGTGGTAATTTGCTTATAACTTGCTCAACTAATGGTCCGGTATCTGAATTAAATGCTTTTTCAGCTTTCTCTGAAAAGTCTTTAGAAAACTGCTCTAGCTTTTTATTACTTTCATCGGACAAAAAGTCAAACCTAAGGGAGCCATCCTCTGTATTACCAATGGTGAAATCACTTTTACTGACCCCAGTTTCTACACCATTTAGTATTTTATCTCTTTTTGACAATAGTTTGGTGATACGTTCTTGTTCTTTGTCAGTTAAATCAGCCGTCGCTTTTTCAAATTCAAGCTCGACTAGCTCTCTAGTTACCTTAATAATTTTTTTATTATCGCCTTCGCTATAGTCTCGGTTTAAATCTGTTAAATAGCCATTGAACTTGGCAATATCCTCAAGCAACTTTTCTCGCTTTTGTTCTGATTCAACGTCACCATCATCGGCAACATCTCCTTCAGCCACTGGCACTGTCTCAGGAGCCTTCCTTAAGGAAATTTCCTCAGTCTCTAACTTTTTAATATGTGTTTCTAGCTGTGTAACCATGCCTTGTTTATCATTAATGTTAAGAACATTGTTATTTTCCGAGGCAACAAAAAATTTTAGCGTGATAAAAAAGACAATGCTAATAAATAAATATAGGCGCAGTGGCGGAACATAATGCACTCGACGGCCAGCAAAGTATTCATTGGTCAGAAAAGCAGGTCGGGTAATTAAAGGGAAAAGAGTTCTACTGGCTCGTGAATCAAAGCTAAAAATGTCATCTAACAAATGTAAGATGACTACCCAAAAATATTTTAGCGTTGAATCAGCTTCTTGACCACAGTTGCCACAAAATGGGCCATTCAGAGGTTTATGACAGTTTTCACATTCTTC
>ENA-ORXI01001080-ORXI01001080.1-sediment-metagenome-genome-assembly--contig:-NODE-1080-length-21796-cov-9.005157_pt1 | contig 21796 bp, 15 predicted proteins | sample MGYA00237861_ERZ511468 | MGnify/ENA primary metagenome ERZ511468 (study PRJEB26299, sample SAMN06266213) | sediment metagenome | isolation source: Hudson Canyon methane seep mesocosm | place...
TTTGTTAATACCGTAGCATTATTTTTTGATCTCGTAAGACCTGCCTCTAACATAGCAAAACCTGCTGCCATCCACATAACTAATATACCTGCGAATACAAACAGGAATCCATCTAAAATATATTTTACGTCTGCAAAATTTTCCATTTTTAATTCCTTTTTTATTTTTGATAAGAAATTATGACATATTTTGAAAATTATTATACATTATAATTGTATACTTTTTATACAACTTATTGCTTTAATTATATTTTCATACTATTGTCAATCTATTACAAATGTACTCCCTTCTTGTAATTAACTGTTTTAAAATACTGAAGTAAAAGGATAAGTTAATAAATATAATATTGAGAAATCAACTGATAATACAAGAAATAAATTATAATTTTCTCTTATTTAATCAATAGTAAAGAGTTCAGCTCTTGACTTTTTATTTTAATTTATCTATACTTCCAATAGTAAAGAGTTCGACTCCTTACTTTAAGGATTTAAAATGAAAGTTATAGAAGATAAAAACTATTATAAAATGAGTGAATTAGTAAGCCAAACAGCTTTGAGTAATCATACTATCTCTTTTTATTATAAAAAAGGGTTACTTCCAAATACTCTTAATACTTCAAAAAATATGAAATATTATCCAGAGATTACTATTACTGTATTAAATATGATTAAATATTTTAAAGACAATTTGAGTTTTTCTATTGATTATATTAAAGAGTTGTTTGATTATTATAAAATCAATTTTAATGATAGATCAGATTTAATCTTACAATCGATTCAAATGTTATCAAATGAGATAAAAAACCCTATTAATAAAAAGAACTTAGACCAAGACATATTAAAAGAAGCTATATCGTTAGATTTATTAGATGATAAAGAGATATATTTTAAAACAGAAACTGAAGTTTTAAATGTATATGAGGAACTTCGAAAATATGATGTCTCATCTGATTTAATAGCCGAGTATGTAAGTACAAGTAAAAAACTAGCATTACTAGAAAGAGAACTGAGTTCTAAAGTTTTAGAAAAAAATGGTTTTGTACCTGAGATATTGGTTCTTGATATTTTACACTCATTTAAACCATATATCTTCAATCGTCAAACAATCAAAGAATTTGAAAAGGATATCTAATGGGAAAATCAACGAACAATCTATTGATGGTTAAACTAGCATTTTTATTTGTAGTATTTTGTAATGCTGTTGTGGATGTTTCACACAAAGTACTTTTACAAAATATCGCTTTTAAAGTTTTTGATGGAAGTGAGCAAGTTGTATGGATATCTATTATCAATGCAATGATTATTATCCCTTTTTTACTTTTATTTACAGTAAGTGGATATCTATCTGATAAGTACAATAAAAAAGATATCTTAGTATATGGAGCTATCTCTTCTTTTGTATTGTCAGTATTGATGGTATTTTCTTATATGACTGGAAACTTTTATATAGCTATGTTAAATCTTGTATTATTAGCTGTACAAAGTGCAGTTTATTCTCCTGCAAAATTTGGAATCATTTTAGATGTATGGGGTAAAAAACACTTAACAAAAGGAAACTCTGCTTTACAATCTGTTTCAATTATCGCTATATTATTTGCTATAGCTATTGCGTCATTTGTATTTGAGTCATATTATGTAGCAAATGCACTAGAAACATTAACTACTAAAGAAGCTTTACTTGATGCTATTTTACCTCTTACATATTATATAGTTCCTATTGCATTAGTAGAAATGGTTATATCACTTCTAATACTAAAAAAATTAAGAACATCATATACTTCAAATGAATCATTAACTTTAGATACAAAACTTTTACTCCAAGGAAAGTTATTGGTAAAAAATATCAATACTATCTCTTCAAATAATGTGATCTTTTTATCAGTTATGGGACTCTCTGTATTTTGGGGTATATCACAAGGTTTGATGGCAGTGTTCCCTTCATATGCTAAACAGTATCTTCATATCACAGATGTATTTGTTATCAATGGAGTTTTAGCAGCTTCTGGTATCGGTATCGCTATTGGTTCTATTATATATGCTAAGATTTCAAAACACTATATAGAAGTTGGGACTATTCCTTTATCTGCACTGGGTATGTCTTTTATGATTTACATTTCAACTATTGTTGAGAGTGCACTTTTACTCTCACTAACTTTTTTAGTATTTGGTATTTTTGGAGGGCTGTTTGTTGTTCCTTTAAATTCACTCATACAGTTTAATGCAAAAAGAAATGTACTTGGTACAATTTTAGCAGGTAACAATTGGTTCCATTCACTATCTATGTTTGCGATGCTATTTCTTACTACTGTAGTATCACTAATGGATTTTGATCCTAAAAATACTCTTTATCTTATTTTGTTACTTACAATTATAGGAACTCTTTATACAGTATATAAACTTCCACAGTCTATTTTACTTTTATTTGTAAAATTTGTTGTTGGATTAAAATATAAACTAGAAGTAAATGGTGTAAAAAATATTCCCTCTACAGGAGGAGTATTACTTTTAGGAAACCATGTTTCGTGGATAGATTGGGCTGTTATTTTGATGTCAACTCCAAGAGAAGTAAAGTTTGTGATGCATAAACCTATCTATGAAAAATGGTATTTAAAATGGGTATTAAAAATCTTTAAAGCTATCCCTATTTCAAATAGTTCAAGTAAATCAACTATTTTAAAAGTTGCGCAAGAGTTAGATAATGGTAATGTTGTAGTAATATTTCCAGAAGGAAGCCTAACTAGAAATGGTCACATGGGTGAGTTTAAAAAAGGTTTTGAACTAATACTAAAACAAACTACTACAGAAGTAAAAGTTGTATCTTTTTATATACGAGGATTATGGGAGTCTATGTTTAGTCGTGCAAGTAAAAAACTTGTCAAATCATATAGAACAAATAATGTCACAGTTTCTTTTTCAAAACCTATGTCAAAAGAAAAAGCAAATGTAATTAGTATAAAAAATAAAGTGATAGATTTATCAACTCAATCATGGCATGATCATATAAAAAATCTAGATACAGTTAGTGAAACAATTTTTGATAAATTAAAAGAAGTATCCAATGAGATGATTTTTGCTGATTCTACAGGATTGGAGCTTTCTGGAAATAAGTTTTTAACAGTATCAATTTTATTTAAAGACTTACTGAAAAAAAGAGTACAAGGTCAAAATGTTGGACTAATACTACCATCAACTGCAGCAGGAGCATTTATCAATAATTCTGTTTTGATGTTGGGAAAAACTGTTGTAAACTTAAACTACACATCAGAGATCAACTCTTTAAAACAGTCTTTGAAACAAGCAGATATACAAACAATTGTAGCTTCTAAAAAGTTTGTTGAAAAACTCCAAGATAAAGGGATAGATATAAGTGAAATACTTGACTTATGTGATGTAATATATGTGGAAGATTTAAAAACAAACATATCTAAAGTAAAAGCTTTGTTTACTTTATTGTCAGTGAAGTTTTTACCAAGTTTTATTTTAAAATCTATACATATAACTAAAGTAAAAAAAGATGATACTATCGTACTTTTATTTTCATCAGGAAGTGAAGGTACACCAAAAGGTGTGGAACTAACAAGTGATAATATTTTAGGAAATACACAACAAATAGCAGGAATATTAAACTTAAATGATGAAGATATCATAGTAGGTTCGCTTCCAATTTTTCATGCTTTTGGTATAACAGTGACTACATTTCTTCCTTTAATTGAAGGGGTAAAATGTGTAGCTCATCCAGACCCTACAGATGGACTAGGACTAGGAAAACTTATCGCGAAATATTCTGCAACAGTTATGTGTGGGACATCTACATTTTATAGACTGTATACAAAAAATAAAAAAGTTCATCCTTTAATGTTTGAAAGTATTAAGTTCGCTGTTGCAGGTGCAGAAAAACTACGAGATGATGTAAGACATGATTTTAAAAAGAAATTTGGAAAAGATATCTATGAAGGATATGGTACAACAGAAACTACACCAGTTGCTGCTTGTAACTTACCTAATGTTTTAACTCCTGATTATACTGTACAAATAGGAAATAAACTAGGCACTGTAGGTATGCCAATCCCTGGAACAAAAGTAAAAATAGTAGACCCACAAACTTTAGAAGAGTTAGAAACAGGTGTGGAGGGTATGATTTTAATTGCAGGTATTCAAGTGATGAAAGGTTACTTAAAAGATGAAGCCAAAACAAATGAAGCACTTAAAGTTATAGACGGTCAAACATTTTATGTAACGGGAGATAAAGGTCGAGTTGATAAAGATGGATTTTTGACTATTGTAGATAGATATTCACGATTTGCAAAACTTGGTGGTGAGATGGTAAGTTTAGGTGCTATTGAAGAAAAAATATCAAAACTCATAAAAAGTGACACCGTAGATACTACTATTGATTTTATCATCACATCATTAGAAGATGAAAAAAAAGGTGAAAAAATCATCCTTTTATTAAGTGGGGAAACACAAGAGTTTGTAACTACTTTAAAAGAACAAATGATAAATAGTTTTGAAAATAAACTGATGATACCAAATAAAATACATATAGTAGAAGATATACCAAAACTAGGAACAGGAAAAAAAGACTTTAAAGGCGCTAAAGAGTTGGCTAAGTCTTTAGCCTAAGAGATACAGTTTTATTGTTTAGTTTTAAAAATTTCTATAGCATCTAGAAGTTTTGCTTTTATAGGAAAATCTTTCTTTTTTGCCCAAGTTTCTAATTCTGCAAATGACCAGTCACTTAAAGACTGTTCTTTATAAGTATCTATCCAGATGTTTATATCTACTTTTTTATTGTGACTAAGTTTCGATAATAGTTTAAGCATATCATGTACTATAAAATAATCTTTATCTTCTTTAAAAAGTGAAATGTACTTAGATTCTAACTCTTTATCAAAGTTAAGATTTGAAATCAATTGAATTTCAAATAAATTTGTATACGCTTGATAATCCTCTGGATTGAGTTCTAAGGCTTTTTTATATGATGCAATCGCTTTATCATATTCTTCTAGTTTTCCATAATCTATTCCCATATTATAATATGCGTAACAATCTTGGGGATTGATTTTGATTACTTTCTCATATACTTCTATCGCTTTTTTATATTGACCTATTTTTCCATACTTCATCCCCATATTATAATAAGTAAATAGGAACATTTTATCTATCTCTTTTATTATTATAGGATTTTTATTTATATTAACATTAGTATTTGCATGAATATTCAGAGATGTGATAAGTAATAAAAATATAAGTTTATAACATATGTGTATCATTTATAGTCCATTCAAATAAATTTGAATATATTCTAACAAAAGAAAATCACGTTTAGTGTCACAAAAAAAGATTGAGAGATTATTGTTTTAGAATCTGCTTTAATAAAGATTTCGTATGCTAAAATAAATTTAATAAATATTTTATTAAAGGAAAATAGATGAGAGCTATAGGATTTAAAACATCACATGAGATTGAACATCAAGAAAGCCTAATCGAATTTGAGGTAGATAAACCAAGTGCAGAGAACTTTGATATCGTTGTAAAAGTCAATGCTGTATCTATGAATCCAGTTGATACAAAAGTAAGAGCAAATAGTGCAAAAGATATAGTTCTTGATAAGCCAAAAATTCTTGGATATGATGGCATTGGTATAGTAGAAAGTATTGGAAAAGATGTAACAACTTGTGAAATAGGAGATAAAGTCTTTTATGCAGGAGATGTAACAAAATCAGGTTCTAACTCTGAGTTTCAAGTTATAGATTCTAGAATCACAGCACTTGCTCCAAAATCTATAAATGATTTAGAAGCTGTAGTATTACCTCTTACATCACTTACTGCATGGGAAGCTTTATTTGATAGGATGCATATAGAACCAAATGAAAATAAAACGATATTAATCATTGGTGGTGCTGGTGGTGTAGGTTCTATTGCAACTCAAATTTTAAAAACTGTTACAAATTTAACAGTAATAGCAACTGCTTCAAGAGAAGAAACTATTCTCTGGTGTAAAGATATGGGTGCAGATCATGTTGTAAATCATAGAGACTTAGTAAATTCTGTAAAAGAAGCTGGTTTTGAACAAGTTGATTATATTTTTAATGTTGCAGATACTTATATGCATTGGGATGCTATGGCTGAACTTATTGCTCCTCAAGGTAAAATTTGTTCAATTGTAGATACAAGTAAAAGTATAGATATAAATAAACTAAAAACAAAATCAGTTACATTTATTTGGGAGTTTATGTTTACTCGCTCTATGTTTAATACATCGGATATAGAAAAACAACATAAAATACTAACAAAAATAGCATCTTTAGTAGATGATGAAAAAATAAAATCAACTCTTACTAAAACATATGAAGGATTTAGTGTAGATAACTTTAAAGAAGCTCATAAAGTAAGTGAAAGTGGAAAAGCAGTAGGGAAAATTGCTATTAGTTTTTAGGTTACTTTCATAAAATGCAAAATAAAAAAGGGTGATACTATAAAAGTATCACCCTTTTTACAGCATTCTTATATATTTAAAAACTCAACTCAACTCTTTAAAAATATCTTTAACACTCACTATCGCACCCTCTAAATAACCAGACTCAACAGATGCTGTTTCTGTACCAATAAATTTTACTCTATCATTATATATACTTTTAACCATCCCCTCATTATATGGGTGTTCAGATTTACTATCTAATGGAGTAGCTGTATATTTCTCTTTATTCCAATTTATACTATATATCTTTTTTATCTCTTGTGCTTGTATTCCAAACAATCGAACTAGTTGATTTTTTATCTCTTCATCACTTGATATAATATTACGATGTATAAAACACAATAATGCTGGTTGTGTTGTTGTTGAGGCATCATGTAGTTCTGTTATTGGTCCCATATGAGATATACCAAAGCCACTTAAGCCCTGCTCCCTCCAAAATGATGTATCGTATTCTATAATATATTTTGTACAGTGAGCCATCCATGTAAAAATTGAATTAAATTTATCTATTGTTGATAATTTTAGTGGAGGTGAAAATGTTATATCTTGAATAACAAGCCTTGGAGGTAAAGTTGAGATAACAAAATCAGTAGTGTATTCATGTTTAGATGTAACTACTTTTATCTTATTTTTAGTTTTTGCTATTTTTTGCACCTCTTCTTTGATACAAAAAGTAACATTTAACCTTTTTAGTAAAGAATCGACTATTTTATACATACCACCTTTCATTCTATATGACGGTATCATCTCAGCAGCTTGGAATTTTTCATTTCTAAACTTATCTTCATAGACTGCTAAACCCTTTATATACTGGGGAAATAGTTCTAAATCTAATTCTTTTATGAGCTGTATTATATTTGTATGATGCATCCAAACCCAAGATGGTCCCATATCATTGTTATCTCTTGTAACAATACGACCACCTACTCTATCTCTAGCTTCTATTATAGTTATATTGTATTTATCTTGTAATAGATATGCCGAATATAAGCCACTAAGCCCCGCGCCTATTATAAGAAGGTCTTGTTTTATCATCACTGTTCTCCATAGTTTAAAGAGTGTAATACTATCACTTAAAATTTAAGAGCATAATAAAGTCCTATATCCGTATAACAAAAATGACAAATTTCTTGTCATTTTTGTTATACGGATGTTATTTCTTCACGTTACACTTTTTCTGATTACAAATCAATTACATTACAAGGAGAAAGAAATGAAGACATTCGGAAAAGCACTTTTAGTTGTTGCAATGCTTACAAGCGCGGCATACGCTGAAAAAACGTACAAGATCAAGTTGGCTATGACATGGCCGTCAAACTTTCCAGTATTTGGAGATGCAGTTATTAATTTTAAAAATATGGCTGAGAAAATGAGTAACGGGAGACTTAAGGTTAGAATAGATTCTAAGAATAAACATAAGTCACCTTTTGGTATTTTTGACATGGTTAAAGCTGGTCAATATCAAATGGGTCACTCAGCATCTTATTATTGGAAAGGTAAAGTTCCTAATACTTTATACTTTACAACAATGCCTTTTGGTATGACAGCATCTGAGCAATTTGCATGGTTCTACCAAGATCAAGGTATGGCATTAATGGACAAAGTTTATAAACCACATAATCTTTACTCATTTCCAGGTGGAAACACAGGAAATCAAATGGGTGGTTGGTTCCAAAAAGAGATCAATTCTGTTGCAGACTTAAAAGGTCTTAAAATGAGAATTCCAGGTTTTGCTGGAGAAGTTGTTTCTAAATTAGGTGTAAACGTTACTAATATCGCTCCAGGTGAATTATATACAGCACTTGACAGAGGTACTATTGATGCACTTGAATGGGTTGGGCCTTCACTTGACTTAAGAATGGGATTCCACAAAGTTGCACCATACTACTATACAGGTTGGCATGAACCAGCAACTGAATTACAATTTTTAATCAACAGAAAATTTATGGATAAACTTCCAGCAGATTTACAAGAGATTATCAAAGTTGCAATGAAAACTGCTTCTTATGACATGTACACTCAATCTAATCACGAAAGTGGTAAAAACTGGGCTACTATGAAAAAAGAATTTCCAAATATTAAAATTAAATCTTTCCCAGATTCAGTTATGTCTGCAATTAAAAAAGCAAACGATGACTTACTTGTAGAGAAAGCTTCTAAAGATCCTTTAGCTAAAGAAATCTTAGAATCACAAGCAAACTATATTAAACAAATAAGACCTTGGACAATCCTGTCTGACTACTCTTATCTTAAAAGTTTAGAAGGTAAATAATAAATAAGCAGGGGTAACCCCGCTTATTTTACAAATATCGACTTTAACTAATTATATGGTTAGTTAAACTGGATATTAGAAAGGAAAATAATGAATAAAATTATAAAAGCATTAGATAAGTTTATAGATCTAATAGGAGGTATCGCAGCATTAGCTATGATACTTATGTTATTAAACGTTTTTTATGACGTATTAATGAGATATTTCTTTAAAAACAGTTCAATTGGTATGCAAGAGATGGAATGGCATCTATTTGCTGTAGTGTTCTTATTTGGTATGGCTTATGCTCTCAAAGAAGATGGGCATGTTAGAGTTGATATGTTTTATGAAAGAATGTCTCCAAAAAGACAAGCTCTAATTAACATAGTTGGTGCATTTGTTTTTATCGTACCATTCGCATTAATTATTATTAATAGTGGTTATGCTTTCGCATTAGATGCATATGAATTAGGTGAAATTTCAGGCGATCCAGGTGGATTAACTGATAGATGGATTATTAAAGCTGCAATTGCAACATCATTTGTATTTTTGCTTCTATCTACAATTACATTTGTATTAAGAAACGGTGCTGTTTTATTTGATTCTCAAAGTATAAAACGACATGAACATAAAGAGGAGGTACTTTAATATGATTGGTGTATATATGTTTTTTACAGCATTACTAATGCTGTTAATAGGATTTCCTGTTGCCTTTACATTTGCAGGAGTTGCTTTAATATTTGGTATCTATTCTGAAGGTTTTGCCGAAGGTATGGAAGATGGTTTTATGGAACATCTTATACAAGGTATTGGACTGTTTGATATGATGCCATATAGAATTTATTCTATTATGGAAAATACGATTTTAATGGCTATTCCATTATTTATCTTTATGGGTATTATTTTACAAAAAACTAAACTAGCTGAACAATTACTAGAATCAATGGGAACATTATTTGGTGCGGTTAGAGGTGGTTTAGCAATTTCAACTATTTTAGTTGGTGCATTACTTGCAGCTTCTACTGGTGTTGTTGGTGCTTCTGTTGTAGCAATGGGTGTTATTTCACTACCTGTTATGCTTAAATACGGTTACTGTAAAAAGTTAGCAACTGGTGTTATTTGTGCTTCAGGAACTTTAGGACAAATTATTCCACCATCTATTGTACTTATTATTTTAGGTGATGTTTTAGGTGTTGCTGTTGGAGATTTATTTAAAGCAGCTGTTATGCCTGGACTTATATTAGTTGGTTCATATATTCTTTATGTTTTAATAGTATCTTATTTTAACAAAGACTTAGCACCAGCTATGCCAGCACAAGAAAACATAGTAAAAAAAGATGAAGTTATAAAAGCTTTAAAAGCTATTATTCCTCCTTTATCTCTTATTATTATGGTACTTGGTTCAATATTTGCTGGTATTGCAACTCCTACTGAATCATCTGCTGTTGGTGGTGTTGGAGCATTATTATTAGCTGTTGCATATAAACAATTCTCACTAAAAGTTGTAAAAGAAGCCGCTTTAGAAACTGTAAAAATTACAGCAATGGTATTTACAATTTTATTAGGAGCAACTGCATTCTCAATGGTATTTTCATATACAGGTGGAGAAGAGTTAGTTGAACATTTCATGACAAGCTTACCTGGTGAAAAATGGGGATTCTTGATCTTAGTTATGTTATCAATTTTAATACTTGGTTTCTTTATTGATTTTGTTGAGATTACATTTATTGTTATACCAATTATTTACCCTATTGCTCAAATGTTAGGGATAGATATGATTTGGTTTGGTATTTTAATAGCGATGAATTTACAAACATCATTTTTAACACCACCATTTGGTTTTGCACTCTTCTATCTAAAAGGGGTCGCCCCAACAGGTGTAAAAACAATGGATATTTACAAAGGGGTTATGCCGTTCATTGCGATACAAATAGCTATCCTAGCAAGTATAGTTGCCTTCCCAGAGTTCTATGGATTCTCAGGATTTGGAGACTAAATAAAATAAAGGGAAAAGTTTTAAATAACTTTTCCCTTTTTTATTTAATCATATTTCACTCTTCTCTTTTTTACACACTCTTATTATTATAAACACTTAAATCAATTCTTTAAATCATAATAATCATTCTTCAAGTTCTAATGTTATAAAATATTTAATAATAATTTTAAGGATAATAAATGTATAAAAAATCACTACTTTCTCTATGCCTAATTCTTTTTTTCTCGAACTTTGCAAATGCCAGTAAAAGACCTCCTTTTTTAATCATGGGTATGATACCTCATATGACAATGCAAGTTAAACAAAACTGGAATAATGAAGAGTTAGCTCTCAATGAAATTCAAAAAACTGAACTTTTAAAAATAAGAAAAGAGACTATCTCTTCTGTAATGCCCTTAAAAAAACAAATAGCACCTTTGGAAAAAGAAGTTGCATCAAAAATTTTATCAGGATCAAAACCTAATGAATTGCTTTCATTAGTGAATAAAATAGCAGCTTTAAAAACTGAAGCTACTCAAGTACATCTAACTTGTGTATATAAAACACAAAAAGTTTTAAGTAAAAAACAACTTGAAGTTTTAAACAATTTATAAAATTGTATCAAAAGTAAACTACTTAATTTAGCACACTATTAGTTTCGCTAAAATGTTATATCTATGTTATCTCCAAATGATATATTTATATAATTTAGTTTATTTTAAAGGAATCTAGTATGTCAACTTATCTATCGTTAATTATAAATATAACTTTAAAACAATGTGACATCATGTATTCTTTCATAAATAACCCTCAACAAAGACTTTACACAATAGCGAGACTTGAATAAAACTTTTTTATCTTTCATACATAAAATAAATACATAAAAAAGGAATAATAATGTTAAACAATATATATAAAAAATTTCACGACAAAATAATTCAAGAGATTGGTAATGATAGAATCTTTACAGATTCACTACATACATTAGCATACGGTACAGATGCTTCTTTTTATAGAATGATTCCACGAATCGTAATCAAAGCGATTGAAGAAAAAGAAGTAAGTCTCATTTTAAAATATGCCTCAGAGCAAAATCTTCCTGTAGTATTTAGAGCAGCAGGTACATCTCTTTCTGGTCAAGCAATTACTGATTCTATATTAGTTGTTTGTTCATTTGGATGGAGAGGTATTGAAGTTTTAAATGATGCAAAACAAATTAAACTACAACCAGGTGTTGTTGGAGCACAAGCTAATGGAGCTTTAAGATTTTTTGGACGTAAAATTGGTCCAGATCCTGCAAGTATTAATTCAGCTCAAATTGGTGGTATTGCTGCAAATAACGCTAGTGGTATGTGTTGTGGTATAGATAAAAACTCATATAAAACATTAAAAGATATAAGAATCATTTTAAATGATGGGACTATATTAGATACAAGTGACAAACAATCGAAAGAGGACTTTCTAAATAATAAAAGTGCTCTAGTTGAAAGACTAAAAGCTTTAGTATCTCAAATTGAAAATAACAAAGAACTTCACTCAAAAATTGAGAAAAAATACTCTATAAAAAATACAACTGGATATAGTTTAAATGCACTAATTGATTTTGAAAATCCAATTGATATCATTGCTCATCTTATGATTGGTAGTGAAGGAACTTTAGGGTTTATTTCATCTATTACATACAATACAGTAGAAGAACCAAAAGTAAAAGCATCGTCAATTATTTTATTTAAAGATATGTTTGAGGCCTGTAAATTTGTTGCAGATTTAAAAAAAGAAAAAGACCTTGTTAATGCTGCAGAACTTATGGATAGAGCAAGTTTAAGAAGTATCGAACATAAAGATGATATCGACCCATCATACAAACTATTAGATGATGAAGTAGCATCAATTTTAGTAGAGTGTGGAAGTGGTTCAAAAGAAGACTTAGAAAATAGAATTGCAAAAGTAAAAGAGATTTCAAAAAGATACCAACTTGTAGTTGATGCTAAATTTGAATATGATCCTAAAGAGTATGCTAAATTATGGGCTATTCGAAAAGGGACATTTCCAACAGTTGGAGCAATGAGAGAAAGTGGTACTACTGTTATCATTGAAGATGTTGCATTTGCAGTTGAAGACCTAGCTTCTGGAGTTATTGAACTACAAGCATTATTTAAAAAATATAACTACACAGAAGCAATTATTTTTGGTCATGCTTTAGAAGGAAATGTTCACTTCGTATTTACACAAGATTTTTCAGAAGAATCAGAAGTTAAAAGATATGAAAATTTTATGGATGATGTTTGTACTTTAGTAGCTGTTAAATATAAAGGTTCACTAAAAGCAGAACATGGAACTGGTAGAAACATGGCTCCTTTTGTAGAGATGGAATGGGGAGAAGATGCATATATTTTAATGAAAAAAATTAAAAATATTTTTGATCCAAAAAATCTTTTAAATCCTGGAGTAATTATCAATGAAGATAAAAAAGCTCATTTAAAAAATCTAAAATTTATGCCTGCATTTAACCCTATTGCAGATAAATGTATTGAGTGTGGATTTTGTGAGCCTGTTTGTCCTTCAAAAGATTTAACATTAACTCCTAGACAAAGAATTGCAGTTAATAGAGAGATTCAAAGAAGAAAAGAAAATAATGAACAATATAAAGAGTTAGAAAAACTTTATATCTATGATGGTGAAGAAACTTGTGCCGTTGATGGACTTTGTGCAACAGCCTGTCCTGTTGATATTAATACGGGAGCTTTAACTAAAGATATTAGAGATCATAGAAATTCTAAAATTGCTAAAAAAGCATCTGGAGTAATTGCAAATAAATATGGTGAAACATTATTCATGGTGCGTCAAGGGTTTAAAGTATTAAACTTTGTAGAATCAATAATTAAACCAAAAGGAATGAGGAAAATTCGAGATATTATACCTGCATTTCCATATTGGTTTAACTCTATGCCTAGAGTTGCTTCATATACAAAAAGTACAGAAATAAGTACTCATTCTAAAAATGTAGTTTATTTTTCTAGTTGTATTAATAGAGCTTTTGGTGCCAGCAAAGATGCAAAAGATAAAAGAGATTTAAATAAAGTAGTAGAATCTTTATTAAATAAATCAAAATATAATATCATCTATCCATCAAAAGACAAATCATTATGTTGTGGTGTACCTTTTGAAAGTAAAGGTTTTACAAAAGATGCCGATGATCAACTTGAAATATTACTTATGGAACTATTTGAAGCATCAAATAATGGAGAATATCCAATCATATGTGATAATTCTCCATGTACATATAGAATGGTTAATGGTCTTAAAAAAATGAACATAAAAGTTTATGAACCTATTGAATTTTCATTAGAATTTTTGGTACCAAATCTAAAGATTAAAAAAACAGATGAACCAATTGTATTACATACTACTTGTAGTTCTAAAAAAATGAAACTTGATGACAAGTTTGAAAAACTAGCAAATATATTAAGTAATGATGTTACAATTCCTTTAAATATAAACTGTTGTGGATTTGCTGGAGATAGAGGATTTAACTTCCCTGAACTAAATAAATCAGCATTAGGTGGATTAAAAGCCCAATTAAAACCAGATATCAAAAGGGGATTTAGTACAAGTAAAACATGTGAAATAGGACTAAGTCATAATTCTGAAAAAGACTACAGTTCTATTTTATACCTACTTGATGAATGCGGTTATGAAAAATAAACTAGTTTTACTTCTTTTCTTATCTTCAATTATTTGTGCAAAAGAAGTACTATTATTACACTCATATCATAAAGGGTATGAGTGGACTAACTCTATTTCCAATGCTATTGAAAATAGCTTCAAATATACCAGTGTTGAAATCACTACTGAATACATGGATACAAAAAGAATCTATAGTAAAGAGTATATGGAATCTTTATTTGAATTTTATAAAAAAAGATATAAAAATAGAAAATTTGATGTAATCATCGCCTCAGATAACAATGCTTTAGAATTTTTAAATACTTACCATGACAAAATTTTTCCTGACACACCTATTGTATTTTGTGGTATTAATGGTTTTGATAAAAAAGTATTTAAAAATTCTAATATACACAAAAGAACTACAGGAGTTGTAGAAGAAGTTGATATAGAAAAAAATATTGATCTTATCCTTGACTTACATCCTAATTTATCAAAACTACTAGTTATAAATGATACAACAACAACTGGTCAAGGGATGAAAAAAGAATTTTTTAAAGCCTACGAGAAACATAAAGATAGTCTAGATGTAGAATATATTGATACCTTTAAAATTGATGATTTACAACAAAAAGTACGTGAATTAGATGAAAATAGTGTTATTTTATTTATGCTTTTACACAAAGATGAAACAGGAAAAGTTTTTACATTTAAAGATGGTTTAAAAGCAATAGAAAAAAATTCTGAGGTTCCTGTTTATGGATTATGGGATTTTTATTTAAATCGTGGGCTTGTAGGTGGTTTTGTTACCCATTCTAGCTCACAAGGAGAATCTGCAGCTAGAATGGCTAAATATATACTAAGAGGAAAGTCAATCTCAAGTCTTCCAATTCTTGAAAAAAGTCCCAATAGTTATATTTTTGATTATAAGAAATTAGAACAATTTGATATTGATATTTCTCAATTACCTCAAAATAGTATAATTGAAAATGAACCTTTAACTTTTTATGAAAACTATGAAACTGAATTATCTGTCATTACTGTCACTTTTATTTTTTTTACAATCATTATTTTTATGTTAATAGATTCTATTGAAGACAAAAGAAAAGCAAAAGATGAACTCCAGATTCAATTAAATTTTATTGAAACACTTTTAAATACAATTAAAAATCCAATTTTCTATAAAGATAGATCAGGAAAATACATAGGATGTAATGATGCTTTTTGTAAATTTATAGGGAAAGAAAAAAGCGAAATTATTGGAAAAACAATGTACGATTTTTTTCAAGATCAAAAAGAGTTTTGTGAAATACATGAAACAATAGAGAAAAAACTCTATAAAAAAGAAAAAGTTGATGAATACGTAATGGATTATCATATAAATGATATTACAAAAAATATTGTAATCAGTAAAGAGATGTATCTAGGAAATGAAAATAAAGTAGCTGGAATTGTTACTATTTTGCATGATATTACAGAGCTTGTTAAAATACAAAATGAGAAAAAACAACATGAATCATTTTTAATCCAACAATCAAAACTAGCAGAGATTGGGGAGATGATTAATGCTATTGCACATCAATGGAATGAACCCCTTGTAGAGATGTCTGCTATTGTTCAAGATTTGGAATTACAATATAAAATTTATGAGCTTACAGATAATGATATGCAAGTTTTTGTAAAAGATGCAATGATACAAATAAAATATATGTCTAAAACTTTAAAAGATTTTAGAGATTTTCTTAAACCCTCTGCACAAAAATCTAATTTTTATATTAGAGACGCTTTTGTAGAAATTCTGAATATTATCGAGCGTCAAATAAAATATAGTTATATAAATTTAAATATCACATACTCATCTAGTACACTTGTAGTATATGGATACAAAAATGAATTTATGCAGGTTTTAATAACTATTCTAAATAATGCTAAAGATGCTATACTTAAAGTAAAAGAAGATGACAGAGCTTATGATGGAGAGATCAATGTATCGGTATCATCAAAAGAAGATATAGTTGAGATTTTAATTGTTGATAATGGCTGTGGAATAGAAGATAAAGATAGAGAACATCTATTTGATCCTTACTACAGCACTAAAGAAAAAGGTAATGGGTTAGGTCTTTATATGAGTAGAACTCTTATTGAAGACAAAATGAATGGAAAAATTTATTTTAAAGCTACTCATGACGTTACAACATTGGTTATAGAATTACCAAAAAAGGCTGAGATATGAAAATATTATTATTAGAAGATAACAATAGATTAAATAATAGCATTGTTAAAAGACTAGAGATAAAAGGGTATAAAGTTGATTCTTTTACAGATGGGCATGAAGCATTAGATAATGTTTTTGATGGTTACGACTGTTTTATTTTAGATATAAATGTCCCTTCAATTGATGGAATAAATATATTAAAAGAGATTAGAGAAAACGATAAAAACATTCCTATTTTAATTATAAGTTCAAGTATTGACCTTGATACGATTAAAAATGCATATGGTTATGGCTGTAATGATTTTTTAAAAAAACCATTTTTTATAGATGAATTAGAAGTAAAAATAGAAAAACTTTGCCAGCTTGATACAGAAATAATAGCATTAAACGATGGATTTTCTTACGATATGGAAAAAAGAGAATTGTATAAAAAAGAACTTGTAAAACTAACAAAAAAAGAGTCTCTTTTATTACATCAACTAATCACTCATAAAAATAAAGTATTAAGTTACGATCATATATTAAACTATGTATGGGAAGGTGATATTGCCACAACAGACAGTATAAGAACTTTAGTAATGAGACTCCGAAAAAAAATACCTAAAAACTCTTTAGAAACAATTGTTGACTTTGGGTATAAATTTAATATATAAAATATTAAATTTATACTTCTTTTATATAATTACTCTGAACTTACTTCTAGTGCAATTATAAATTCAGCACCATTTTCTTTATTTTCTACGATTATACTACCTTGCATATTATCCTCAATAATCATTTTTGACATATATAATCCTAACCCAGTACCCTTTCCTTGTTCTTTTGTTGTATAGTAGGGTTCAAATATTCTTTCTATTACATCAGTAGGAATACCGCCTGCATTATCTTTTATTTTAATACACCCAATATTATCACTTGATGCAATGGTAATTTTTATTTCCGCATTTTCTACCATTTTTTCAAGTAAAGCATCTTTGGCATTATTTACAATATTTAAAATTACCTGTTGAAACTCACTTGCATATCCCATGACAACAAAATTTTCTCCTTCTAATGTTAGTTTTATTTCATGACTTTCGAGTTGAGAAGAGAGCATATTTATTGTATCTTTTATTTTATCCTTTATGTCAAAATTAGCTTTTATTTTATCTATAGTAAAAAAATTCCTAAAATCATCAATAGTTTTGGACATAAAATTAACCAATTTCATACTCTCTTTAGAATAGTTAGTTAAATATTCTTCATTAATTAATCCATCCTCAAAATCATCCTCTATAAACTGAAGTTGCATTGCTAATGTATTTAAAGGTTGTCTCCATTGATGTGCTATTGCTCCTATCATTTCACCCATAGCAGCTAATTTTGATTGTTGTATCAATAGTTTATCTTTCTTATGATTTTTACTTATTTCATCTGCAACTTTTTCGTTGAGAGTATCATTAAATGAGAGAACTTCTTTTTTTGCTGTTATATCTTCTCTAATAGCAAAATAGCTAATTATATTCATATTTTCATCAAATTCAGGAGAAATAGTAACTTTAACCCAGTAAAAACTACCATCTTTTCTTTTATTTTTTATTTCACCAACAAATATTTCACCCGATGAGATAGTGTGCCAAAGTCTAGTGTAAATATCTTTTGACATATCAGGGTGACGTACTATTCTATGGTTTTGACCCATTAATTCTTCTTTGGAATATCCACTTATATCACAAAATGCATTTGTAACATAAGTTATATTTCCTTTTTTATCCGTTCTAGATGCAATAACAGTTTTATCAAACATAATTAATAATGCCTCTAATCTCTTATTTATTATATTAAGATCAATTGTTTTAGATTTAACTAAATTCTCTAGGTTTTTAGCTTTAAGTCCTTTTAATCCAATGATATAAGTAATAAGTACAGATGTTAAAATAGATAAAATCAATAACTGTATAGGTAAATAGCTATCAAAACTTTTTTGTAATTCAAAGTTTGCTTGTGAATAAAACCTCCAAGTTTTACCTGCAATTTGAAGGTCAAAATATTTTTTTGTTTGTACGATTTTTTTATCTATACTATTAGTGAAAAGTAACTCTTCTTTAGTATTACTAATATCAACTAACCAAATATCTAATTGACTTTCTGTATAATTTTCTTTTAAAGCTTTTTTTACAATATCTTCAATTCTATATACACCTAAAGCAAAACCCTTAATATTAGTAGTATTTTCTTTATCCCAAACTGGAGAAAAAACTAAAAAACCAAATTGTTTACCTTTTTCTTGTACTAAAGTAATTCTTGATGTTGCAGTATCTTTTCTTGTTTCAATTGCCGCTTGTAATGATTTCAATCTCGTACTACTTGAAGCAAGGTCGAAACCAAGTGCTTTTTCATTTCCTAATAGTGGTTCAAGATAATATACGGGGAAATAACTTTTTTTAATGTTTGAAACTTTCATTTTTCCATCAATTTTTTCTTTGATATTATATTCTAAATTTAAACTTGCTTCAGCATCATCTTCATACTTTTCTCTTAAATTATTTGGTATGTAAGGTATCCATTCTAAAGCTTGTATGCTTGGGAATTTTGTTAATGCATCTGATACAAATATTCTAAAATCTTCTCTAGTCACATCACTTGAAGAGTTATAAAAACTTTTAATAGAATTTAAAACTTGTAGATTTGCATCAATCTCACGTTGTATAGAAAGTACTTCACGATTTTGAATATGATTTAACTGTTCAATATTTGATTTATTTACATTATCAGTAATAATAATATACAAAATAATAGAACTTATAATACTTGTAAAAAATACTGTTATTACCAGTGGTGTAAAAAAACCACTATTTTTTAGATCACGCATAATAAACTCCTTAAATTATATTTTGTAATTATTAAAAAATCAAATCTGTGTAAGTGTTATAATCATAAGATTTTCATCTTCTTTTTCATTAATAATTAATTTTCTTTTAACGATAAATTCTGTTTCTATGTTGTCTTTACTAATTATAATATTAAATACTTCTTTTGGATGTAAAAATATATAATCTACCCAAAAAACATCTTCGGTTATACCTTTAATTGTTACATTCTTGGAGTTTTTTAACTTATCATAAAGATACTCAACGGATTCATCATTATTATTTTGAAAAAAATCTAAAAAAATCTTATTTACAAATAAAATACGTGTGTTTTCTTTACATGAAAAAATAATACTTGGGTGTAAATCAATCATTGTTTCCAATGTCTTTTCGTATTTTTCTTTTTCTTTCTCAAATAATACAACTTTTGCATTAACACAAAGAATATTTAGTAATTTTTCTTTATCAATTGGTTTCAATAAATAGGCATCTATTCCTAACTCTATACATTCTAGAAAAAAGTTTGCTTCACTATGTGCCGATAATACAATAATTGGAATATCTGACTTTATCGTTTTTATCATTCTAGACATCTCAATACCATTTAATCGAGGCATTTTAATATCAGTAAGAATTATATCGGGAGAATGTTCTAAAAACATCTCATAACCTTCTCTACCATCTTTAGCTACATATAGTTTTTTGACTCTTCTCTCTAAAGCTTTTTGTAAAAGTGGACGAATATTGTCATCATCTTCAACATAAAGTACGTTTATTTGTTTTAATAATTCACTCATTTAAACCCCTTAGTCTTATAATGAATTTTGCACCTTCATTTTCATTTTCTACAGATATTGTACCATTTAAATATTCTTCTATGACAAGTTTCGACATATAAAGACCTAATCCTGTTCCATTCTTTTCTTCTTTTGTTGAGAAGTAAGGATCAAAAATTTTATCTATTATTTCAGGAGAAATACCTTTTGCATTATCAGATATTATTAACTCTATACCAAACTCATAATCTCTTGTTAAAATTTTAATTTGTGGGTTTTTTATATCTTTTTGTATCAAATTTTCATATGAATTATTTAATATATGAAAACATATCTGCATAAATTCATTTTGATATATATTTATATTTTTTGTACATATATATTCTTCTATTAGAACTATTTCTTTTAACTCTAGAGAATCATAAAATAATTTTACTGAATTTCCAACAAATTCATTTATATCAGTAGAAATAATTTCCGATGATGGTTTGTAAAAGTGTGCAAAATTATCAATAATTTGGGAAAGAGACTGAGTACAATCTTCAATTCTTTGTATACTATTGTCAAATACTTCCAAATTCTCATTTTTATTTAAATCTAATTTTTCTACGTGAAATTTCGTTTGAAGATGCATTATTGTCATTGCAATTACGTTTAAAGGTTGTCTCCATTGATGTGCAATCATGGAAATCATTTCACCAAGAAGCGCAAATCTAGATTGATGTAAAATCTGTTTTTTATCTTCTATTACTATTTTTTCCAATGCCTTTACTTTAACATTTACCTCTAGAGTTTCAAAAAGTTTTACTTTATCTACTGGTTTTAACAAATAACCATTAATTCCTAATTTTATTGCTTCTAAGAGATACGATGTATCTGAATGAGCTGACATTATTACTATTGGAATCTGAGTATCTATTTCTTTAATTTTTTTAGACATCTCTATACCATTCATTCTGGGCATCGTAATATCTGTCAAAATAATATCTGGTTTATATTGATTAAATTTTTCAAATCCATCTTGTCCATCAACAGCTATATAAAGCTCTTTTACGTGTTTAGCTAATCTTCTTTCTAAAATATCTCTAATTACTTTATCATCCTCAACATATAGTAAAGTAGCTTGTGATAAAAAAATTTCTTTCATAATTTGATCCTTAAAAGTACTTAACAAAAGAATAATATAATAATGTGGTAAAATTGTGGCATTTATAACACAAAAAAAGAGGTATAAGGAACTTATTTAATAAAAAGTTCCTTATAGAAAAGAGATAAGTTTAATTAAAAACTTGACCATTCATCATCACTACTTTTTGATGATTCTATTGGTTTAATTGTTGTTGTTTTAGACTCAACATTTTTTTTAGGAGATTTTCTTTCTTTAATCAACGTTTCACGTTTTCTTTTTTCATCACCTTTATAATCTAAATCAGTAGGTTTAGCTCTTTTGATAAGATCTTTTCCTATAAATTCTTTTTCATCTGCATCACTTACAACAAGTTTTGCGATTGTATCTGTTTCAACTGCAACATCATGTGTTTGACTTGCTATTGATGCATTTTGTTGTGTTTGTTTATCAAGAGC
>ENA-ORXI01001082-ORXI01001082.1-sediment-metagenome-genome-assembly--contig:-NODE-1082-length-21785-cov-6.185692_pt1 | contig 21785 bp, 23 predicted proteins | sample MGYA00237861_ERZ511468 | MGnify/ENA primary metagenome ERZ511468 (study PRJEB26299, sample SAMN06266213) | sediment metagenome | isolation source: Hudson Canyon methane seep mesocosm | place...
TCAACTCTTAAGTTTTCTAAAGTTTGGGTTGAATCTGCTGATTCAATCTTGTCTAACCACTCTTTCAATTAACTTCTCCATATACATTATGTATTTATTAAATTTGGATATTTTACTTAAATTTTACTTACAGTTTGGTTTAATAAAAAAAGCTTGTCTCTCTGTACTACAAATGCAAGTGTGACGTGCTTTTAAATTTGATTTGGTATAATAAATAATATAAATTTAAAAGGATATTTATGTGTATATTTTGTAAAATTGTAAAGGGTGAAATACCTAATAAAACGGTGTTAGAAAATGATAATTTTTTAGCATTTGAAGATATCAATCCGCAAAGCAAAATTCATATTGTGGTTATTCCAAAAATACATGTTGAGTCATTTGCTGACGTGAGTGGAGATGTAATGCTTAAAATGACACCTTTTATTCAAGAAGTGACAAAGAAACTTAACATAAATAGTGATGGATACAGATTAATTACAAATATAGGAGCAAATGGAGGACAAGAAGTTCCACATTTACACTTTCATATATTAGCAGGGCAAAGAGTTGGAAAACTTGTAGGGTAGGTGTTATAGGTTATGTATTCTTTTGATAGATTACATGACCTAAAACTTTAAAGTATTACTTATCTGTAAACTGTCCCAAAGACATCAACTTTTCGTATCGTTTTGAGTATCTTTGTTGTGGCGTTAAGGCTCTTAATTCTTCTAGAGATTTTAGAAAGTAATCACCTAACTCTTTAATTGCAATTTCTTTTCTTCTGTGCGCACCAATTAGGGGCTCATTGATTATATCGTCAATTAAATCTAAATCTTTCAATGCATCAGCTGTTATCTTAAGTGAATTAGCAGCAGTTTCAGCTTGTGCAGGATCATTCCATAAAATTGCAGCACAACCTTCAGGTGAAATAACAGCATACACTGAATATCTCATCATTGCAAGTTTATCAGCAACGGAAATAGCAAGAGCTCCACCACTTCCACCTTCTCCAATTACAATTGAAACTGTAATAGTATTTAAATCTGAAAATTCAAATAAGTTTCTGGCGATTGCTTCACTTTGATTTCGCTCTTCAGCACCTAAACCTGGATATGCACCTGGAGTGTCCACTAACATTAAAATCGGAATTTGAAACTTTTCAGCCATCTTAGCTGCTCTTAAAGCTTTTCTATAACCTTCAGGATTTGGCATACCAAAATTTCTTTTTAGCTTATTTTTAGTACCCCTTCCTTTTTGCTCACCTATAACCATTACTTTTTCAGAACCAATATATCCTAAGTAACATACAATAGCATTGTCATCGTCAAAATGACGATCTCCATGAATTTCATATGAATCAGTTAATAGGTCTCTGATATAATCAAGCGCATAAGGTCTGTCTGGGTGACGTGCAAGCTGAAGTTTTTGGTAATCGTTTAAGTTTTTGAAAGTTTTTTCAACTTCTTTTGTGAGTTTATTATTTAGAATTTCCACAGCATGTTCATCTGCTCTGTTCCTCGCAACCGTAATCTCTTCTTCTATTTTTTTAATTTTTTCTTCAAAATTTAAATAAGTTGCCAATTGCGTCCTTTAAAAAAAGGGTTTGCAAAGACAAACCCTTCGATAGTTTATATATTTTTTACTAGCTGAATTTTTTGAAAATTACTGAACCGTTAGTTCCACCAAATCCAAAGTTATTACTCATGATTGTAGTTAGTTCAACGTTTCTTGATTTATTAGGAACACAATCTAAGTTACATTCTGGATCTTGATTCTCAACATTAATAGTTGGGGGAATAACTCCCTCATTTAGAGCTTTGATTGCAAAAATTGCTTCAATTGCACCAGCAGCTCCTAAACAATGTCCAATTTGACCTTTAGTTGATGTCACAGGAGGACAATTTTCAATTCCACCAAATGCTTCTTTAATTGCATTTGTTTCGTTGATATCACCAACAGGAGTAGATGTACCATGTGTATTTACATAGTCAATTTTGAGCTCTTCTCCCGTATGGTCTTTTGCCATTGCAAAAGCAGCCTTCATCGCTCTTAAAGGTCCATCCATAACTGGTGAAGTAATATGATTTGCATCACCACTTTCTCCAAAACCAATTACTTCAGCATAGATTTTAGCACCACGATTTTGTGCAGATTCCAAAGTTTCAAGAACAAGTGCACCAGCACCTTCTCCCATTACAAAACCGTCTCTGTCTGTATCAAAAGGTCTAGATGCCTTTTTAGGATCATCATTTCTTGTTGATAATGCTTTCATTGCAGCAAATCCACCCATACCAGCACCACAAACAGCTGATTCAGCTCCTACAACTAAAATCCTATCTGCACCATTTAAAGCAATAGTTTTAAATGCATCAGCAATGGCATGAGTTGAAGCAGCACATGCTGTTACATGAGATAAGTTTGGCCCCTTTAATCCATGTGCAATTGAAATAAATCCACTTAACATATTAACTAAAGAAGAAGGAATGAAAAATGGAGAAATTCTTTTAGGTCCTCTATTCTCGCATACAACAGAATTTTTTTCAATCGTACTTAACCCACCAATACCAGATGCTGAGATAATTCCGAATCTGTCTGCAATACTTCCATCTACTTTTCCATTTTCATCTGCAAGTCCGCAATCAGCCATTGCTTCAGCTGAAGCTTTTAATCCAAGTTGGATAAATCTGTCAGCTTTTTTTACTTCTTTTTTGTCCATTACAGTTGTAGGATCAAAATCTTTTACTTCACCCGCAATTTGTACAGGAAAATTTGAGACATCAAATAATGTAATTTTATCAATTCCACATTCTCCATTTACAACTGCTTTAAATGAGTCTTCAACATTATGCCCAACAGCATTTATTGTACCCATTCCAGTTATTACAACTCTTTTCATTAATCCATGCTCCATATAATATTATTTAAAATATTCAATTTTAGCTTTAATTATAAAACTCAATATTTTAAATAAAAAGTCAGTAAACTGACCTTTTATTTATAAGATTACTTAAATATTAAGCGTTGTCTTCAACGTATTTAATAGCGTCAGCAACAGTTAAAATTCCTTCAGCATCTTCATCTGGAATTTCGATATCAAATTTTTCTTCTAAAGCCATAACTAACTCAACTACGTCTAGAGAATCTGCACCTAAATCTTCAATAAATTTTGAATCTTCTTTAACCTCTGCTGGGTCACAATCTAATTGCTCAACTACTACTTCTTTTACGTCATCTAATAATGCCATTTTTTTTCCTTTTATAAAATTATCCACGTATTATATCAAAAAGATTTTAAATACTCTTTTAATAGAGCAAAACTCTTTATTATACGTACAGTCCACCGTTTACTTTTAGAATTTCTCCTGTAATATAACTTGAATGATCACTTAATAGAAAAGCCACTGCTTCGGCTACTTCACTTGGATTTCCAAATCTTTTTAATGGGATGTTTCTTGTATACTCATCTTTAACTTCATCTTTTAATTCTTCAGTCATATCTGTAGCAATAAAACCTGGTGTTACTGCATTGTATCTAATACTTCTTACAGCAGCTTCTTTTGCAAATGATTTAGTCATGGCATTTAATCCACCTTTTGAAGCTGAATAATTTGTTTGTCCCGCATTACCCATTTCTCCAACAATTGAAGAAATATTAACAATAGAACCAAATCTTTTTTTACCCATAACTTTTAATGCCTCTTTACATCCAATAAAACATGAAGTAAGATTTGCTGCAATTACATCATTAAAATCATCAACACTCATTCTTAATGCTAATTTATCTTTTGTAATTCCTGCATTGTTTACTAAATATGATAAAGCACCATCACTTTCAATGATTGTTTTAATTGCTGCTTTAAATTCATCTTCTTTAGTTACATCTGCTTGAATAACAGCAGCCGTTCCACCTGCTGCTTCAATTTCTTCTTTAATTTTATCTGCAGCCTCAGCGCCACTTCTGTAGTTAATCCAAACTTTTAAACCAAAACCAGCCAGAGATTTTGCTATTTCTGCGCCAATTCCTCTGCTTGCCCCTGTTACTAAAACATTTGTTCCTGTAAATTTCATATATAGTCCTTCGTTAAATTATTGTTTTTATTTATTAAAATTTTGCAATTCTACACTTTTTTTGCTTTTATACCAAATCAAAGTTATACGCCTCTTTTATCATTCCATATTCTGATGTGCAATCGGTCTGAATAAAGGTACCCATTTTGTAGTGCCAAATCAATAACACTTTGACTGTTGTCATTTAAAATTTCAACAGTATCTCCCATAGGCATAAGGTACACATCTACTTTTGGTAATTGTTTTAAAATATTTTTGATTTCCTCATGCGCATTTTGGATTTCATCTTTTGAAATGACAAATTTTAAATATTTATTATCACAGTTATTGATGATATTGGTTAATGCAACAGTATTCACTCTTTTTTTTAGAGGTTCACTGCTGTTGCTTAGTTTTACACTCATGGAAAAAAGGATTTTTTCTTGATAGTCTTTTGTGATATTTATGCCAATAGTGGCATTGGTTTCAATGGTGACATTGTAATAATTATGAATATAGTATTTTAAAAGTTTTTGAAACTCTTCATTTTTCCAATATAAAAGAGGCTCTCCCCCTGTTATTACAATATCGGGTTTGTAGTTTATGGGTTCGAGTTTTTTAACTGTATTTACGATTTCTTCAAAACTACTGTATTGAGTCCACTGTTTTTTAAACTCTTGATCAACAGCGTAATAAGAATCACAACTGTACTTTTTTGCTCCACTGGGTGTTTCATATTCTACAGCGAAACCTTGACAGCTTAAGTTGCATTTACCAAAACGTATGAATATAGAAGGAGCTCCTAGCTTTTTACCTTCTCCTTGTATGGTTGGTCCAAAGATTTCAGTAACATCAAGCATATACCGTACTTTTACTTTTTGGGGTTTCCCAGAATTCTACTTTAGAAACATTTACATTGATTTGAGCCATCTTTTTTTTGACAATATCTAATAGCCAAGCAGAAAGATTTTCACTTGTAGGTACAAACTCAACAATAATAAAACCTTCATAAAGTTCTTTTATATATAAAGGTTCATTTTCAACCAGAGTCATATCTGGAGTTTTATACCCTTGTTCAAATTCTATTAAGTTTTTTTTATTGGCATATTTTGGCAATAATGTTTCATACAATGGATCATTAATATCAATTATAAATTTATGATCTAACGTATCATCCAAAAATTTTTTAAACCAGTTGAGATGTTTAAAGTCTGTGACCATACCACCTTTAAGACTGTTGCTTTGTAATGATACTTTGATCTTACCTTGATGTCCATGCATATGTCTGCACATTAAACAATCATCTAAAGCAAACTCGACATTGAGTTCTTGTGACCAAACGCGATGACCATAACAAAAATCAAACTCTTTTGATATTTCCCAATTCATGTTACTTCCTATATGGAATTTTGTCTTCAATTCCAGCTTGTAAAAAGCCATTTAAACGAAGTCTACAACTATCACAAACTCCACATGCCATTTCACTCTCTTTATAACAACTCCACGTTAATTCCAAAGGAACATTCATTTTTGTTGCTTTTTGAACAATTTGTTCTTTGCTTAATTTCACTAAGGGTGTAATTATTTCCAGTTGAGTCTCTTTTTTTGTTCCTTCATTAATGGCACCAGTCATTTTATCTATAAAATTATCAGTACAATCAGGATAACCACTGCTGTCTTCTTCAACAACTCCGATAAACAAAGCAGTTGCTTGTTCTTTTTCAGCAATGGCAGTTGCAATGGATAAAAATATTCCATTTCTAAAAGGTACATAGGTTATTGGAACACCTGCTTCAATGCCATTAATAGGAACATCAATATTATCATCAGTTAGTGCAGAAGCTCCAATTTGAGTAAAAAATGGAATATCAATTTCATAAATATTTTCTAATTGCAGTGCGTTACAAATATCTCTAAATGCTTTTAACTCTCGCTCTTGCGTTCTTTGTCCATAATTAAAATGAACAGGAATAATTTCATAATCATCATTTTTTGCAATATAAGAAGATAGAGTGGAATCCATTCCCCCACTTAATATACAAACAGCTTTTTTCTTTAACATTTAGTTACATAATCCTTTTCATTTTCACTGAAAAATTTCCAATTTATTGGCAATATTTTTACTTCGTCATTTGTTTTAAGAGCTTCCACATTCTCATCCAAAACCATAAAACTATTACAAGAACTTAATACACTCACCATTCCAGGACTTAATTTACTTGAAACAGAGAATTTCTCTCCATCAAAAAAACCAGGTACCAATGTAATTCGACCTTTTTTATTTTTTAAATCAGATGACATTTTTGTGGTAATACTGTTATGATAAATTTCACTGCTTCCTAAAAGTTTTTGAACAATTATTTTTCCAAACATTTCAAATATCATAGAACATGCCAGTGGATTTCCTGGTAAATTTAATACCAAAGTATTGTTGATTTTCCCAAATATTGTAGGTTTTCCTGGTTTAATCTTGATTCCATCAATGAGTTTTACAAAGTCAAATTTTTCAAAAGCATCTCGTGTAAAATCTGCTTCTCCCACACTCACTCCACCAGAAGTTATAATCAAATCAGCATCCAATGAATTTCCAATAAACTCTGCAAGCGATTCTACACTGTCTCGTGCGCCTCCAATAAAACTCACTTCACATCCAAGCTCTTGCGCTCGGCTTAAAAAAGAGGGTGTGTTAGAATTATAAATTTGATAATCTTCTACACTCTCGTAATGCAGTTTTAATTCTTCACCACTTGAAAATACCATTACTTTTGGTTTTTTATAAACTTTTAGATGCGTAATTCCTTGAGAAGTCAAAAGTGTAATTTGTGCAAAGTTTATGGTGGTGCCATCTTTAATTAACAAATCACCTTTTTTGATGTCTTCGCCAATAAATCGAATGTGTTGTAGTTTCTTAATATCTTCGGGTACTTTAATATGCTCATCATTAATGATTTCAACCAGTTCTTGAGGGACTACTGCTTGTGCATTGTTTGGAATTTTTGCTCCAGTCATTATTTTAGCACATGAACCAAAATCTAAATTCATATTGACGTTATCACCTGCAAAAATCTTTTTTTCTACTTTTAAAACATTCCCAGCATCTTCAATCAAAATGGCATAACCATCCATTGCAGAGTTATCAAACTTGGGTAAAGAGTGAATTGCGTTTAACTCTTGTGCACAAATTCTTCCTATTGCATTTTCAATTGGAATGATTTCAAATTTTGTTTTTGTGGTGTTTTTATATATAATATCTAAAGCTTCGCTTACATTTACTGCCATATTTTAACTTTCAATTGGAATTATAATCTTTTTGCTATAATAGCGAAATTTTTTAAAAGTGAGATAATATCTTCACAGGAGTAGGTAATAATGGACATAATGAGTGAATCAGTCACAGCACATATATATACGATATACATTTTATTTGGTATCATGATTTTTAATTTTTTTGCAGTATCAATAATAAAAGATTTTGTAAAACTTTCAAAACTTTTAAGAGTGATGACCCCTTTATACCATATGATCAATGCAATGATTATTTATACTGGAGCAATTGTTGCAGCCTTTACTCATGATATAAGCCCTACAGTGATTTTAATGATAGCAGCTGCCATTTTTATAATGGTCATTGAGATAAAAAGATACAAAAAAATGAGAGTAATAAAATCAAATGACACTACATTGCAACAAGAATTCTTTTCATATGCAAAAAAAATATATATGATTGAAATTGCAACCCTTGTTTTGGTCTATACTGTATCTAAGATTTTTTAATGCAGTTTACTTATCATATTGAATCCGGAACGAATAGTTTAATTGTAAAAGATGACATTTATAGATATCTTTTCAAAGCCAGACGACATAAAATCAACGACGAAATTTTTTTCAGAAATTTAAGTGATGATTTTGTATATAAATATGTTGTTAAAGATATCAGTAGGAAAGATGCGACATTATTCTTAGAGTCAAAAGAAATAAAGATCGTGCAATCAAGTAAAAATTTACACATAGCTTGGTGTATTGTTGATCCAAAAACAGTTGAAAAATATATAACATCGTTAAATGAAATTGGTGTTGACAAAATCACTTTTGTATACTCTTCATTTTCACAAAAAAACTTTAAACCAAATATTGACAAGTTAAATAAAATTCTTATTAATTCATCACAACAATGTGGACGAAGTTCCTTAATGAAATTAGAAGTTAGCGAAAATTTGAAAACTTTTTTACAATCTTATCCCGACACTAAAATTTTAGATTTTAGTAAAAGTAACATTTCAAATAACATTGAAGTTCAAACGATATTAATAGGAACAGAGGGTGGATTTTCAAATGATGAAAGAGAATTATTTAAAAAAGAGAATATATTGGGTTTGGATTCAAACTTGATACTTAGAAGTGAAACTGCCGCAATCAGTGTGGCGTCAAAAATATTATTATAGATTGTTTAAAACCATAAGTTGTAATTAGCAACTTATGGTTTTAAGGTAAATTACCAGCTTCGAACTATCGCGTGACATCTAGAACAGGCGTTCATAATATCTGCATAAGCATTAGATGCATTCACATAAGCTTTATCATCTAAATTTAACTCTAGAACAGTTGCATCAAGTGCAATTCTTCTTGCTTGGTTTTCAGCAACATTAATCATGTGTTTTTTATCAGCAGGTAAGTATTGTTTAATCACTTTTTTATCAGAAAATTTTGCATTTCCTTCTTTGATAAGTTTAATACCTTCTCTTATTGATTTAACATCATTGTTTAAAAAACCTTGCTGTACCTGAGTCATACCATTTTGCATTGCTGCCATAGATTGTTTCATAACATCATCAGCATTTGCAAAACTTGCTGTCATAATTCCAGCTAATAGTATATGTTTTAATTTCATAAATAACCTTTAGAATTTATATGTTTACACTAATAAGAGCTTAGGGTTTAAACTGTTTAAACCCTAAGATTATAAATTTTTAGTGAAGATCTCTCCAGATTTTTGCTTTCCATAACCAAGCAAATACAGCGAAGATTAGTAAGTAAATTAGGAATTTTGGTCCTATTGAATTTCTATCATCTCTTGAGCTGTCTCCAACTTCAATCATGTAGTTGATAACTTGTGCTTCAGCAGCTTCAGTTAATCCAACTCTTGGCATTGCTGTACCATCTAAGTGTTTTTGAGGCGCATTTATAAATTCATGTAAATACTGCTCACTTCTACTTTTGATGTATTGAGATAAATCTGGTGGCATTGCACCCATGTATGCCATAATATTAGCATCAGGAGTAAAAGAAGCCATTGTTCCATTTAACATATCACCATATTTAATAGCATGACATCTTTGACAAGCATCAGCAAAAGCTTCTTTGTTTGTCACTGATTTTGGAGCAATAGATTGTAAATATGCAACCATATCAGCAATCTCTTGTGGTTGCATCCAGTCATAACTAGGCATTGGATGAACTGCACCATCTTTAAATTTATGTTCAGTTTGTGTTGCTTTTGCAGGGTTTTTAATAAATGCTGCTAAATATTCAGCATTGTATAATAAACCTGATGTTACTAAATCTGGAGGAACTACACCGTAGCTAGCCGCGCTTGTAGCGTCATCCATAAGTTTAGGGAAACCGATTTTTTCCATAGAGTGACATGCAATACAATTTGCTTGAACATGTGCTGCACCAGCTATTGCGTCACCTTTAAGACCTTTAAGTCCATCTACATCTTTAAAAGAGTACTCAGGAGCATCAACGTGTTTATGTAATTGAGTATGAGCGTATGGCTCAACACCAAAATATAAAAGTCCTGTAAATACTACAAGTACTGCAAGTATTTTTAATTCTCTCATTATAGTGCTCCTCTTCTTTTTGCGTCAATTTTAGTAATAATTGGTAATGCAAACCATAATACTAAGAATACAGCAGTTGCAGCAAATCCAACATATGCATTTGCACCACTTGGAGGTAATTTACCATAAACAGAAAGTACAATTAAGTCAACTAATAATAACCAGAACCAGATATTAAATAGCGGTCTTTTATGTGCAGGTAATACATCAGGATCTCTATCTAAGAATGGGAATACAACGAAAATACCTTGTGCCATTCCAAAAATAATAAGACCAATATCAGCCGCTTTCATTCCCATCATATCAAAGAAAGGACCTCTTAGTGTCTCATAAGACCATAAGAAATACCACTCAGGGTAGATATGTGCTGGAGTTTTCATAGCATCTGCTGGATCAAAGTTAACTGGATCCATTGCAAAATTAAAATGGAAGAAAACTAAGTAGAAATAGAATATAAAAAATACACCTAATACAGCAAAATCTTTAGATAAAAAGACTGGCCAGAAAGGAATTACTTTAGCATTCTTTTTATCACCAGATAAATATTTTTCAGCTTCTGCATCAAAATCAATATCATCAGATTCTTGATTATTTACGTGAGGAATTCTTAATGTATAAAAGTGCACAGCTATGATTACGATTATTGCTAATGGTAATAAGAATACATGTAACATAAAGAATCGTGTAAGAGTTGCATCATTAACTGTAAATCCACCTCTAATCCACTCAACTAATCCCCATGCTTCTAAAGAACCACCTGCGAATAAGTTTGTAATAACTGAAGCAGCCCAGTAAGACATTTGTCCCCATGGTAGCATATATCCAGAGAATCCAGCAGCACTAAATGTTACAAATAAAAGCATACCAGTGATCCAAATCATCTCTCTACCTTTTTTATATGAACCATAGTAAATACCAGTAAACATATGAATATAAATAACTAGGAATATTACAGACGCTGCAACACCGTGCATATGTCTAAATAACCAACCGTATGCAACTTCTTGCATAATTGTGTAGTTTACAGAATCAAATGCTAAATTAACATCTGGCTTGTAATACATTAATAAGAAGATACCACTAATAATTAGTATCTTAAACGTTACTGCTAGAACAACACCCATAGCCCATAAGAAGTTAATATCTTTTGGAATCCAGTATTCAGTCATCATAACTTTTGTAAACGCTGTAGTATTTAATCTTTGATCAAACCACTCACCAAGAGAGTTTGCTTTTGTAATTTTTGCCATTATCTCCCCTTACGCTTTTGCATTTTTAAGTTTTTCATACTCAGGACCAGTTTCTCCAAGAACTAATTTAGTTCCTTTTAAAGAAAATGGAGGTAATTCAAGAGGTTTTGGTGGTGGTCCAAATGTTTCTTTACCACTAGCATTAAACTCTCCACCATGACATGCACATTTCCAAACATCAGTTTTCCATGCTGGAATACATCCAAGGTGTGTACATAGACCAATTGCGATTGTGAATCTATCTGTACCAATTACTAAATCTCTATCAGATTTATCCATTTGTGCAGTTTTTTTAAGAACAAAAACTGGCTTACCTCTCCATTTAACTGTAATAGGATTTCCTGGTTTTAATGTAGATACTTCTACATCTGTAAATCCACCAGCAAGTACGCTTGGTAATGGATCCCACGCTTGTTTCATACCAACAAGTGAGGCAGCTCCACCAACCGCAGCAACTGCAGCAAATGAAAAACCGAGAAAATCTCGTCTATTCGTGTTGTTAGACATTTATCTTCCTTATTTTTAAAATAAAATCCCTAGATTATATTGATAGTTTAATTAAAATGTTATGACTTAGGTCAAATTGCTATGGTTTTGCTATGCGTATGTGGTAATACTACACAGTTTTCAGGTAGTTTGAGATTTTGGAGATTAGGTATTGTTATAATTATTATTAGAGGAACTAATTTCCTCTAATAAATTTTACGATTTCTTTTTCTATATTTTCTTTTTCTACTACACTATCATGTAAGATTTCTGCTTTGAAAACATCATTGACCATTTGTGGAATAACGGTATTATATTTTGCAGATATTTGATCCAATGCTTCTCTGTCATTATATTTTTTATCATCTTGATTTAAGGCATTTAAAACTGATGGAGAGAACTTTGTCCATTCCGCAGTTGAATACATAACGGCTTTTAAATCTTCAGTTTTAAGGTTCTCATATGCCTTTAAACAAGTCGCAGTATGTGGGTCCATTAAGTACCCATCATCTAAAAATGATTTAATAGTTTGTAACCCAAATGTGTCATCACTGTGAATTGCAGAAAATTCACTTTGCAGTAATTCTTTTTCTTGACTTGTTAACTCAAATTTTAAGTTGTCATTTAAATTTTCCAGTAGCTCTTTTGTTCGAGCAGCTCCAAACATATCAAATAAAACTCTCTCTATATTTGAAGATTTTAATATGTCCATTGCAGGAGAGTTTGTAAGAATTAATTCTTTGTCATTTATGTCATAAATACCATCATTAATCCATTGAGTTAAAATATTATTTTCATTAGAGGCAATCAATATTTTTTCAATTGGTATACCCATTTTTTTAGCATAATATCCACCCAGGGCATTTCCAAAATTACCACTAGGAACTATTAAATATATCTTTTCACCCAGTTTTATTTCATTTTGTTTTAACAGTTGGATATACGAGTGAACATGATAAACAATTTGAAATATTATTCGTCCAAAGTTAACTGAATTAGCAGCACTTAATTTAATTCCATCATCTTCAAGTTCTTTTTTGAAACTCTGTGAGCTCAAAAGTGTTTTCAGTGCATGTTGTGCATCATCAAAGTTACCTTCAATTCCAATAACTTTTAGATTACTTCCATCTTCTGTGACCATTTGAAGCCGTTGCACATCACTGGTACCTCCACTTGGATACATACAAGCAACTCTAATACCTTCTTTATTTTTAAAAGTATTAAGTGCTGCTGGTCCTGTATCACCTGAGGTTGCTGCAAGAATTAAATATTCTTCACCTCGTTTTTTTGCAATTGATGAAAGTATTGACCCAAAAGGTTGCAATGCCATATCTTTAAAAGCTCGTGTTGGTCCATGATATTGTTCTTGTACAAATAAATCATCTTTTACACGTACCACTGGACAAGGGTCATTTTTGTCATCAAAATTATCATATAAATCTAAAGCAGTGTTGATATCAGCATCATCAATATCGATTTCAAATGCTTTTAAAATGTCATATGCCAGTTCTTTATATGAACTGTTCACGTGTTTTGAAATAAAATTCTCACCTAAATCTGGCAGAGATTTTGGAACATAAAGTCCTCCAAATGACGCACTAGGACTTAAAATTGCATCACTAAATGCAACTTCTTTTGCTTTAATTCCGTCATTCCCTCTTGTTTCTACAAAATTCATTTTATTCCTCTTCACTTAATAATTTATCTATATCAATACCATTATTTGGATTGTCTCTTCTTAAGAATTGTGTTCCAATTCCGCTACTTGTAAACAGTTCAAGTAGAATTGAGTGTTCAACTCTTCCGTCAATTATATGTGCTTTATTAACACCATTGTGTATGGCATCAATACATGAATCAACTTTAGGTATCATCCCACCCTCAATAGTTTTATCATCTTTATATTTACTTACTTCATTTTTATCCAATGAAGTAAGTAATGTTTTCTCTTTATTTAATACACCCACAGTATCTGTTAAGAAGATAACTTTTTGAGCATTTAAAGCAGAGGCTATTTTGCTAGCAGCAATATCTGCATTGATATTAAATCCAGGATGATTTGGTTTTGCGCTGTCTGCAATTGGAGCAATGACTGGAATATAACCCTCTTTAATCAAATCATTAATCATATCTGCATTTACATCTGTTATGGAACCTGTGTATCCAAACTTCCCGTTATCTTTGGGAATTGCTTTTATACAACCTGAGTCTTTACCTGAAATTCCAATGGCTTTAGTGCCATGATGATTTAACAATGAGGTGATATTTTTATTAATTTCACCACTTAATACCATTTCAACTACTTTCATAGTGTCTTCAGAGGTGACTCGTTGACCATCAATAAATTCTGAAGTAATTTCAAGTTTTTCTAATAACTCAGAAATTCGTGCTCCTCCACCATGGACAATGACTGGTTTAATTCCTACCAGTGATAATAAAACGATATCTTGAGCAAATTTCTCTTTGAGTTCAGGAGAAGTTTGTGCTGACCCACCATATTTAATTACGATTGTTTTTCCATAAAATTTTTTTATATATGGCAATGAATCAAGTAGGGTATCTACTGTTTGATGTTTTTTTTGCATAGGTGATTTAACCTTTTTTTATCTAAATGTTGCGAATTATACTCAAAATATACTTATTATATAAATAAACGATTTTATTGACTGCCATCAATGTGTTTTGAAAATAAAAAATGTATACTTTGCATAAATTAAATTAGGAGAGAGAATGAGCTTACTTCCAAGTGATGCAAAAAAAATTGAAGTTGAAGGTTCAACGGTAGATTTTTTCGAATATATTCAAGATGGGTTATCTTATTATTATTTTGACACTTCAGCGTGTGGACCACCAGAGCCAATGATCAATGCAATGGCAGGGTTAAAATTACTTGACTCACCAACTAAAAGATTGGTAATGATAAATCACAAAGTGCCAGGTGGACTTTTTGGTAAAATTGGTGGAAATTTTGATCATGAAATTGAAGAATTAGAAGATGGAAGAGCCAGAGTTATTTTTGGATATCTTCAAGGTGAAAGTGAAAAAGCAGATTTAACAAAAAATACGTGCGGTTAAAATAAAAAATGTTTAGTATTACAAGAGATTTTGCACCTCCATTTAAATTAATTGTACCTTACTTTATTGTGGGTACACTTCTTTATTTGTTGAGTTCCATATTAACATTAGGGTTTAATATCAATGAAATCAGCCTTTTTGACTCAGCTGTTTTGAGTTGGGTTCACCTGTTTTTATTGGGTTTTGCAATGATGATTATTTTTGGAGCAATGGCGCAATTGGTTCCTGTAGTACTGGAAGTTGGACATTGGGCTGTTGAACTATTTTATATTATTTGGCCACTGTTATTAATAGGAACACTGTTAATGGTTTTTGGCTTTTACTTTAGCACCGCACTTCTTCCTTATGGGGGAACCATTGTTTTAATTGCCATGAGTATATTTACACTGAATGTTTTTATAACTTTGAAAAAAGTTGAGACTTTTTCATTGGTGGTAAAAACAGTTATCATCTCAAATGTGTTTTTACTATTAGGATTGATATTTGGAATTGTAATGGCTTTAAGTTTTGCGGGAACGATTAGTGTTGATGTTATGGTGTTATTAAAAGCACATGTGTATTTAATTGTAGGTGGTTATATTGGTGTAACCATAATGGGCTTATCTTTGGTACTATTGCCTATGTTTGGTTTATCACATAACTTTTCACAAACACCAATCACCATTGCAGTGTATATGTTAAGTGCTGGAATTATCATTGTAACACTAAGTGCACTTTTTAATTTAGAGTTGATCAAATATATAGGTTATGTCTTGAGTTTGGTTTCATTTCTTATCTATTTTTATCAAATTGTTACGATCTACAAGACCAGAGCTAGAAAAGAGAATGATGTTTGGGTGAAATCTATGTTCTTTGCATATGGTTCACTTGTTGTTTCGTTACTTTTAGGATTTGTTTATTTACTAAATCCACTTGATTCAATTTTGTTAAGCAGTGGTTGGCTGTTTTTTGTTGGATTTGTAGGTTTTATTATAAGTGGGCATTTATATAAAATTGTTCCATTTTTAGTTTGGTTTGAAAGATTTTCACCTCTGGTTGGAAAGAAAAAAGTTCCAATGCTAGCAGACATGGTACCACTTAAAAGTGCAACTTACCAATTTATGTTTACAAGTGTAGGTATTACAATTTGTACAATTGGGTTGTTGTTCAGTTATGATACAATTTTTAAAGCAGGCGCTTCATTTTTAATAGTTGGGGCATTTTACTTAACTCACAGTCTGTTTTATATGACAGGGTTAAAACCTGAATAGGGTTAATTAGAAGGAAATAATATGGTTACAAAAGAAGATATTTTTAAAGAAGTTTCAACAGTTATGGATCCAGAAGTTGGATTTAATTTAGTAGAAATGGGATTAATTTATGATGCGTGTTGTGATGAAGAAGGCAATGCAAAAGTTACTATGACTCTATCAACAAAAGCTTGTCCATTACACCAAATGATTGTTCAATGGGTAAAAGAAGCAGGTGAGCGAGTTGAGGGTGTTAACAATTGTGAAGTTGAACTTGTGTGGGAGCCAGCATGGAATCCAACAATGGCAGATGAACATGTTAAAAAAGCACTTGGTGGTGGCGCTTAAGCCACTGCATCGCCTCTGCGTTATGTTTTGATAAAAGGCAGAGATTACAACTTACAATTTAAAATGATGAGAAATCACTTCTCTTAATATCCTTTCTACTTCAAGTACCAATACAAATCTAAAATATTTTTACAGTTAAATAATTAAAAGATTGTCTGATGAATACAATTAAGTCATGATGATTGGATATGTTATTTTAAAAAGAGTAAAGGTTGGAATATTATTCCAACCTTTTGATACTAATACGTGTCTTCTAATTCTCCATCTTTGAGTAAACTTTTATCAAATACAACGACTTTATTTCTTCCTGTATCTTTGGCCTGATATAAAGCGATATCTGCAAATTTAACACACTGCCAGAAATTATCTGTATGCAGTGGAAAAATTGAAGCCCCAATACTTATTGTTTTGTTAATAGAAGAATTCCCCACAGGAATTAATTTTTTTGAAAATGCAATTCTGATTTTTTCGGCAACTTCATGGATATATTGTTCATCACAATTATACAATAACACAATAAACTCTTCTCCTCCATATCGAATGACCACATCAGAATCTCTTGTATTTTCAACAAGGGTTTGAGCAATGATTTTAATGGCTTCATCTCCAACATCATGTCCATACGTATCATTGACCATTTTAAAGAAATCAATATCTGCCATTAAAATTCCATAAGATACTTCTGTTCTTTTCGCTTGAGAGACAATTTTACTTACAGATTCTTCTAAATATTTTCTATTAAAAAGCCCTGTTAATGCATCTGTTCTTGCAGATACTTCTAATATGTTCATCAGCTTTTTACTCACAATTTCAGGTTTGGCTGCATCAATGTAATCTTGAATGGAAGGAAGAAACTCTTTGATTCTTAATAATTCTTCTTTATCTTGTGCAACGATAGATACAATAAAGTCCAAATCATTTGAAATTGAATATGGAATACAAATATACTCTTTGTCTACTTTAAATTTATCACACATATCGTTAAATTGGCACGACTCAACCACTGTATTTGTTCGATCTGCTCTACAGCCTTCCACGGCATTACAATGTAATTCTTTTTCGATATAAACAACATTGACTTCTTTTCCTGTTGTGTCTGCTTCTAAAAAATTAAAATCAGAAAGTCCAAACTTATCTCTTAAAACAAAAGATAGCCTTTGATAAACTTGATCAATTCTTTCATCATGTTCAATTGTTTTTCTAAATCTGTAAATATCTGAAAGTCGTGTAACGATTGTTTTAACATCAATTAGAGGATCAACATCTTTTCTTTTTTGATGAACTAAAAAGCTGTTAATTTTATTTTCAATATCATCAAGAGTGATTTGTAATTTACTTAAAAGGCCATTTATCCACTTGGCGACATCTTTGGACTCTTTTCCTTTTGCATTTTCAATTCGGTAAGAATAATCTCCTTCTTGAGCTTTTTGCATAACCATTCTGATTGAGTCAAACAATGTCAAAAATGGTGCCATTAATCGATTTACAAAAAAGAGTATAAAAATGACCAGTAAAAAAGCAATGAGTACAGTATTTGATACTGTTTGTAAACCAATGGTTTTGATGTCATCAACAGACATACTAATTGTAATGGCTCCCAGTGTTTCTCCTTGAGCTGCGTTATGACAATCTAAGCAATTGATTCTTCCATCATTTCTTCCAATATAGGGAATAGTAATTCTGTATGAGCTTTTTCCAAAGACATTATCTTGAATAACAGCTCGTTCAATTCCAGTATTAATTACATACGTATCAATATCATCTCTTGCAATTTCGTTATTAAATCCCTCTCCAAACTGCTTTATAACAGCAGGTGCCCTGGACAACCAGATTTCATCAATATTGCTTAGTTTTTTGATTGAACTTAAAAAAAGTTCTCTGTTATTGATGACGCCATTGACCATATGTGAAGTCAAGCTGTGTTTAACTGTTTCTGCAATCGCTTTGGCTTTATTTTCAACACTTTTAATTCCATAGTCTCTAAAGTTTAGTAAGATATTTGCTATAAGTATCACAAACATTCCGGACATTATAATAAATAGTGTAAGAGTAATTTTTTTAGTTGTATTCATAATCTACCTTGTTCATAAAATCAGTATATTTTATCATTATAAGTATTAAATAAATATTGTATATTTATAAATTAATTAAAATTTAAGATAGTGACAGGGGAATGTAAATAATAAGAATCAAATGATTACTTTAGTAAAATCCACCTATGAAAAAATACATAGCTTTAAAAGCCAGTGCAGGAAGTGGAAAAACTTTTGCATTAACAGTTCGATATATTTCTTTACTATTATTAGATGCAAAACCCAATGAAATACTCACTCTTACATTTACGAATAAAGCAGCCAATGAAATGAGTGAGAGAATTTATCAAACACTTTTAACACTGGGAGATGATGAAGCCTATTTAGATGATATTTGTAAACAATCAGGTTTTTCTAAGAAAGAAATTTTGGGTAAAAAAAATGCTCTTATTAAATTATATGTTCAATCAGATTTATCCATTTATACCATTGATAAATTTGTCAATAAGATATTAAGAGAGTTTTGTGGATATGTGGGTGTATCGGATGATTTTGAGATTAAAGAAGATGACAGCGATGAATTAGGGCTTAAGTTCTTAAAATCACTGGATTTAAAACAATTTGATCAACTCATTGATTTTTCATTGTATGAAAATAAAAAATTTGGTTCACTTTTTTCACTTTTTAAAATTCTTATTGAAAAAAATGAACACATAGAAATCATAAAAATTGATACAGAGCTTATTACCTTACAAAAAGAGCAAGTACTAAAAGCAGCCTACAAAATCAAGGAATTTGTTTTAAATCGTGCCAGTACTAAAAGTGCAATAAACGCAGTGGATTTTGATAGCTTTGATACCTTATTAACTAAAGGTAAAACATGGTTGACAAAAACTCAGCTAAATGAATTTTCTTATTTCAAAAAAATCACCAATGATGAATTGGAATTTTATTTTACAGCCTTAAAATACGAGTTAACTATCTATTATAAACTAAGATCAAATTATTCACTGAATAACTTATTTGATTTGTTTTTGCTGTTTAAAAATTTTAAAGAACAATACAATAAAAGTAAAAACTACTTAGAATTTAATGATATTTCAAATTTGGTGTATGAACTGTTGATAAACAGTATTGATAGAGATTTTTTATATTTCAGATTAGACAGCCGGTATGCCCATTTACTCATAGATGAGTTCCAAGATACCTCTTTATTACAATATAAGATACTTGAACCCATCATCAATGAAATATTATCAGGTGATGAGAATAAGTTTAAATCATTTTTTTACGTAGGGGATACCAAACAATCTATTTATAGATTCAGAGGGGGAAAAAGAGAGCTTTTTGACCATGTTTCCTCAAATAACGACTTAATTGAAGTAGAAGCTTTACATACAAATTATCGAAGTACCAAAGAAGTTGTAGCATTTGTTAATAATACATTTTTAAGAGTACCTGGATATGAATATTATGAGCAATTAAGTATCAAACCTGGTGGTTATGTTGAAGTTATCAATGATGAAAATTTAGAAGATGAAGAGAAGTTTTTAGGCATTGCTTCAAAAATTGCAGAATTTATAAGATTAGGAATGGATGTCAATAATATTTCTATATTAACTTACACCAATGCAGATGTTTTATCATTGTATTCGTATTTAAGTGCAAAGTTTCCAACATTAAAAATTTCAACAGAAATGACCTCTCGACTCATCAATCAAGAAAATGTAAAAGCAGTTATCAATGCAATACAGTATTTGTATTTCAAAGAAGAAATATATAAAGAAAATCTGAATTCTATTTTAGGAAATGCTCCTTTGAGTTCATTGGAATTAAAATATGACTTGCATTACTACACAGTACCTAATTTGGTTAAAATCATAGCAACACAGTTAAAGCTTATCGATGAAAATGTCATAAAATTTATTGAAATATGTTCAAAGTTTAATAATATCATTGATTTTGTGTATGATGTTTCAAAAATAGAAACCCCTATGGAAAATAAAGAGCAAAGTGGGTTACAAATATTAACTATTTTCAAATCAAAAGGTTTGGAGTTTGATACTGTTATTTTACTGGACCGTCTTAAAAGAAAAAATTCTGATAAGAGTTCACTTCTTTTTGATTATGACAGTGTTACTTTGCGAAATCTGTTTTATAAGATGTCAGGATTAGAGAATTTTAATGAGGAATACAAAACAGCCTTAGAAAAAGAAAAAAGATTAAGTGTTGAGGATGAAATTAATATTTTATATGTGGCACTAACCAGAGCTAAAAACAATTTAATCATATTTAAAAAATGTGAAAAATCAGTCTTTGACATTTTAAACTTAACGCCAATGGCATTGGGGCAATTAAATATAAATGAAAAAATAATCAGAGAAAAAATCATCAAAGAAAAAGTTTCATATATTCCTTTGGATTTAGGGAAACAAGATATTAAAAAATCAAAAGTGATACCCAATGATTATACGTTACATGCAAAGTATTTTGGTATTGCTACGCATTACTGTTTGGAGATGATGAAAGACTTTACTCAAGAGTCTTTGAACTTTTGTATTGGTTTGACTAAAAGTAAGTATTCTAACTATTTAAATGATGTAGATTTTGAAGATATTTATCGACGAATTGTATTGCTTGTCAATCATGATGGTTTTCAGAACTTAATTAGTCATAGTACTTTTACTAAAGAGCAGGCTTTGAAATATGATGATGAGAAGAAGATTATTGATTTGTTGGTTTTAAAAGAGGATAAATATTTGATTTTTGATTATAAGACGACGCAGGAAATGCATGATGAGCATTTGTCTCAAGTTGGGTTTTATAAGAAGGCAATTAAAGATATTGCTTTGGATAAAGAGGTGTTTGGGTATGTTCTTTATTTACGTAAGGATGAGGTTTTTATTAGAGAGGTTTGATAAGTAATATTAAAAGTAGTCTATCCTTCTTGTCTCAAATTAACAATTTAAATTAGGTGTAGAAATAAAATAATGCTAAAAGAAAATAATTTATATGATAAAATTGCATATGTATCATATTGTCTTGGAATTTTATTAATGTGTATTTATCTTACTAATAAATATATGTTTAATTTTTTTCATGATACTGATATAGAAAATATAATATTCTTTATTTCCATAGGTTTAATTATGATATATCATAAGATAAAGGAAAAACCCATTTCAGTTGCATATCGAGAGTATTTAAGTAATAAAGATAAGAATAAATAGGAGAGTTGTCACTTACAAACAAATAATTTCTCTTACAACATTATTACTACTTTAATAAGTTACAACACAATGATTCCCTTTCTTTTTTTGACCGCAAAAAAATAAACAAAAAAACTCGCCAACAAATGAAAATGGTCTGCGACTTCCCAGAAGTTGGGAAAATGTTTTCTGATGACAAAAACTCATTTCAAAACAGTACATTTAGTACTGTTTTTTCATTCAGACAGTTTGTCATCTTTTTCGAAAAATTTTACCAACTTCTGGC
>ENA-ORXI01001084-ORXI01001084.1-sediment-metagenome-genome-assembly--contig:-NODE-1084-length-21779-cov-25.806377_pt1 | contig 21779 bp, 21 predicted proteins | sample MGYA00237861_ERZ511468 | MGnify/ENA primary metagenome ERZ511468 (study PRJEB26299, sample SAMN06266213) | sediment metagenome | isolation source: Hudson Canyon methane seep mesocosm | place...
ATGGGTCGTAAGCTGTCGGCTAGTCCCAATAAAAGACTTTATTTCTTTTAATTGCTCATTTCTTCTAGTTCAGGAGTGTTGTCTTCTTCAAGTGGTGTAACGGACATGGTTTCATTTGTGGCATCTTGGCTATCAATCACTGGAGTCATAGATTTAGTGATTGACTCAACATTTGTTTTGTTATTTTCCTCAAGTGGTGTTGGTTCAAGTTCTACTGGTTCTACTTTGTTGGGTGTATCGTCACTAAAGAGACGGGTAATTTTTTCCCATAAGGTTTTGTCTAGATCACGAGCAGGTACATCAACTGTAGTTTCATTTGATTCTCTAATAACCGGTAAGGTACTGGGTCTAAAGTCTCCTTGTACTCCAATAAGCTCATCACCATCAAAAAACAAAGAGAGTCTTTTTTGTTTTCTATGTTCTCCACCGGGCTGCTCTGAATAGAGGTAGTCCCAACGCTTTTGGTGAAAAACATCAATTAGCATTGATGACCCCATAATGTATAAGACTTGACGTTTAGTCATTTTTGGCCGGAGCTGATCTATCATTTCCTGATTAATGATATTGCCTTGCTGTATGTCTAGTGAATATACGCCTGGTAGATTGTTTAGAATACTAGAACAGCCAGTAAAAGAAATGCTTGATAGTAAGAGCAGGAGGTAAATGGGTTTTCTCATAAGTCCGTATGGCTTAAAATAGTGTCTATAACAAAATCATACATTAGGTTGCGCGATATTCATACTCAAAAGTGTCGCGATATTTAACAAAAAAAGATACAATCAGGCTTTGCTTATATGTTTTGTATTTTTACCATTTAATTGTGTTTTAAGGAGGTTTCCGTTTGGAGACTAATGATTTAAGAAATGTTGGCTTAAAGGTCACGCTACCTAGAGTCAAAATATTAGAGATTTTAGAAAAACAGACGGATGAACGACATTTATCCGCAGAGAAAGTCTACAAAATCTTGTTAAGTGAAAATGAGGAAATTGGTTTAGCTACCGTTTATCGTGTTTTGACTCAGTTCGAAGCGGCAGGCTTGATTACCAGACATCATTTTGAAGGTGGGAATTCTGTTTTTGAATTAAATAGAGGTACTCACCATGACCATATCGTTTGTATGAAATGTGGTAGGGTTGATGAGTTTACTGACGAAGTCATTGAAAAACGTCAATCAGACATAGCCAAGGAACTTGGTTATGAATTAACGGACCACAGTTTGTATCTTTATGGTTTTTGTTCTACATGCAAAGCAAATAATTAACACTGAATGTTTAAACCACTAATTCTTTATATTGGTCTGCGCTATATGCGGGCCAAGCGCCGAACACAATTTATCTCCTTTATCACTTTAACCTCTGTATTAGGGATAGCATTAGGGGTAACAGCCTTAATAGCCGTTCTATCAGTTATGAATGGTTTTGAGGCTGAGTTGCGGGAACGTATTTTAGGCATGACCTCTCATACGACTATTACAGGTCGAAATGGCCGCTTGCATGATTGGCAACAATTAGAACAAAAGGTAAAAGATTACCCTCATGTTGAAGGGTCAGCCCCATTTGTACGCGGACAAGTTATGATCAATGCCGGTCGACGGGTCAGCGGAACTTTATTACGTGGCATTATGCCTGAATATGAGCCTAAAGTATCTGAAGTAGCAAACAACATGAGGTCTGGAGAACTCTCTGATTTGAAACCGGGTCAATTTAGCATCATCTTAGGAGGAGAGCTGGCTAATTATTTGGGTGTTATGGTGGGCGATAGAGTGACAGTGATTAGCCCGCAAATTAATTCAACACCTGCAGGCATATTACCTAGATTAAAACGATTTACAGTGACGGGTATTTTTCAAGTGGGTATGTATGAGTACGATCGAAATATGGCCATTATTCATATTAACGATGCCAGCAAACTATTCCGGCTGGGTGATGCGGTCAGTGGTTTACGCTTAAAGCTTGATGATTTATTTAATGCTCCACGAATAACAAAATCTTTAGCTAATAAGTTGTATGGACAATATAGCGTTAGTGATTGGACTAAATCTCATAGTAATTTCTTTAGAGCGATTAAAACTGAAAAAAGAGTTATGTTTATCATCTTGCTATTAATTGTTGCTGTAGCGGCGTTTAATATTGTCTCAACATTGGTCATGGTCGTTACTGATAAGCGAGGCGATATCGCTATATTAAAAACACAAGGTTTCTCAAATGGATCAGTGATGGGCGTTTTTATCGTGTTAGGTGGCACCATCGGTATTATTGGTACGGCTCTTGGTACTTTAGGCGGTGTACTGTTAGCATTAAATATTGAAACACTGATACCGGCGGTTGAAGGTTTTTTTGATGTACAGTTTATGGCCGCTGATGTGTACTATATTAGTGACGTACCTTCAAAACTAGATTGGAATGATGTTTATAGCATAACAAGTATTTCTTTTATTTTGTCTCTGGTCGCTACTTTATATCCTGCTTGGCAGGCATCCAAAGTTAATCCAGCGGAGGTGTTGCGATATGAATAATTCAATCATATTACAATGTCAGCAACTGGGCATGCGATACCAGCAAGGTGATTTGGATGTGGAAGTTTTAAAAGGTGTAGATCTAGAGATTAACGCGGGGGAGCGTGTCGCCATTATGGGGGCTTCTGGTTCAGGAAAAAGCACATTACTACATTTACTAGGTGGTTTGGAAAAACCCACTCAAGGCAGTGTCATTTTAGATGGTGAAGACCTGAATAACATTAAAGCCTCAAAGCTTAGTAAGTTACGAAATAAGTCTTTAGGCTTTATTTATCAGTTCCATCATCTTTTAGGTGAATTTACAATTTTAGAAAATGTTGCAATGCCTGTGTTAATTGCAGGTGAGTCTGTTAAGGAATCACGTAAACGAGCGATAGATTTGCTAACACGGGTAGGCTTGGGGCATAGAATTGAACATAAGCCTGGAGAATTATCAGGTGGTGAACGGCAACGAGCGGCGGTTGCAAGAGCACTGATAAACAGGCCTAAATGTGTGTTGGCTGATGAACCTACTGGTAATTTGGATAGTAAAACGGCAGAACAGATTTACCAGTTGATGCTGGAATTAAATCAGGAATTACAAGTGAGTTTTTTGGTGGTTACTCACGATATTGAATTGGCTCAACGAATGGACAGGGTCTTGCACATGGAAGATGGTTTGATTGTATAGTTGTTTATAGAGACAAGGAAGGTCTTGTCTCTATACTTTTACATGGCTATTAACATACCACAGGTTGCTTCCACTTAGCCTCTCAAGGCACGGCGTAAATACATCCTTGGTGCTTGGCGACAGCATCCCTGCTGTCAACAGTCTTGAGAAACAAAGTGGAAACAACTTGTAACCTGTGGTTTATTAATAGGCATGTACTTTTAAATGATTAGCTGTTATTTTTTTTTCTCTGTAGCCATTTTTTACCCACAGAGTATTTCCAAAATAAACGAATGCCAAAATAGCCTATAACAGATGACAGTACCCCTAAAATCAGACAACCAAATAAGAAAGGCCCGCCTATATCACCCAAACTAGACATTACACTATCTACAGTAAATTCAAAATCTGCCGCTGGGGAGTCTTGTCCTAAAGATTTTAAACCCACCATATAAGCAAAATAAAACATGGGTGGCATGGTTACAGGATTGGTTATCCATACTAATGCAACAGAAATAGGTAAGTTAGCTCTAAAGTAAAAAGCAATAACGGCAGCAATTGCCATTTGTCCAGGCGTGGGAATCCACGCTGCAAATAAACCAATAGCAAACGCCAGTGAAACAGATCGACGGTTTAAATGCCATAAATTAGGCTCATGTAACCTGTCACCTAGAAATTGTAAACTTTTTTGCTGTTTAAGTTTTTCAGGGTCAGGCATGTATTTTTTTAATAATTTTTTTGGCATACCATTGTCGTTTTAGTTAATGTAGGAATAGTTCAATTCTATCAGGTTTAAAGTGTTGTGTTAGGTTGAAGATGGAAAAAAAGCTTTAGTTTGAATGTAATCAGCCGCTATACTAGAGATATACCAGTTAAGGGGAATACTATGACTAGCATTACCAATTCAAGCAACTTTGGACATCAAGTAAAGCAGATGAAAGTTGACCATAAAACTCCGGCTGACGTGACTAGTACGAGTGGGGAGAAAGAGCCTTTTGGAAAAATAGTTTCTGTTGAGGCTCAGAGTAAGGAGCAAGTTGCTGAGAAAACCACTGTGCAAACAGCAAAAGAACAACTTAACCAGTCAATTCTTAAAGCAACATTAAGTGTTTCAGTCAGTGCAGGCAATGAACCTTTGTCATTATTGCTCAAAACTGCAATAGAAGGTATTAATGAGGCACTAGAACCTGAATTAGGAGAAAATGCGATTCAAAATGCTTATGACTCGGGTTTAGATATAAGTCCAGAAGCCACAGCAGAGAGAATTGTTTCATTAAGTACTGCTTTTTTTGGTAGTTACCAAGAACAACACCCCGAGTTATCAGATCAAGAAGCCGCAACAAAATTTGCAGAAATTATTGGAGGAGGGATTGATACGGGGTTTTCTGAGGCAAGAGATATTTTAGATGGTCTCAAAGTATTGGAAGGAGAGATATCTAGCAATATTGATAAGACTTATGACTTAGTTCAAACAGGGCTTAAATCATTTGTGGACAGTTTTGCAAGGCATGAGGAACAAGATGAAAAGGATGAAAATCTTATGAAGCATAAAACTGATCTTTAATCAGACACTGGATTTTTAGGCATAAGCAATGAGAATTGCTGTACTGTTATTTGTCGTAGGTATTGTTTCAGTCCAGCAATTATCCGCCTTACCCAGCATTGAATGGTGGGTTCTTCTATCCTGTTTGACACTTGCTTTGGGTTTGTTACGCCACTGGCGGCTGATGTTTTTTGTTATGGGTGTATCGTGGGCTTTGGGCTTTGCAATGCTACGCATTTCTGACCGGTTACCTGAGACACAACAAGGTCAGATGATTAAAATCGAGGGAACCATTGTGGGATTGCCACAGCGTGATGAACGTAGAGTTCGATTTGACTTTAAAGTATCCAAACCAGAAGAATCTGTTCCCTCTAAACTAAGACTGAGTTGGTTTTTTCCAAAACAAGCTATTAAATCGGGGCAAAAATGGCAGTTTACTGTCAAATTAAAAAAACCGCATGGACGATTTAATCCCAATGGTTTTGACTATGAGCGCTGGCTTTATAGTCAAAATATTGGTGCAACAGGCTATGTTAGAAGTAAACCACCACCAATATTACTGCAAAACCATGACGGATATTTTAATATTGATGTGTTGCGTCAAAATATATCTGAAACGCTGACTAATATACTTGCTCAATCAAATGCTATTGGGCTGATTAAAGCACTCACTATTGGCGACAGGCATGAGGTTAATAATAAACAATGGGATGTGTTTAGAAAAACAGGGACAGTACATCTACTGGCGATTTCTGGATTACATATCGGCTTAATCGCGGGTATTGCTTATTTTATTGTCCATCAATTTTCTGCCAGATTAGCCGTTTCTTCACCACAGCTTATTGCTGCGATTTGTTGTATGGTTGTTGCCGTTTTTTACGCTGCATTAGCCGGATTTTCATTACCCACTCAGCGTGCGCTTATTATGCTGGCGATTGCCATGTTGGCAAACTGCTGGCAGCGAAATATTAAGCCCTCAAATACTATTGCATTAACAATGTTTGCTGTATTGGTTTTTGATCCCTTAGCGGTATTATCAGCAGGTTTTTGGTTATCATTTTTAGCGGTCACGGTAATTATTTATAGTGTGGGAGGTCGATTAGGCAAACCTGCTTATTGGTTGAGTACATTAAAAATTCACTGGGTCACCGCGATTGGGTTATCGCCTCTATTAATTTTTTATTTTAATCAGGTTTCAGTTATAGCCCCGCTGGCAAATTTAGTCACCGTTCCTTTCATTAGCTTACTGATTGTGCCTTTGTGTCTTATTGCTGTCAGTTTGATGTTTATAGTCCCCGTATTTTCCAAACAACTATTTCAGGTGGCTGATTCTTTATTGGAATTATTGTGGTCATTTTTATCAGTTTTAGCCAACTTGCCTTTTGCCGATTTAAGCTCTGTTTCGGTCCCTTTTTATACGGTAGCTATGGCAATGTGTGGAATAGCTGTTTTATTGTTACCTAAAGGAATACCTTGCCGACATTTAGGGGTAATAATGTTTTTACCCATGGTGTTTGTTGATTTAGGCAAGCTAAACAAAGGCGAAGCAACGCTAACCTTGCTAGATGTAGGGCAAGGGCTTTCTGCAGTCATTGAAACGAGTGAGCATGTTTTAGTGTTTGATACGGGAGCTAAGTATTCTAATCAGTACAATATGGGAAATGCCGTAGTTATACCTTTTTTGCAAAGTAATGGCATTGATAGTATCGATATGTTGTTGATTAGTCATGGGGATAATGATCACATTGGCGGGGCTGATGCTATATTGAGTGAAATGACTGTGGAAAAGGTTTTAACCAGTGTCCCTGAAAAACTTCCCGATCATCAAGCTATAAGTTGTTACGCCGGTCAATCATGGTATTGGGATGATGTTGGTTTTGAAATTTTATCCCCTAAAAAAGCCAAGCAGGCCAGTGAAAATAACCTTTCGTGCGTTCTTAAAGTGAGTTCAAAATATGGCAGTATTTTATTAACAGGTGATATAGAAGCGGATGCAGAAAATTGGTTGATTAATAATGCTGCCCAAAAATTATCTAGTGATGTTTTAGTGGCTCCTCATCATGGCAGTAAAACATCATCAAATTTAAGCTTTTTAGAACAGGTAAAACCTGCAATAATTCTAATCCCTGCGGGATATAAAAATCGTTTTTCATTTCCGCATTCGAAAGTTATAAAACGATATAATGATTTAAAATTACAATGGATCAATAGTGCTTATGAGGGGGCAATTAATGTTAAACTCAAAAGCAATGCTATTTTGGTCAGCTCTTTACGGAAACAGCAAGGGAAATACTGGAATAAAGTAGAATAACTGCTAGATTTTAAAGAGTTAAAAATACAAAGGATTAGATAATGAAATGTTTAGTTGTTGATGACAGTAAAATGTCTTTAATGATGTTGAATAAAATCATAGGTACGAATCATCCAGACTGGGAAATATTACAAGCCAGTGATGGGAAGCAAGCTGTTGATATGGCAAAAGATAATGACCTGGATATTATACTTTTGGATTACAACATGCCTGTTATGGATGGCGGCGAAGCGGCTAAAATTTTAAGACCACAATTTCCTAACGCTAAAATAGCATTTCTTACTGCGAATATACAAGAGGCGATAAAAAATTTGGCGATAGAATTAAAGATTGATTTTATTCCAAAACCTATTACGGAAGCTAAGGTTATAAAATATGTCGGATAATAAGCTTGTTTTGGATGAATTTTTCGTCGATGCAGTTGCTGAAGTGCTTAATATTGGCATGGGTAGTGCAGCTGCCTCATTAAGCGAAATGATTGATGATGAAGTCCGGCTTAGCGTACCGGGTGTTGAATTTGTTAGCCGTTTAAGTGCCACCGAGATTATTGGTGCAAAAGCTAAAACTGATGTGAGTGGCGTGCATCAAAGTTTTCAGGGGGCTTTTGGTGGTGATGCTATGTTGCTGTTTCCTGAAGAACAAAGTCTTGAGTTAGTCAGAGCTGTTTTGCAGCAAGATGATATGACTTTAGAAGATTTAACGGAAATGGAACAAGAAGCCATGACAGAAATTGGCAATGTTATTCTTAATGCCTGTTTATGTAGCATGGCTGACATGTTTGGCCAGGAAATGTTAGGGGAGATTCCTCAGTTTGTTAAGGGCACATTAAAAAAAGTTTTTTCTGCTGAAGGGGGGCTTGAACATTCAGAAGCTGTTGTATTACTGCTTAATATGGATTTTGCTGTAGACGCCAAAAGTGTTCAGGGTTATGTGACATTTTTAATGGATGTTGACTCAGTACAGCAATTTATAAAGCATATTGAGAAATTTTTAGAGCTGTAGTATTTAATGACTTTTAGTACACATGAATATAACTGAAAATAATCAAGAAAAAACATTAGAACAGCTTTTTAAACCTGTTTTTTTAAGTTGTGAATTTGGTTTGATTATTGTTGATTCTGATTTTCATATCATCGATTGGAACCCTTGGTTTACTAAGTATTGTGAGATAGATATTAGCAATGCAAAAGCGAGCAATATAACTGATATTTTTTCTGTTTTAAAAGGGGGTAGAGTTGAACGTGGTATTTTTTCAGCCATCAAAAATGGGTTGTCATCAGTTGTTTCACATACTTTAAATAAGAAAGCATTTCCCTTAATTAATGCGTCAGGTGGATATTTACAGCAACAGATAATGATTAAACCCTTGCTGTTAGAAAACAAACAACGCTATTGCTTAATTCAGATATCTGACGTAACAGCAAATGTTAATCGTGAAAAACAATTATTAGAACAGTCAAAAAGAACTAAAGCGATATCAGAGAAATTAGCCCAAGAGAAAGAACGTGCTCATGTAACGCTGGATTCTATTGCCGATGCAGTTATTACAACTGATGAAGCAGGAAAAATCTTATTTATGAATCCTGTTGCAGAAATGCTCACCGGTTTTTTTGAAGAGGATGCTCAACATCATAACGTTTCCCAGTATTTTAAATTGATTGATGAAAAAACCCGGAAACCCATCCCTTGTCCCGTAACGCAATGCCTTGATACACAAGATATTATTAGTAATGAAACAGATCATGTGTTGTTAAGAGATATGGACTATTTTTCCATTACCGACTCAGTTGCACCTATCTTTGATGAAGATAGGGACGTTATAGGTACAGTTTTAGTCTTTAGAGATGTGACACAATCCAGAGCGCTTTCGGCTGAATTAAATTGGCAGGCTATGCATGATCCGCTGACGGGCTTAGCTAATCGGCGCCAATTTGAGTCGAGCATGAAGGAGTTGTTAGCTAAGGCTAAGCTGGACAATCAGAAACATCATTTACTGTATCTGGATTTGGATCAGTTTAAAGTTGTTAATGATACCTGTGGACACGATGCTGGGGATGAGCTGTTAAAGCAAGTCTCCGTGGCCCTGGTAAAAAAACTAAGAAAGTCAGATGTATTAGCCCGTTTAGGTGGAGATGAATTTGGTGTGCTACTTGAGGGTTGTGATGTTGAAAATACAATCTCAGTAGCTAATAATTTACGCCAGGCAGTGGAAGACTTCCGCTTTGGCTGGCAAACACAATCATTTAGAATTGGTGTTAGTATTGGTGTTGCAGAGATTACAGGGGAAGAAGGGAAGGCTTCTGAAATTTTAAGTGCTGCGGATGCTGCCTGTTATTCAGCGAAAGAAAGTGGGCGTAATCGTGTGCACTTTCATCAACTGGATGAGTCTGGAGTATCTTCTCATCAAGAGGAAATGCAGTGGATTTCTCGATTACAAGCGGCACTGGATAATGATGATTTTGTATTGTATTTACAACGCATACAAAATATCAAATCCCAAAACGTTCCATCAGAACATTATGAAGTATTGTTGCGCATGGTTGGGGATAACGGTGAAACTATTCCTCCAGGTGCTTTCTTACCTGCTGCTGAACGATTCAATTTAGTAGGCAGTTTAGATCATTGGGTTGTTGAAAATGTATTTAAAACGCTAGCAGCGCTAAAAATACAGGGCGTTCTTCCTGAGCAACTGGTATTAGCCATTAATTTATCAGGTGCATCAATGGCTAATGATAGTTTGTTAGAAACGATTACCGGTTTACTAGATGAGTCTAGCATTCCCGCAGAATGCTTTTGTTTTGAAGTCACTGAAACTGCAGCAATTTCAAATTTAACACAAGCAAGTAATTTCTTATCACAACTCCGTTCCAAGGGTTGTAAAATAGCACTGGATGATTTCGGTAGTGGTCTATCATCTTTTGCATATTTAAAAGAATTACCGATTGATTATTTAAAAATAGATGGCTACTTTGTTAAAGATATTGCCATTGATGGTATTGATAAAGCCTTTGTAGAGTCAATTAATCAGATTGGTCAGGTGATGGGCTTGGAAACCATTGCAGAGTTTGTTGAGAATGATGCCATTTTAGAAGTGCTAACAAATTTAGGCGTTAATTATGCCCAAGGGTATGGTATACATAAGCCGATAGCTTTTGATGAGGTTTTTTGTATGTCTGAACAATCTTAATTTTTTTCTCAAATTTTCACTTTCTGCAAAGATGAATTTATTTTTTTAAATTAAATCCTCGTTGCTAAAAGGCGAGGTAACCATTGCAGAATAACATGGAGGAGTGCAAAAACATGTTTTTGCACTCCAAAATATTGATCTATAATATCAAGGTCAATACGATCAAAATAATTCATCTTATTTGTAATTTACCATGATCAAAGGAATAAAAATGCCACAACGAACTGTTGGCTGGGATATTGGCGGAGCACACATTAAAGCGGCTGTACTGGAAATGGATGGCACTGTTTCAAATGTTTTTCAATTGCCTTGTCCATTATGGAAAGGAATAGAATTTCTGAATCAGTCTGTCAGACAAATAGTTCATAAAATTTCTGATAAACACTGTCTACATGCCGTGACCATGACTGGTGAGTTAGCTGATTGTTTTAAAAGCCGAGAGCAAGGCGTGGAGCAAATTATTGCTGCTATGCAAAATAATCTTTCAGATCAGGATATTGTTATTTATGCTGGTTTGGAGGGGTTTATAAGACCACAGGATATAAAAACACAGCATTATCTCTCAATTGCTTCTGCAAACTGGTTGGCAAGTGCATCCCTAGCTGCAAATAGAATTAAAAATGGCTTGTTTATCGATATAGGTAGTACAACCAGTGACATTTTAGTGTTAGCAGAATCGCAAGTTAAAGCGATTGGTTTGACTGATTATCAACGCTTACTTTCTGATGAGCTGGTTTACACCGGTATTGTTCGAACAGCGGTAATGGCAGTGGCTCAGACTGCCTATTTTAAAGGCCAAGGTATGGGATTGATGGCTGAGTATTTCGCAACTATGGCAGATGTTTATCGTTTAACCGGTGAGTTAAATGAAATACATGACCAAACAGAAACCGCAGATGGTAATGGAAAAACTATTCAGGCGAGTGCATTAAGACTGTCTCGAATGACGGCTTATGATTTTTGTGAAACAGAAATGGCCTTGTGGCAACAGTTTGCGAGGGGTATAAAAACACAACAGAAAGATAAAATAAAAGAAGCTTGTGAAAGGCAGTTGTCACGAAACCTTATTTCGCATAAAGATTATTTTATTGGTGCAGGGGTAGGGCGTTTTTTAGTCAGGGAAATCGCAGCTGAGTTAGGTTTTCCATATATGGATTATTCAGATTTATTTGCAAGTAATTTAGCGGATATTGATATGGATGTTGCTGATTGTGCGCCTGCAGTGGCCGTTGCTATTTTGTTTTCCAGTCAGGGCGAATAGTCCAGTTATTTTGAGCGCTGGCTTTAGCCTGCAATACTCTGTATGAAAGCAGGCTAAAGCCAGCGCCCCAAAAACTAACTTCTATTGTTACTCATTTTCTTCCAACTGTTTCCAGCGGTTAACGATCATGCAAAATAATTCAGCGGTTTGTTCTGCATCATAGAGTGCTGAATGCGCTCTTTCATTATCCCACTCTAGCCCTGCCGCCTTTGCGACTTTAGCCAGTACAGTTTGTCCATAAGCCAAGCCTCCCAGTGTTGCTGTATCAAAACTGCTAAAGGGATGGAATGGACTACGTTTGATTTTTGTTCTAGCAATAGCGGCATTTAAAAAATTAACATCAAAAGCAGGGTTATGACCCACTAAAATAGCTCGAGTACATTCATTCCGTTTTACAGCAGCTTTTACCGGCTTAAAAATTTTGTTTAGGGCCTCTTTTTCATCAATTGCCAAACGAAAAGGGTGATAGGGATCGATGCCTGTAAATTTTAATGCCGCGTCATCAAGCACTCCGCCTTCAAAAGGAATGATATTACAGGCATGTTTTTCAGTCGTTTTAAGTAGGCCTTGTTCATCAGGCTCAACAATAACAGCTGCTATTTCGAGTAGAGGATTTTTTTTGGAATCAAACCCCGCTGTTTCTATATCAACAATAACAGGTAGATAACCTCTAAAGCGTTTTCCTAAGGGGGTAGGGGATATATCCATTTAATGTATTTGTACGAGTTTATGAGTGGTAATCAAGTGAGTTTTCTAATTTACTTAATATAAAGTTAGGGAGCTGGAAATAAATAATCATCCATTATTGGGCAGTAGTTTGTTTGTCTTCAGTCGTGTAGCAAGAGGCGCATAGCAGGCTACGGTCGCAACCAGCATCCTGCTTCGAGCGACACTTACACATCCGTGTGCTACGCAACTTTGCTGCACGGCTGAAGGCGGACAAAAAGACCAGCAAGATTGGGTGATTATTTGTTTCCATCTCCCTTAGTACTATCGACTTGCTAATTGTTGTTCTGTCAGCCATAAAACAAGTTCATCAGCAACAGTTCGAATGGCTTGATTAATTGCTTCAACAGCACCTTGGGCATTTTGATTTGTAACCGCAACACTAGATACAAATTCACGTGTTGATACAACGGATCTTGTTTGATTATTTATCAAATAAAAGCGTATTCTGACAATACCATCAGATGAATTGTTTTCTTTAAGTTGGTGGGTTAATTCCAATAAATTGCTTTCTAAAAGAAAGTCTGCTTTTGAGACGGAAACGGATGGAATAACCGCTTTATATAAGGCGCTTTTTTCAATAGCTATATGAAAAAAAGTTTGCAGCAAATTGACAGAGGTATCACTCCAGCGACTAAAAGCATAACTATTGCGGCTGTATTGCGTATCAGTATATAAAATATCTGTCCCTTTTAATGCTCTGTTGGCACGAATGGTGGCTATTTTTAAAACAAATGCATTGTTTTTAGACGCTAGGGTTTGTATTGCAGGCTTGTTCCATTCAGGGGCAATGGTATAAATACTGGTTGGGGGAACTTGCGTAGTAATACAGCCAGTCAGTAGGCTACTTATTAGCAATACGTACAATAGTCTAGTTTTTATCATAGCCTTTTTCTCCGGGTCCAAGCTTAGGCTGAGATTGTTTTAATAATAAATCAATGGGGCTGGCTTCAAAGGTTTGGCTTGTTTTTAACAGATGCCCAGCGAGCATATCTACTTGAAAAACTAATTGGTTAAATGTTTCCAAACTTTGCTGTATGTCTTGGCTCATATTACGAGTAACATCATTTGAATTGTTTTCCAGGCTGGTAGCCATAGATTTCATTTTATCTGAGGCAGAGGCGACTTTTTTAAACGTACTAATCACCTGTTGCTCCATTTCAATACCATTATCAACTAAGTGTTTAAAACTGCTCATTTGACTTCTTGCTTCTTTAACAAATAAATTCATTTCGGCCAATGTAAGCGAGATATTATGTAAATTATCATCACTAAGTAATGTGTTGAATTTATCTAAAGCTAAAGCTGATTTAGTTGATAACTGACTCATTGAGACGTCAAGTCTTGCCAATGTAGAAGGGCGAGAGGGAATATCTGGTATGTCTACACCATTACCTTTTAGTAATGGGCTACTATGAAGCCCCCCACTGAGTTCTACATAGGTCAACCCCGTTAAACCAAATGATTTTAATGTTGCTGTTGTGTCTTTTTTAACAGGTGTACTGTAATTTACTTTTAGGAGTAAAGTGACTTGTTCTGAATTCTGTGGATTCAATTGAATATGATCTACTGTGCCAATATTAACACCACGATACTTTACTGAAGCATCGGTACTCAACCCAGCAACTGATTCCGTCATATGAACATGGTAGTATTTAAACTGTTCATTGCCGCCATATTTACCTAGCCAATAAGCAAAAATAACAAGGCCTGCAAGCAACGAAATGACAAATAATCCAACCATCGTATAATTAATTTTACTTTCCACTTTGGCTCCTCATTTGTCCTCGTTTACCTCTAAAGAATTCGTCAATAACCGGGTGCTCAGTCTGCATAACTTCATCAAGTGAACCTTCAGCAATAACTTTCTTTTCGCCTAATACGGCAAAGCGGTCAACAATGGTCCAGATGGAGTCAATATCATGCGTTACCATAACAACAGTGAGCCCTAGGATATCACGTAACTCGACGATTAATTTATCAAATGCTTCTGCACCTACAGGGTCTAGTCCTGAGGTGGGTTCATCTAGAAATAATAACTTGGGATCCATCACTAAAGCACGCGCTAATGCGGCACGCTTAACCATTCCACCACTTAACTCGGCAGGGTATAAACTGGCAGCAGAACTAGGTAGTCCAACCATGTTGATTTTCATGTGAACAATCTCTTTAACCAGTTTTAATGGCAGCTCAGTGTATTCTAACAGCTTAATTTGAATATTCTCTTCAACCGTTAGTGATGAATAAAGAGCCCCGCCTTGAAATAAAACGCCCCATTGATGTCTTAATTGAGTTGCTTGGCTTGGGCTAATAGTGGCCAGGTCATAATCCAGTATTTTAATGCTTCCTGAACGTGGGCGAAGTAATAGTATCATCTCTTTTAATAAAGTAGATTTTCCTGAACCACTCCCCCCTAAAAGACCATATATTTCACCTTGGCGGACTGATAGGCTGACATCATCATGTACCACCATTTCACCGAATGCGGTAACAACATTTGATATGCTAACCAGCGTTTTCAAATGCCAAGCTCCGTTAGAACAACTGAAAACAACGCATCAACTGCAATAACCAGAAAAATAGAATTAACAACACTAGTGGTTGTATAGCGGCCTATACTTTCAGTACTTATAGATACTTGAAAGCCACGCCAGCATCCAACTGTTGCAATAAGCCAGGCAAAAACAGGGCCTTTACATAGGCCAATCCAAACGTGCTTTACAGGAAGCACAGATTGCAGTCTGGTAATAAATTCAGTGTATGAAAGGTCTAGATGAATATGTGAGATAAACATCCCAGCCGCAATGCCTATGATATCAGCAAAAAATATCAGTAAAGGTAAGGCAATCATTAAGGCAATAATTCGAGGTAAAACCAGAAAACGATGCGGCTCAAAGCCCATAGTGCGCATCGCTGCAATTTCTTCAGTCAACTTCATTACACCAATTTGGGCGGTATAAGATGATCCAGTACGCCCAGCAACAACAATGGCTGTAATAAGTGGTGCTAATTCGCGTGTAATTGAAACGCCAATCATATCGACAATAAAGATATTGGCGCCAAATTTTTCAAGCTGTACAGCACCTTGATAGGCAATAACGACACCAATCAAAAAACTGGTTAAGGCAATAATAGGTAATGCTCTAAGACCTGCTTCTTCAATGTTTTTTGTAATAGCACTTAAACGAATACTGCCTGGATGTCGTAGGGAATAAATGAGATGAATGAAATTTTCACCGACAAAAGTCAGAAAATCTCTAACATCAATTGTTGATGAAACAACTGTTTTTCCGACACTCTCTATAACTTGAAGAGCGGAAGATGAGGGCTGGTCTTTACTTATAGAGCAGTGAGCAACGTGTTTTCGTAATAAGCGGTATAGTTTCTTATGTTCAAGTTTTGTCCCAGTCATTTGAATAGAACAATTATTGGATTTTAATAAATCATAATAATGAATAAACAGCATCATTCCCGCGGAATCGACTTGTTCGACTTGAGAGATATTCCACTCAATAGCGGTGTTTTTTATGGTTTTAACCAATTGCTCAAGTTGTTTGCTAACTTGGTTTAAAGAGTGAACATTCCAAAGTCCTGAACTCGTAAGAAAAACAGCCCCGTCGATATGACGCTGATCTATTTTGGCAATATTTCTTTGAGTGGCTTGAGTCATAATTTAGGCGGACTCTATTTAATAGTTATGAAACACAGTAAATGTGATCATCAGATATGGATTCAAGTTCAACATCAAATATTTGATTTTCTATCGTATCAGTTACAGGCACCTTACAGGCAACTCTTAAATAATTAGGCGTGTAACCAAAAACCAATTGCTGATCATCATCCAAAGCCTGTTTATGGGCTTCCCATAGTACCGGCTGTTTATTACCTATATTTTTAGACATAAACTGCTGTTTCATGGTTTTTGCTAAATCATGTAACTGTTTACTGCGTTGTTTTTTTATGTCGTTAGTTAATTGATTTGGTAACGTTGCTGCTTTTGTGCCTTCACGGCTGGAGTAGGTAAAGATATGGATATGACCAAAACCTACTTTTTTTATAAATTCAAAACTGTCTTGCCACTCTTGTTCTGTTTCGCCAGGGAAACCCACGATAATGTCTGTGGTGATATTAAAGTGCTTGATTTGTTCTCTTGCTAAATTAACCATCTCCGCAAACTCATCAGTCTTACAACGTCTTGCCATTCTTCTTAATACAGAATCACAGCCCGACTGTAGTGGCAGATGCAGGTGAGGCATTAATCTAGGGTTTTTAAATAGCTGAAAAAAATTGCCAGGTAGCTCCCATGGCTCCAACGAGCCTAATCTAAGTCTTGGGACACTGGTTTGATTAAGAATTGCTTCAATTAAAACAGTAAGGTTGGTATCAATATCACCGCCATAACCACCTAAATGCACTCCCGTTAAAATAACTTCATTGATACCTTGTTGGTGCAGGTTGTTAATTTCATCAATAATTACTTGTAGAGGGCGGCTTACTTCTTCGCCCCGGGCAACGGTGACTATGCAAAAAGTACAACGGTAACGGCAACCATCTTGTACTTTGATAAAAGCACGCTGTCTGCCACGGGTAAACAATGATGTTTCACCTGGCTCAGTTGCCATAACAGGCATGCTATCGACATTAATCAAAGACAGTGTTTGTTCAACCAGTTGGTTTTTGTCTTTATTGCTAACAACTAAGTCAACACCTAACAAGTTGGCAGCTTCATCTTCATTTAAGGTGACATAACACCCACTGATCACCAGTTTTGCTTGCGGGTTTTCTCTATGAATCCGGCGTATCATTTGTCTTGATTTTCTGGCAGCATCTCCTGTTACAGCACAAGAGTTGATAATCACTATTTGAGCCATACTCAGCTCACGGGTGATTTGGTGCCCCGCTTGTTGAAAAGCTTGAGCCCATGTTTCTAATTCTGCTTCATTAAGGCGACAACCTAATGTTCTAAGATGGATATACATTAACCGAAAAACCAATACGCAATTAAAATAGCAGCAACTATGCCTGCAAAATCAGCAATTATCCCACATGCAGCGGCATGACGAATGTTTTTGATGCCTACAGAACCAAAATAAACAGCCAAAACATAAAAAGTAGTCTCTGTACTGCCTTGTACAATGGAGCTTAATCGTCCTGCAAAAGAATCGGCTCCATAAACTTGCATCGTATCAACCATCATAGCTCTCGCTCCGCTACCACTAAATGGTTTCATTAACGCCGTAGGAAGGGCATCTATAAAACGGTTATCGAAACCAAAATACATAACAATATGTCGAATTAAATCAATAATTAACTCTAAAGCACCACTGGCTCTAAATACGCCAATAGCAACCAGCATGGCAACTAAGTAAGGAATAATGGTAATTGCTGTTTGAAAGCCTTCTTTAGCACCTTCAATAAAGGCATCATACGCATTGATACGTTGATAAACAGCACCCGCGAGGAAAGATATCACTAAGGAAAATAAAATGACATTGCTGATCAGGGCAGATTGCAACAGCATCTCTTCCTGGCTTAGCAGGGAAAAATAACTTAATAGGCCTGCAACAATTAAAGAAAATCCTGCTAAATAAGAAACAATGACTTTATCCAATAAATTGATTTTTTGCACTATAGAAACAGCTAGTATGCCAAATAGGGTGGACATATAAGTGGCAATTAAAATAGGGATAAAAACATCGGTAGGATTAGCGGCCCCAAGCTGGGCCCGATAAGTAAAAATAGTGATGGGAAATAGAGTAACGGCAGAAGTATTGATGACCAAAAATAAGATTTGCGCATTACTGGCTGTATCAGGCGAAGGGTTCAGTGTTTGCAGCTCTTTCATTGCCTTAATACCCAAAGGTGTGGCAGCGTTATCCAAACCTAAGGCATTAGCCGATATGTTCATCACCATGGCAGCAAGTGCTGGGTGGTTTTTGGGTACATCTGGCATTAGCCGGCTAAATAATGGTGTAAGGGCCTGGGTAAGTAGTTGAATAAAGCCGCTACGCTCCCCAATGCGCATAATACCAAGCCATAAAGCCAGTACGCCAGTTAAGCCTAATGAAATTTCAAATGCTGTTTTTGACAGACTAAACATGGCTGTCATAATCTGGGAAAATATTTGTTGGTCGCCAAGAAAAATCAGCTTGAATAAGGCGGTTAGAAAAGCCGTAAAGAAAAAGAAAACCCAGATTAAGTTCAGCACATTAAGAAATATTAAGGAAATAGCAAGGTGTATTCTAACCTAGAAATATTAAATGGCGTGGCTTTGTCATTAAAGGAAAAGATGAAAATCGGGTGGGTAGAAAAAGGCCGTGCCAGAGGCACGACCTAATTTCAAAGGCTGTATTGACTAATCTGAGGGAGAAAAGAATCTGTAATACAACCTAGCTTAGGATTGTTTCAAACGTAGAAATAAAAAAGTGAGACCTTCTTCACATTTTTACTATTTATTCAATTTCATTGGCTAGTTTTTCTGCATAGCCTGTGTATCCACGCGGCGTTAGATCAAGCAGTACTTTTTTAGCATCATCTGGAATTTCCAGGTTATTAACAAAGACGGTTAAATCTTCAGGTGTAATACGATGACCTCGAGTTAGCTCCTTTAACTTTTCGTAAGGCTTCTCGATGCCGTAACGGCGCATAACCGTCTGAATCGGTTCTGCCAAAACTTCCCAGTTATTGTCTAGATCATTTTCAATCGTTTCAACATTAATTTCTAATTTAGAAATACCTTTTAATGATGACTGAATAGCAATGCTAGTATGAGCTATGCCAACACCAATATTTCTTAAAACAGTCGAGTCAGTTAAGTCACGTTGCCAGCGAGAAACCGGTAGTTTTTCACTTAAAAAAGAGAAAATAGCATTAGCCAAGCCTAAATTGCCTTCTGAGTTCTCAAAATCAATAGGATTCACTTTATGAGGCATGGTTGAAGAGCCAACTTCACCTGCAATTGTTTTTTGTTTGAAATAACCTAATGAAATATAACCCCAAATATCACGATTAAAGTCTAACAAAATGGTATTAAAACGAGATAGGGCATGAAAGTATTCTGCAATATAATCATGTGGCTCTATCTGAATTGTATAGGCGTTCCAGAATAAGCCTAAGGATTCAACAAATTCTTTGGCAAATTTTTCCCAGTCGACTTCAGGGTAGGCGACACTATGGGCATTATAATTTCCTACCGCACCGTTTATTTTGCCAAGTAGTTCAACTGCTTCAAACTGTTCTTTTTGGCGTAATAACCGAGCTACTACGTTGGCAAATTCTTTTCCAGTCGTTGTTGGGCTTGCTGTTTGGCCATGAGTACGTGACATCATCGGTTGTCCAGCAGTATCTATTGCTACCTTTTTTATGGCTTCAATACATTCCGTGATCTGTGGGAGCAGAGTGCCGCGTCCTTCTTTTAACATCAAGGCATAAGACAGGTTGTTAATGTCTTCTGAGGTGCAAGCAAAATGAATGAACTCATTAACTTTGTTTAATTCAGCATGATCGGCGATTTTTTCTTTAAGAAAATATTCAACTGCTTTAACATCATGATTTGTTGTTCTTTCAATATCTTTAATGCGTTGGGCATCAGATTCAGAAAAATTATTAACAATATTATCTAGATGTTGCGTAGCATCCGTACTTAACTCTGGCACTTCGGTAATCAGTGGCTGTTTGGCTAAGGCTTGTAACCAGCGCACTTCAACTTCAACACGGTAACGAATTAGACCATATTCACTAAAAATAGGTCTAAACGCCTCAACTTTACTGCCGTAGCGTCCATCAATAGGTGAGATTGCAGTGAGAGCAAAATTAGTCATTAAGGTTTTATCCTGTTATTTATCGGGTTCAGCTCGTCCGTATGGGGACAAGTATTAAAAATTATTCATTATACTTTGATTCAATAATCCCACCACCTAAACAAACATCACCATCATAAAAAACGACTGACTGTCCGGGGGTGATCGCTCGTTGTGGCATTTCAAAACGGGCTTTGATACGATCATTTTCAAGCGGTTGTAAGGTACATAGTTGGTCACTTTGGCGGTAGCGTGTTTTAGCTTTGCATATTACCGTTTTTGTTAACGCTTTGTTATCACACCAGTCTAATTGACCGGCTTCCAATGTATTATGAAGCATTAAGGGATGGTCATGACCCTGACCAACGATTAATATATTGTTTTCCAGATCCTTTTCTAATACATACCAAGGTTCATCAGGCGCATTTTTCACACCACCAATGCCTAAACCCTGTCTCTGTCCTAAGGTGTAATACATCAAACCTTGGTGTTTAGCAATAAATTGGCCTTCGGGGGTTCGCATTTCTCCAGGCTGGCAGGGTAGGTATCTTTGTAAAAATTCAGTAAACTTTCGCTCACCTATAAAACAAATACCGGTACTGTCTTTCTTTTTATGATTATCAAAACCTGCCTTTTTAGCCATTGCTCTCAATTCAGGTTTATGTAACTCTCCAATGGGAAACAATGTTTTAGATAAAGCTTTTTGTCCCAAGGTATACAAAAAGTAACTTTGCTCCTTATTGGGATCTAAACCTTTTAGTAATTGGTAAGTACCATTTTGTTCTTGCACGCGAGCATAATGCCCTGTAGCAATGTATTCAGCACCTAAATCTTCTATGGCGTAGTTTAAAAACGCTTTAAATTTGACGTGTTTATTACAAAGAATATCGGGGTTAGGGGTGCGCCCAGCTTTAAACTCAGATAAAAAGACCTCAAAAACCTCATCCCAGTATTCAGCGGCAAAATTAACGGTTTTTAATTCAATACCTAACTTGTCACTGACCTGTTGAGCATCTGCCAAATCTTCCATAGCAGTGCAATACTCGGTACCATCGTCTTCTTCCCAGTTTTTCATAAATAAACCAGTTACTTGGTGGCCTTCTTCTAGTAGTTTTAAAGCAGTCACAGATGAATCTACGCCACCTGACATACCCACAATAATATGTTTACTCATGTTCCTGGTCTAAAAAAGATTGTAATAAAGATAAAGGGTAACGGTCGCCAGTTAAGTAAGTATCAATAGTATTTAGGACTAAGGGGCTGCGTAATTGCGACCGTTTTTCAACAATTTGTTGGCGAGTCAGCCAGTGCGTGGCAATAATGCCTTCGTCTAGGGTTTGCTTAGGGTTGTGTGAATGAACGGAACCAGCAAAACAAACTCGAACAAAACTTGGCGCTTCAGGTGATTTGCGCCAGAGTTGTATGGCGATAATATATTCTGGTACGAATTGCCATGCTGTTTCTTCGTTAACTTCTCGTATCGCTGCCGATATAATTTCCTCACCCGGCTCAAGATGTCCCGCAGGTTGATTAAACGCCAGACCATTGTCTGTTTCTTCTTCAACCAATAAGAACTGTTGATTGTTTTCGATTACTGCAGCGACTGTGACATGAGGCTTCCAAACCATCAAAATTTCCTAAATTATAAAGTTAGGCAACTCGCAACAAATACCCCATCCACCTTGCTGGCCTTTTTGTCCCTGCTCAAACTATCTCAATCGTTACGTAGCACACGGATGTGCAAGTGTCGCTCGAAGCAGGATGCTGGTTGCGACCGTAGCTGGCTAT
>ENA-ORXI01001086-ORXI01001086.1-sediment-metagenome-genome-assembly--contig:-NODE-1086-length-21743-cov-15.843441_pt1 | contig 21743 bp, 15 predicted proteins | sample MGYA00237861_ERZ511468 | MGnify/ENA primary metagenome ERZ511468 (study PRJEB26299, sample SAMN06266213) | sediment metagenome | isolation source: Hudson Canyon methane seep mesocosm | place...
TGCATAAGTTAAATACCATTGTTTTTGAACCTTATTACAGCGAATTGGAGCGGGATAAGTATCGATTACGCTATAGCGCAAAGATTGCTGAAGTGATCAAAGCATTAAGTAATGAACTGGAGCAAGACCCTGCTTTACAACTGGGCTTGAATAAGCAGGAGCAGCAAAGTTTTTTAAGCCTGGTGGGGGAGCTAAGGCAACAGGCAGAGGCCTTAAATACCTTGGTGAGTATGCATCAAAGTAGTGAAATAAAAACTAAGTTAGAGCAGATGACTGATGTCTGTAATCGCTGTCATCAGCAGTTTCGTAGTCGTTAATGGCGACTCAGTTTGCCGAATCTATTACAAGGGTTTGTTATGAAAATTGATAAAGCTTTATTGCTGCTTGTTTTGTCGTTGCTAAGTACGGTATTTATTAGCAGTTGTGTTTCTCCCGTTGAAAAGCAAGAAGCTTGTGAGGCGAGCGAACACAGTAAAAAACTTAAAATATTGTTGCATAAACTCGATACGGTAGTCTTTGAACCGACATACAGTGAATTAGAACGAGATGCCTATAAGATGAGATATGCTGGGGAAATTAGCAAGATCGTCGAAGCCATGGTTGACAAGCAGCAGGATAAAAAAGTAAAAGCCTGTGGTATCTCGCTTAGTCCACAACAGGAAAAATTGTTTGAGCAGCTTTCTGCGCAATTACACGCTCAGGTGCAACAGTTAATTGAACAGGTCAAGCTGCAGCAGACCGAAGTCATCAAGCCGCAGATAATCAGAATTAATCAAACTTGCACTAGTTGTCATCAGCAGCTAGATATCATCACTCCATAAATATCAGGTGAAGCATGGCTAACTTTGTAAATAATCAATTATCGACTTTATGTTTTAAGTTTTCTGGTTGCATATTACTGATATTTAGTTGCTTAATATTAATGAGCTTATCGGTACAGGCAGCACCTGAAGTAAGCGATGAGTTAAAACAGTTGCGTGCGCAAATGCAACTGATGATGAAGCGAATAGAAGAGCTGGAAAAACAGCAGGTAGAAAAACAAGCGATTCCAGTGGTTCAGGCACCAGTGACAGAAGAGCCTAAAAAAGGCAAGGGGGTGGTTGAGTTGATGTCCGAGAACACCACGCTAACAGTAGGTGGTCGTATTCAAATGAATACCTATTATGACTGGGAAGAAAGTAAGCAGGGACATCTAGCCTATAATGTAAGAGATACCCGCTTCTGGTTAAAAAGTAAAACCAAGACTGATTATGGCTTGCTCTCAGCTACTCTGGAACTTGATTTATCGGGAACAGCTGGTGATGAGCGCACCAGTAATTCACATAATCCACGTTTAAGACATGCCTATCTACAGCTTGGTAAAATATCCTTAGGGCAAACTAATTCACTGTTTAATTCTATTGCTGCCCCCGATACTATTTCGGCAGCTAAAGATGATGTGTTTGTTAGGCAACCGCAAATGCGCTGGACTGAGTCTTTTGAAAATAGTCAGTTTGCCGTCTCGCTGGAACAGCCTGAAACAACCCTGACTGATAGTACTGGCGCACGGATCACCCCTGGGACAGATCGTTTCCCTGATCTTATCACGCGATATACCTGGCATGGTGACTGGGGAGAGGCTAGCGTAGCGGCAATGGGTAGAGAGTTCCGTAATGATGGTGCCGTCGCAGGTGTTGCTGATGAAGCCTATGGTGGCGCGCTTAGTTTGTCTGGTAAGTTTTTATTCTTCGATTATGATGATTTACGCTATGGGATTGCTTATGGTAATGGCTTAGGGCGTTATATGGCAGGTAATTATTTCAATGCGGGCAGTATAAATGATCAGGGGCAGATACATTTATTGTCAGCGATTGGGGGACATATCGCTTATAGACACTGGTGGAATGAATCTTTACGGACATCGCTGGCTTTTGCACATCTACAAATAGATAATGATGATGTCGTGCCTGATACAACAAATAAACTAGGCCAATCCTATACGGCTAATCTGATCTGGATTCCGGTTGAAAATGGTCAGTTAGGTGTTGAATACTATTATCAGCGTAAAAAGGTTCAGAGTGGGCTAACGACAGATTCATCTAGATTGCTCTTTACAGCGATTTATGAGTTTTAGTTTTATTGGTAAATATTGCTAAGAAGATTTCTGCTGAAAGCAAGTTATTATCTATTGAGAGAGGGAATCTCATGATGACATTAAGGTAATAAAAAGGCCTTATATCTTAACAAGGCGATTAGCTATTTATTTTAAGGCGAGGGGTTCATGTATTTTTTACTAAAAAATATTTTATTCAGTGTCTTGCTGGTGAATATTTTGTTCTCTTTTTGTACTTCAATGGTACGAGCGGAGGCTGTAGCTAGGGTACAAAAGCTTGAAACTGTCAATTTACAGCTTAAATGGAAACATCAATTTCAGTTTGCCGGCTATTATGCGGCCATAGAGCAAGGCTATTACGCTGATGCAGGGCTTGCTGTTCAAATTCATGCCAGTCAACTTGATAAATCAGTCGTTAATCAAGTGATTTCAGGAGAGGCAGAGTATGGCGTTGGTGATATGGGGATACTTTTTAATTATGCTTATGGTGCACCAATAAAAGCCTTAGCGGCTATTTTTCAGCATAATCCTCTGGTTTTTATCAGTAAGAAATCCTCTGGCATTAAGACTCCTCATGACATCATAGGTAAGCGAGTCATGCAGCGATTAATTACAACTGATGAAGCATCATTAATATCTATGTTAACAGATGCAAAAATTGCTCAGGGACAATATACGGCTATAGAACATAATTTTCATTATGAAGATTTAATTTCTGAAAAAGTTGATGTGATGTCGGGGTATATAACCAATCAACCTTTTGCGCTAAAGAGTCAAGGCGTAGATGTTAATGTTATGGACCCAAAAGATTATGGGATTGATTTTTATGAAGATCTATTATTCACCAGTCATAAAGAGCAGGAACAATATCCTGGACGAACTCGTCGTTTTTTAAAAGCGAGTATAAAAGGCTGGCATTATGCTTTTGAGCATCCAGAAGAACTGGTTCAACTCATTAAAGCAAAATATCACAGTCAATCGAGTATAGAAAAATTAAGAAATGAGGCGATAGAAACGCGTAAATTAGTTCTGCCTGACTCTATTCCTCTAGGACAGATAAAGCTAGAACGCTTACGTCAGGTTGCTGATGTTTATAGTCGTTTAAAGTTATTTAGAAAATTGACTGATAGCGAGCTGAGCCATTTTATTTATCGGCCAGTCAACGTTAACTTAACTAAACAGGAACTTGAGTGGTTACAACAGCACCCTGTTATTCGCCTGGGTATAGATCGAAACTTTGCACCTTATGAATGGATTGATGAGGAGGGGCATTATGATGGAATAGCCGCGAATTATATTAAACTGTTTGAACAACGATTAGCCGTCAGGTTTGATGTTATTAAAGATAAAGCCACTTGGCGTGATGTGCTGGATGCGGCTAAAAAAGGAGAAATGGATATGCTTTCCTGTCTGGTTAAAACGGCAGAGAGGGAAGGATTTTTAAATTTCAGTGCACCTTATTTGAGTAGTTCTGCTGTTATTATCACTGAACAATCAAATGGGTATATAGGTGCATTAAAGCATCTGGAAGGTAAGCGAGTTGCTATTCAAAAAGGTCATTATACTCTGGAGTTATTGAGCAAGAATTATCCGAAAATAGACATTATTTCCACAGCTAATATTAAGGAAGCATTACATCTGGTTTCAGACGGCGATGCCTATGCTTATGTGGGGGATGTAACTTCAGCCAGTTATGTGATGAAAAAGGAAGGTTTTCTTAATCTGGTGTTTTCAGGAGCTACGCCTTATCACAGCCTGTTCAGTTTTGCTGTTGATAAAAACAAGCCAATATTGACATCTATTATCAATAAGACCCTGGCAACCATTACTCAGGATGAAAAAGATGCGATTTATAATCATTGGCGAGCATTAAAAATCACCAAGGGTGTCAGTGTAGAACTTATCACAAAATATGCATTAGTTATTTGCAGTTTGTTTCTATTGTTTGCCTACTGGGTCTATCAATTAAGAAAATCGGCTGTTGTAATTAAAGCCAGTGAAAACAAGTTACAACTGATTCTGGATACTGAACCGGAATGCGTCAAAATAATTGATGCAGCGGGTCGGCTTGTGCAGATGAATCCTGCTGGCTTAAGGATGATCGATGTTGATGATGTGAATCAAGTGATAGGTCAAAAAGTTGAAGAGTTGGTGCTTGACGAATATCGGGTTGCTTTTAATCAGATGAATGACAGGGTTTTAAGAGGCGAGGCCTGTACTCTAGAGTTTCAAATGAAAGGTCTGGCTGGGAATATACTTTGGGTCGATACTCATGCTGTGCCTTTAATTGATGAAGGCAGTGATACTGTTTCCATTTTGGCTGTTACTCGTGATATTACCGAGCGGAAAAGAATCGAAGAAGCACAGAAAGTCGCTAGCATGGTTTATCAAAATAGCAGTGAAGGTATGCTGGTCACAGATAATAAAAACCAGATTATTGCAATTAACCCCGCATTTAGCAAAATAACCGGCTTCAGTTTTGCAGAGGTTAAAGGAGAAACCCCAATGATATTGAAATCGGGCCTTCAGGAGAATAGTTTTTATAAACAGATGTGGGACTCAATTAACAGCAGCGGGAGCTGGAAAGGTGAAATATGGAATAAACACAAGCAAGGACATGATTATGCTGAATGGTTGACAATTAATACCATCTTTACTGATGACGGCAAGGTGGCTCAGCGTGTTGCTTTATTTTCTGATATCACAGAAAAGAAAAAAGCAGAGCAATTGATTTGGGATCAGGCTAATTATGATCCTTTGACCCAATTACCTAACCGGAGCATGTTTTTGGATCGTTTGAGTCATGATATTAAGCTGGCTGTCCGTTCTGAGAAAACATTAGCGATTATCTTTCTTGATCTGGATCGCTTTAAAGAAGTGAATGATACTTTAGGGCATGATATCGGCGATGAACTGTTGTGCGAAGCCGCAAAAAGATTGAAAACCTGTGTAAGAGATTCCGATACGGTGGCCCGTTTAGGCGGAGATGAATTTATACTTATTATATCTGAACTGGATGCAGCCCAAAATATAGAGCGGATTGCTGAGAATATCCTTTTTGAATTGAGTCAGGTTTATAAATTAGGTAAAGAGCAAGCCTATGTATCTGCAAGCCTGGGTATAGCATTTTTTCCTGATGATGCGACAGCCGCTGACGATCTGATTAAACATGCCGATCAGGCCATGTATCTTTCAAAAGAACTCGGTCGTAGTCGATACAGTTATTTTACCAAGGACATGCAAGCCCAAGCCCAGTATCGCTTGCACTTGATGAATGATATGCATACAGCTTTGCTGGAAGATCAGTTTGAGCTTTATTACCAGCCTATCGTAAACCTGGTAAAGGGGCCGATATACAAGGCAGAAGCCTTGATCCGCTGGAATCATCCAACGCATGGCCTAGTCAGTCCGGCAGATTTTATTCCTTTAGCTGAAGATTCAGGATTGATTATTGAGATCGGGGACTGGGTTTTTAAACAAGTTGCCCGGCAGGTGAAAATCTGGCGTGATAAGTATCAAATTAATTTACAAATCAGTGTTAATAAGTCACCAGTACAGTTTCGTGCCGCAACAGATCGAAACGATTGGTTGTTATTTCTCAAGGACATTGAGTTGCCAGGAGAGGCTATAGTGATTGAAATTACCGAAGGCTTATTAATGGATAATGCTGCGAATATTGCGTGTCAGTTATTGCAATATAGAGATGCGGGTATACAAGTGTCCATGGATGATTTTGGTACAGGTTATTCAGCGTTGTCCTATCTTAAAAAATTTGATATAGATTATCTGAAAATTGACCAGTCTTTTACCCGTAATTTGGCACCAGGTTCAAATGATATGGCTTTGTCGGAAGCGATTATATTAATGGCTCATAAGCTGGGTCTTAAAGTCATAGCTGAAGGAGTTGAAACGGAAGAACAACGAAGCTTATTGGCAGCAGCAGGCTGTGATTTTGGGCAGGGATACTTATTTTCCAGACCAGTCCCTGCAAATGAATTTGACGCGTTATTAATCGGCAGGCAATGAAAAGTTCCATAGGGAAAATAGGTTCAGAACATACAATTGCATTAGGGTAGTGAAATACAGCTATAAATATGATGCTAGCCTCGACATACTCTATAGGTAAATTCAGATTTAGCTAACAAAAAAGCACCTGATTACCCACAAGTTTCAGCCTTTTTATACAACCCTTCAATGTCTGGATCAAGGCATTCTTTACCGAGATGGAGTGTGAAGTTTGCATTATTGAGGCTCTAAAATATCTGAGTCTCGTTCTTTTTGTTTAAAAACGTAGAGTCAGACATTTTGTAGAGACGTAGCATGCTACGTCTCTACGTATCTGTAAAACCTCAGTTGAATAATCAATTCTAGCTTATTAATGACATATCAACCACGAAGTACACGGAGAAGCTATTTATGTCTTACTGTTGTTTTAAAATGGCTGAGACTCATACGTAATCAGGAAAAAATAAGCTATCTCACCGTTAACTGTTGAAAAATGGTATTCAATAGGATGGACTAGTTCTCCAAACCCTCTCGGCAATAGCTTTCCTGATTACCCATGAGCTTCCGTTACTTTAGATAATTTATAATAAATAGATCACCCTCATCGTTCCCACGCAGAGCGTCAATGCCATTAAGTTAAGAGAAATACAATATGGGGCGCAGTGCTTTAGCCTGCTATTTTTATTTATGAATGCAGGCTAAAGCACTGCGCCCCAACGGACTAATCCCTTAACTTAATGGCCGTGACGCAGAGCGTAGGACTATAGTGGTTTATTTATAGCACGTTACCTTAGTATAAAATACAGGCTAAAAGTAAATTAAAATTCCACAGTTAACGGTGACATAGCCAAAAAAACATGGATCTAAACCATAAAAATTACTGGAGGGACTGTATGTGTAGGTAGAGGATTAATCAAAATATCCTCTAGCAACTCACTATGTTAGAATTGATCTTATTTAAGATACTGAATAGATCAAAATTATGTCGCTAGTTGCTGATAATGTATTTGAAATTTTTCCCTGGAATGAAAACTTTGAGACAGGTATTGATTTAATTGATGAGCAGCACAAACAACTGATCAATATTTTAAATAGATTAGCTGAGCATCTTGCCTATCGATCTAATGAAATTATATTAAATAATGTATTTAATGAATTAGCTGATTATGCTGATTATCACTTTAAGACAGAAGAGAAAATTTGGAAAAATAGCTTAAAAGATGATGATTGGTTAACAAATCATGAGCATACTCATCAATCATTTATCTCTGAAGTTATTGCATTAAAAGAAGAAACTAAGCCGCTTGACGATGTAATACAGAATGTTGTTTCTTTTTTATCTAAATGGCTTGCTTATCATATCTTAGAGAGTGATAAGCGTATGTCTATCGTGGTGAAGGCTATTGATGCAGGGGAATCAATAGAGCAAGCCAAAATCACTGCAGATAAGATGATGAGTGGCTCAATGAAAGTCTTCATCAATACTGTACTCACTATGTATGATCGCCTTTCATTGAGCACTGTGGATTTGATGAGAGAAAAGGCGCTTCGTGAACAAGCAGAAAAAGAATTAGCCATTAGTAATGAACAGTGGAAGTTTATTTTAGAGGGAGGAACAGAGAGCGTATGGGATTGGGATATAGAGCATAATAAAACGATTTATTCCGATAATTATTCATCTCTTTTTGATATTGTTAGTGGCAAACAGAAAACAATAGAACAAGGGGCGACTATTCATGCTGAAGACATTGAGTCTTTAAAATCTGTTTTAAATGCTCATCTTGAAGGTGAAACAGACTTTTATAATCATAAATATCGAATAATACGAAAAGATGGTAGTTGCTCATGGATGCTAAGTAGAGGAAAGGTGGTTAGTCGAGATGAGCAGGGCAATTCTTTACGTATGGTAGGTACACATTCTGATATTACTGAGCATGAAATGGCCTCATTAATATATAAGCATAGTGAACAAGCCATCTTTATCACTGATTCAAGCAATAAAATAATAAGTATCAACCCTGCATTTACTGCCATTACCGGCTATACAAAAGACCAGGTTGTTGGTAAAAATCCTAATATTCTATCATCTGGAAAACAGAGTAAAGATTTTTATAAACAGATGTGGGAAAGCATCAACAATAAGGGGTTTTGGAGCGGTGAAGTCTGGAATAAATGCAAAAATGGTAAGGTATACCTCGAAAATCTGAGCATTACACTCATTAGTGATGGCCCAAATTCGGTGAGGCAGTATGTTGCATTATTTTCAGATATTACTGATCGATGGCAGGCAGAAGAAAAACTAAAGCTGTCTGCTCGTGTGTTTTCTGATACCCATGAAGGGATTCTGATTACCAATAAAAATAAAGAAATTATTGATGTTAATCCTGCTTTTTGTGAAATTTCTGGTTATAGTCGAGAAGATGTTATTGGTCAAAATCCAAATATACTCAGATCAGGCAAACAGTCGCCTCAATTTTATAGTCAATTGTGGGAAAATATTGAAACCAAAGGCTATTGGCAGGGTGAGATATGGAATTGTAAGAAAGATGGTACATTCTATGTTGAGTTGCTGACTATCTCATCCTTACTAGATGATAAGAATAAAGTAACGAACTATGTGGGTGTGTTTACTGATGTTACTCATAGTAAACGACAACAGGAGCAACTACAGTTGATGGCACATTATGATGTGCTGACAGGCTTGCCCAACAGAGCTTTGTTGCTGGACCGGTTTAATCAAGCCATTGCTCATAGTAATCGTACAAAATTGCAACTTGCTATCTGCTTCCTTGATTTGGACAACTTTAAACCTGTGAATGATAATTTTGGTCATGAGGCCGGTGATAAATTGCTGGTTGAAGTTGCACAACGTATTTTAGCTTGTATCCGAGTGGAAGATACCGTCTCCCGTCAAGGGGGAGATGAGTTTGCTATCTTATTGAATGATATTGACTCTATTGCTCAATGTAAACAGTCCTTGGAACGAATACATCATTCACTTAGACAGCCTTATAACATCGGTGGCTTTAAGCATAAGGTTTCTGTGTCTACAGGGGTGACAATGTTCCCCGCTGACAAGGGTGATATAGATACTTTGCTACGTCATGCAGATCAAGCAATGTATCAATCTAAACAACAAGGTCGTAATCGCTTTAGCTTTTTTAATACGGAACAAGAACGAGAGGACACCCTTAAACATCATCGTTTGTATGAAATCAAGCAAGCTTTAGATAACAAAGAGTTTCAACTGTATTATCAGCCTAAAGTAAATATGAGAACAGGGGAGGTATTTGGGGTTGAAGCGTTGATTCGCTGGATACATCCAGAAAAAGGCTTAATTCCACCTTTAGAGTTTTTACCCATAATTGATGGAAGCAAACTAGAAATTCAAATTGGTAACTGGGTGATCAATGAAGCACTTCAACAATTAGATTGCTGGTATCAACAAGGTCTTGAGCTTGAAGTGAGTATTAATATTTCTTCTTATCATCTGCAAGCATCCAATTTCTTAGACCAACTCTATAGAGCACTTGATAAGTATCCCAGGATAGATTCTCAAAAACTACAGTTGGAAATACTGGAAAGTAGTGCGCTGGGTGATATTGATATCATTAGCGGTATTGTAAAAAGTTGCCAAAGTGTTTTAGGTGTTAAGGTGGCACTTGATGATTTTGGTACGGGTTATTCCTCACTTACTCACATGAGAAATTTAAATGTTGATACCATTAAAATTGATCAGTCTTTTGTACGTGACATGTTGGAAGACAGAAATGACCTGGCAATGATTGAAGGTATTGTTTCTTTGGCTAAAACGTTTAATAGACAAGTAATAGCTGAAGGCGTTGAAACTGCCGAGCATGGGATTTTATTGATGAGAATTGGCTGTGATTATGCACAAGGTTATGGAATAGCTAGACCCATGCCTGCTGACAATATCATTATCTGGATGCAAGAGTATATTGCAGATGAATCCTGGTCTCTTTGGTCGGATTTCAAATGGGAGTTGTGTAATTTGCCTTTAATGCTTGCACAAAGTGATCATATTAAATGGGTTGAAGAGATACTTAAGGTATTGCAGGGGAAAGAGCCGACGTTAAAGACTGTTGAGTTGACTGATCATTTGGAATGTCGGTTAGGAAAATGGTACTACACACTGGGTAAAGATCGTTATGGAGATCTCCCTGCTTTTTCTGAACTAGAACAAGACCATATAAAAATCCATCAACTAGGTCAGCAAATTACCCTGCTATATTCTGAAGGTAAAAAAGATGATGCCATACAGTTGACTGAAGAGTTGTTAACACTTAAAACCAAGGTGCTAGAAAAGCTACAAATATTGCAACGAGAAGTTAATTTTTTAGCTGAATGAGGTAATTCAATCCTGCTATCACCGCTATCAGACTCCTAGTTTTATACCTCTCCTAAGTGGTCGAAGATTACTTCCAAACAGATTAGAATGGTTAAAAAAACAAATCCAATATGAGAAATATAAAATGCTAAACCAGCTTAAATTGTTTTTTGAACAGCATATTGCACTACCTGTGCCTGATCAAGTGTTAGAAGAAAATCTTCAGCTTGCCTGTGCTGCATTATTTATTGAAATGATGGTTATGGATGATAAAGAACAGGCTGAAGAACATGAAATGATTTTAAATCGAGTTAAACAAATGTTTTCCCTTTCATTGGAGCAGGCAACTACTTTAATAACATTGGCAACCGAACAAAAGAAACAGTCGACTGATTATTTTCAATTTACCTCATTAATTAATAAAGGTTTTAGTCAACAAAAGAAAGTGACCCTTATAAAGTCCTTATGGCAAATTGCTTACGCCGATGGACATTTAGACAGGCATGAAGAATACATGGTGCGTAAAATGGCTGATTTACTTCATGTGCCCCATCTAGATTTTATCAAGACAAAAATCCAGGTTAATGGCGAGTAAAAAGTTTATATGCCCAATAAGGGATAACATAAAAATATTCATACCCAATCATGATAATTTGGCTATAAAAATAAGCTTATCGGGGCGCAGTGCTAAAGCACTGCGCCCCTGTTTGTAAATTAATCATTAGGCTTTGTGTTATTTTCAAAGCTATTATTTTAATGCTCATTGTTACTATTTAATAGCTACCTTTGCCTTTAATCCGCTGTTTTCAGCTCTATTAAAAAACGACTGAGATAACGAGCCAAAGACTGGTAATACTCTTCGCGGCTGGCTTCAGCTAACATCTCACAATATTCGGGCAGCCAAACCATTAGATGGTTTTGTAAGAACTGCTGTTGCAGATCGCTATATAAATCGGCTTGTTTATTATCTCCCTGCTGCTGATATTGATGTTCCTTATAAGCTAAAAGTCCCATCAACCTAAGTTCTGAGGACAGGTAATCAACGGGGTCATCACAAATTTCAGCTGCATCAAAGCCTGCGGTCTGAAAATAACTAAAAACCGCTTCAACAATATCGCTAGGGAATTCTGCTGAACGGTATAGCGATTCATAAGGCGGCGGTGGGCCGTAACCTTCTTGAATACCTCGGAATAAGCGGGTGAATTCTTTCTGTAATGCCAGAATATCGAGCTTTTCAGCCGATAGTTGCAAGGCTTTGGCTATATCGATTGAGCTTGCTAACGATGGTGTGTGTGTAAAACAATCACTGAGAAACCAGTAGATTTGAGAGCGTTCATCGGCCGCCAGTCTTTGTTGGCTTACCATTTTGCACTTCTGCCATATAAGTGAGTCCCTATGCCACCTTCGCCATGACAACCTAAACAAACGCTGCGTTGCAAGCGTCCTGGCATTTTATCCGGCATGGGTTTGTGCTTACTCATTATTTGATAGTCATCTTTATAATCTTTGCCAAAATGACAGTTATTACAATCAATCAGTAATTTATCTGCATGAATAATATGGAAGCGGCCAGTTTTAAAATTCGTCGAATAGTCTTTGCCCACATCAATTTTGCCGTTACGAATTTGTTCAGCGATGCGAGCTAAATTCATGGTTTTAAGCTCTTTTTCGGGTCTTATTTGCTGTGTACCCTGTTGCTCTGCAAATGCTGTTGTGAGCATACAGCTGAGTAATATCAAGCCTAGTAGTTTCATTAGAAATCCCCCCCGCGCACCACATAGTAAACTTGAGGGTTGGTACCGGCTTGTTTTTTTAATTGAGCCGCTTTCTTTTTACCAATATATGCGCTGACTTCACTGTCTGGCTGATCTATATCACCAAATAAACGGGCATTTACAGGACAGACTAAATCACAGCTTGGCGTGTATTCCGGTTTTTTACCGATTAATTCAGGCTCACCTGCGGTGATGGCTTTTTCCAGTTTATGCCAGCAAAAAGTACATTTTTCCATTACATTGTTTTTCTTTTGATGCAATGGATGTCTTTGTGCTGATGGAATGGCTTCATATGGGGTTTGTTGTTCAGGATATAACGCTTGCGGCGGTTCCTTATTGATTTGCGGCACACCATAAGGACAGACGGGAGCGCAATAGCCACAGCCGGTACATTTATCATAATCAACAGTCACTACACCATATTCATTTTTGCTGATAGCATGCACATCAATCTCATCACATATTTTCTGACAAGGTGGATCTTCACAGTGCATGCAGGCCATGGTGCCAAAAATAGTGCGTACATCAGGGTAGCTGCCGTTCTCGTATTCGACCATTTCATTCCAGGGCGATCCGGGTGTGTAGTGATTTTCCATATGACAAGCGGCGATACATGAGCGACAACCCATGCAGCGTTCCATATCGATAACTCTTACTAATTTAGTCATAGTATCCCCTTAAACCTTAATCAGTTTGCATTTGGAGTCGTTAAAGCTATCCATGCCGGAAACCACATCGGAATAATTTTCTAAAACCGAATTAACCCAGATACCTTTTTTGGCATAATCAGGAAAATCCAGACTCTGTTGTCCATAATGGTAGGATATCGCCAGGGTATCAGGACGGATGCCTTCAATCACTTTTGCCTTGCCTTGTACTTTGCCGACACGGGTTTCAACAATGACTTGTACACCGGTTTGAATATCGAGCTGGTCGGCTGACTTTTGATTAATCAACACAAAATTTTCCTGCACATCAGGTCCCAGTGCATTCAATATCGGATTTAAAGCGGTATTGCCTGACTGATTCCGGTACATACGTTTGTAGGTGATCAGATAAAAAGGAAAGTCTTTGGCCTCACGGTGAGGGGTGGGAAAACCATGTTCTTTTTTTGGCAATGGTGATAAAGCCAGGCGATAGCGCTCTAAATCTATCATTTTCAGACGATGTTGTTTTTTCTGCTGTTTCACATTTTCCAGGGTATGCACTAATTGTTCAGCATAAAAATTCATTTTTGGCTTGCCAGGGCCTTTGAATTTCTTTTCCACACCTGATAAATAAGTTTTTTCTGCTGATAAATGCTTGCCAATAAAAGCATGTTCCTTGGCATAGGCAAAATCCTTATCTTTGCTTTGCTCCAGCCATATCTGCTCTACCGCTTCTTCGGCGCTATAATCGCGGCCTGTTTTTAACGGATGTTTTTTTAGTTTCCATTGTTTATTAATATTTTTGACATACTCATCCAGAATACCCAGTCGTTTAGCCAGCTGCCATAAAACAGAATAAGCATCATGTTCTATTTTGTAGGCATTGCTTACCGGTTGCCGTATGGCCGTATGGTTGGTGCGTGGTGTGTAGCGGGTAGGCGATGAATGCCAGGATTCCAGATAAGTCAGATCAGGTAATACGATATCGGCCATTTGCGCTGTTTCAGACATCACCAATTCGATCACCACATTATAAGTTTTCTTCAGTGAGGCAAATTGCTTCTGCGTATCCGAAGTAGAAAAAGGGCGATTAGTGGCATAAAAAATTTGCATTTCCGGTGTGTATTCCAAGCCATAGCGCTGTGGATCCAGTACGGTTAGTGCAACTTGTTGAGCAACATTATGGCTGGCATGAGGGAAAAATACGCTTTCTTGCAGGTCAACGCGATGAGGAGGATATTCCGCTTTTGAAGGTTCAAAATACTGTGGTTTTTTGTAAACGCTATGCAGGTTAATACCGCCTACGGCATCAATATTGCCTATTAACATCTGTAAAATCAGCCCTGCTCGCCAGTTTTGCACGCCAAACTCTTTAGCGCTAAGGCCTCTAAAGGTATGAATGGCAACAGGACGATAACGTAGTTTATGACCATCGATAACAACAGTGGCCCCAATTTTTGCCTGTTTACCGAGTTCCTCTGCTAGCCAGCGGACTTTCTTTTCTGGAACCCCTGCGACTTCAGCCACATAGACCGGAGTTATGTCTTCAATACTGTCAGTAAAATGTTGGAAGGCCGTGATATAGGTTTTGCCATCCACCAGATAACGTCCGCGTAAGGCTGGTTTCACGCCTTCAGCAAAGGGTTTTGCCGACTCGCTCAATTCATCCCAAACCAGTATCTGGCCGTCTTTATCTTTTAATAAGCTTTCATCATCTGCGACTAAAGCCGTGGCATTGGTCGTTCCTAATAAAAAGTCTTCATCAATGGTATTGTTTTTAATTAACAACCGTGCCATGCCTAAGATCAACACCACATCTTTGCCGGGCCGAATGGGTATCCATTCATCAGCTTTCGATGCTGTGCTGGAAAGTCGAGGTTCAATCACCACGATTTTCATTCCGCGCTCTTTTGCATCCGTGGCCGCATGATCCAGCCAACGGGCAAATTGTTCTGCCTCGAAATAATTACCGCCAAAATTGAGTAGAAAATTACAATGTTCTATATCGGGAAGGAAGCCATGATAGCCCCAGGTTAGCTCATCTGCCACATGTCGGGCTGCCTCACAGGTTGTGGTTCGATGAACCAGATTAGGGGTGCCAAAGGCTTTGGCAAAGGCTTTAGGGAATTTATCACCGATTAAATATTTACCATGCCCATGTTGCCAGATCAGTTTTCGTGGATCATCTTCTCGTATCGCCTTTAATTTACTGCTAATGGTTTCAAACGCTTCTTCCCAGGAGATCTCAACCCAGCCAGGATCCTGGTCTAAACCTTTTTTGGGATTGGTACGTTTTAACGGTTTTTTTATCCGGTAAGGATTATAGGTATTAAATACCCCCGACACGCCCTTGGGACAAATGCCGACATTATAAAAAGCTGCGCGCTCAGGATCAGGGTAAACCGCTCGAATCACATCATTTTCCATTTTGATGTTGATACCGCAGAAATTAACACAATGGGCGCAAGTTGACTTTACATAACGGATCGTTGATTGAATGATCTTCGTATGTTTTGCCTTATCAGCGACTGCCGCCATCACTTTTAACGGTGTAGCTAACTTTGCTGCAACGATTAATGCAGCACTGGTTTTAATAAATTCCCGTCTATTGTATGGCATGTTATCCCCCTTCTATTCAGATGGTTGCGGCCAGACTCCGGCTTTACGTAAAAAATCCGCACGAACGTCTATGGCTTGGTGAACTAAATTATAATGGCAGGCAATACAGCTGATATTATCGCGCTGAGCCAGTTCATGACGCCTAACACCACGTTCTCGTCTTGGTTTGAGCGCTTCTTGTTGATGGCAGGATCGACAGGTTTCGCTGTCATTAGCCAGCATTCTGTCTCGTACCCGGTAAGCCATTTCTGTTCGCTGACTATCCCAGTGTTCTCGGGTTGAAAAATCATTTGTGATTAATGACCAGGTGTCGCGTATTCCAGAGATAGCATGTGTCCAGGTGGCGGCAAGCAGACCTTTAGGAATATGACAATCAGCACAGCCGGCTTGAATGCCGGTATAAGTGGTGCGATGTTTAGAGTGGGTATAGACGGGTTCAAAGGCAACATAAGCCTGCATCGGATGGCAGCTATTACTACAGAAAGCATCCGTAGAGGTTAGCTGATCAACTTTTTCCAGTGATAAAGCTGTTAGCAGGCCGACAAGCACGCCAGTCAATCCAACTATCAGGATAGATCGCGTTATAAATCTTTGCCCATACATAGTTCCCCCTCAGATGTATGAAAGTTTTACGTTTTTAACTTTTTTATACGCCTATCTTATAGATATTTCAACGCAGTATTTAGGTCAGGAAAGGGTCTTGTCGACATTGTCGGTGATTAATAATTATTGACGGTGCTTGTTTTTAAGCCCTCCTCTCGGCAATAGCTCCTGCATAATCCACATGGAGGTGGTGAATGCAGATATGGTAGGAGCATATATCTGTCCATGTAGTCGTGATGAAGGGCAACACATTCTCTTCATCATTAATAAGCCTTTACGTAAGTTTCTCGTCTTGCTTCGGCAGAGTTGGGGCGCAGTGCTTTAGCCTGCTTTCATAGCCGAAAATAGCTGGCTAAAGCACTGCGCCTCAATGAACTAACCCCATAACTTTAATGGCAGTGAGGGTTTAGGTGAGCGGAAGGTTAATTGGTGGCTTGGTATCGAGTAAAAAACTCGCTGAAATCAGTGAGACTTTCTAGAGTGAAGTTTTGTTTTGAAGGGCTGGATAGTTGAGTGCCAATAGTATATTTGACGACTGGCAAAAATAGTTCGCACTGGCTATCTAATTGCTGGATATGGATCGTTTGCTTGGCTGTTGTGTTAAGTGTGGATAGTGAGAGAATATCTGGAACGCCTTCGATATTCTCAATGAGGATATGGACGGTCCCAGTGGTATTGGTTGTTCTAACTTGCCTAATAATGCCTAGCTTATGTGTTAGGCTGGGGGAGCAAAATAAAGCCAGGTCACCAATCATGCATTCAAAACCGTTAGTTTCAGCAATGATGTAGTGATCATTTTTAACCTGTATGGTTTTTACGGGTTTAGCCTTTTCAAGTAAAGCCAGATTACTATTTGAAGCTCTTTCTCTAGGGTTGTTTAAACTGTTTTTTTCAAAAGGCATAGGCTCTAAGGCCATGTTTTCAATTGCCTGACTGGATATTGATTGGTTACTGAGGTGTTGGATCTTTTTTAATTTATTAACTTTTAAAAGGTGCTCAGTGATTCTCTCAAATCCGACCAGAAGGCGAGAGATTGTCGGAGGAGATGCGATGGGGTGGTTGATCATTGAGTGATAACCCGACAACTGATCGTATAATTGATTGATTGATTGGGGTTCTAGTTTCGATATGAAATCTTTAGATTGCATAAAAGCAATTAAATCCTGAGTATTAATGGCGATAGTGAGTTGTTTTTTTTGATCACTATCAGTTATAGGGTAGGGGGTATTGCCACTAAGTGAATCCCATTGAAAGGTGTTCTTAGTCGAGCTGTATGCTGGATTTAAATTTAGTTTATTGGCTGTTTGATTGGCAATATTAAAGAGCTCTTTTACTTGCTGGCTGGTGTATCTGTGTGGCGTTGATATATTAAACAGGATGTTGCGTTTTATCACAGATTCAATTGTCAATTGGTTTTTAAAGCGCTTAATCTTATGATTAATTTGTATCTGGGCCGTGTTGTTTTTTAAGCTTAAATTATAAACCTTTCCGGCTTCACCCCAGAGTGAGGATGAAGGTGGTTCGTGAAACAGGGCGCTCATACGTAGCGAGTCGCCTATGAGTTGTAATGACAGATAGATGGCAAGATTGTAATCATCATTTGATAAGTTGTCTTTATCACATAAATTACAAAAAGCCAGGCTAGTATTCCTTAATAACTGTATACAAAGGCGGTTGACTTTTTGAGTAGACCGGTCTTGACTGGGTGATTGGATGAAGGAAAGCTCAATAGCTCCGCATATATGAAGTATCGTTGGAATTAACTGGGTTAAGCTTGTTAACACTTTGCTACGATCATCTTTATTTTTTCGTAACAGTTTGATGGCATGGTTCAACTTGACAGCTGAATTGGCGCTGTTTGTTTCACTTAGGGAGTGTAGCCAGGATGATATGGCATCAGGCGATAGTTCAAATGGAAGTTTTGATGTTGTCATACGGATAAATTAGTCATGGTCAGCTGACTTAAGTCTAGTTGTATTTTAAGTTTTTTTAAAATAATAATGTGTGATTTAATTTAAACTTTTCAATAGATGTTATTCAGTTAGCGAGTCTTATTGATGAAATTACTCCAATAAGTGCTATGAATCTATAGTCTGAATCCTGCTTCTATGAGCTAGGCGTTAAGCAATAATCGTTTTACTCTCCGCACCGGCTTGTTCTCTGACTAATTTTGGCACTAAATAACCGGGTAAGTTCTTTTTTAATTGATTCATTAAGGCGATTGCCTGGTTTTCACTGGTCTCAAAATGTGCGGTACCTGCGGCTCTATCCAAAAGATGTAGATAGTAGGGTAAAACCCCCATGCTAAACAGTTTTTCACTTAATTCAATGAGTTGCTGTGAATCGTCATTTATGCCTTTTAGTAATACGGCTTGATTGAGCAAAGTGACATTGGCCTCCTTTAAGTCTTCAAAGGCTGATCGTACTTTACTGTTTAACTCATTCGCATGATTTGAATGAGCCACCAGCACAAGCTCTTTTTTTATCTTCGATAGTCCGTTGCAAAGTTCAGCTGTTATTCGGCTTGGCAGCACGATGGGTATGCGGCTGTGAATACGGATGCGCTTGATATGAGGAATGGCTTGCAGTTGTTGCATTAAGCCTAGAATCTTTTGCTCATTGAGTAATAAAGGATCACCGCCACTTAAAATAACTTCTGATATATCGCTGCGATTTTGTATGTAGTTGATTGCTTTTTGGTGTTTTTTAGTGCTGAGCTGAAAATCACTGTAGGGGAAATTTCTACGAAAACAATAACGACAGTTTATTGCACAACTGCCCGTAGTAATAAGCAGAACGCGGCCTTGATATTTATGAATAACGCCTGCTTCAGTGATAGCGTTAATATCACCAACGGGGTCATTGCTAAATCCAGAGGCAGAAATATTCTCATTTTTGGTAGGTAATATTTGTTTCAGCAAAGGGTCGTTAATATTACCTTTTTCCATTCTGGCTACAAATTCACGTGGGACACGTAAAGGAAACGTAGAGCTTGATGGCAGCAGGGTTTTGTCAGCCTGAGATATGTTTAAATACTCACAAATATCGTCAATATTATTGAATCCTTCGGCAAGTTCTTGTTGCCATGTTTTTGAGTTTTGAAGCAAGTTTTTTCCTATATAACGAGGGTCACTGTTTCTATCAATAGTTAGCTCCATTATAATGGTTGAAACACTTTTTGTTTACTTGAGGAAAAAATGGCTAAGTATAGTACTAATGAATTTAAAGCAGGTCTTAAGATTATGTTGGATCAAGACCCTTGTGCAATCATTGAGAATGAGTTTATCAAGCCAGGTAAGGGGCAGGCTTTTAGCCGAGTAAGAATTAGGAATTTAAAAACAGGCAGAGTGATTGAGCGTACTTTTAAATCAGGTGAATCAGTGGAAGGCGCTGATGTTATCGATATGGAAATGCAGTATTTATATAGTGATGGTGAATTTTGGCATTTTATGGTCCCAGATACTTTTGAGCAATATCAAGCAGACAGTAATGCCGTTGCAGACGCAGTCAAATGGTTAAAAGACCAGGATATTTGCACTATGATTTTATGGAATGATTCACCTTTGTCTGTTACACCGCCCAATTTTGTTGAATTAGCCATTGCAGAAACAGACCCAGGATTAAAAGGGGATACTTCAGGCGGGGGTGGTAAGCCAGCGACTCTTGAGACTGGCGCAGTGGTCAGAGTACCGCTATTTGTTCAAATTGGTGAAATGATTAGAGTTGATACTCGGACAGGAGAATACGTCTCACGCGTAAAAGAATAGTGAAAGATAACTGGAAACCCGCATGTGACGTAAAGCAGATGCGGTTGAGAGCTAAGATGTTGACTAACATACGACGTTTTTTTGAACAAAGAGCTGTACTAGAGGTAGAAACCCCATTGCTATGTTCTGCAACGGGAACTGATCCACAATTAGACTTTTTCTCCAGCTTTTACCACTGCGCACCGGAAAATAAAGCCATGTATTTGCAAACCTCACCAGAATTTGCAATGAAAAGGCTGTTGGCTGCGGGGAGTGGTTCTATTTTTCAAATATGTAAAGCCTTTAGAAATGGCGAAGTTGGACGTTTTCATAATCCTGAGTTCTCAATTCTTGAGTGGTATAGAGTTGATTTTACAATGGATCAATTGATGAATGAAGTCGTTGAACTCATCACTGAACTGCTTGGTCCTGACTCAGACTCAGGCGAGGTATACAAAGTAAGTTATGTTGATGTGTTTAAACAGGCTACAGGATTAAACCCCCTGGATTTTTGTCAGCTAAGGTATGCGGAATACGCTGTAAACAATGATATAAAGGATGCTGTTTCATTATGTGGAGATGATCATTCCATGTGGCTGGATTTTATTTTTAGCTATAAAGTACAAGCAACATTGGAACGATACTCTTTAGCCATGGTGTATGGATATCCTGCGATTCAATCTTCATTAGCCAGAATAAATTCAGCTGATGCGGCTATTGCTGACAGGTTTGAAGTGTTTATTAAAGGCGTAGAAATTGGTAATGGTTTTTGTGAATTGTCAGATGCCAGTGAACAAGAAAAACGCTTTGATCAAGAGAATCAGTGCAGACAAAAAAAAGGGTTAAGTGTTTCAGCACCTAACCCTGTTCTTCAATTTCTTATAACCCAGCTATTGTCGAGATAGTTAAGTAATTTTTTATCGTTGTACCTGCAAAGTACAGATTTATTATAGCTAAATTTTCAATTTAGCAATAGTAAAAGCAACAATAAAACCCTTAATTCTTGAAAGTAGTTGGTTTTTCAATCCATAACTAAATGGATAAACCAATGTCAATTTCAAAGAACCCACCCCACCTATTACCTGCAGACTTCTATGCAATTAAGTATTCTTATGCTGATTTTGAAGTTTCAAGAAGAACAGTTTATTACCTGATCGCACAAGGAATACTTCCTAAACCTACTCGATGGCATCAACATTTTGTCGGTTGGCCTAAAGCAGATGTAATTCATATTTTAGAATCACGCTATGCTTTTCGGGTGGAAAAATGAATTATTCAGCCGCAGTATTCAAAACCCATGAGCACACCAACACCCAAGACTTCGTGACTTTTAGAGAGCTCCGAACAATGGCAATAAATCCCATTGATGTCGAGAAGAAAAGCGCACCCGCACTTGCACCGCAGTTATCATCTGTTAAGACTAAAGCCGAAGTGATCGCGTTTAATCAAATGTCGATGCTTTGGATTGATATTGACACAGGCAATCAAGATGCTGAGCAAATACAGAACACCCTAGACCGGCTAAGCCTTTCAAGTTTCGTTATCTACGCCAGTAAATCGAGCACCGAAGAAAATAAGCGGTGGCGCGTACTAATCGAACTAGCAGAGCCTATGCCATGCCGTGAATGGCTGGATGTACAGGAAGCCTTGCAAATTCTGTTCGATGGCGATAGTTCAGCAGTACGACTTCAACAAATTTTATACGCGCCAAATAGAGGTCGGCATTATGACGTGCTAAGTCGAGAAGGTGGAACGATGAAAAGCATACCGAAAAAAATACAGGCCGTTATTATCCAGCTTAAAGCAGATCGCAAAGCTATTCATAAAAAAATAGATTCAACAATTGATCGACAGCCGGTTAATGGTGAATTTAATATTCAGAGCATTAATGATGCACTCGACATCACA
>ENA-ORXI01001087-ORXI01001087.1-sediment-metagenome-genome-assembly--contig:-NODE-1087-length-21737-cov-11.382456_pt1 | contig 21737 bp, 17 predicted proteins | sample MGYA00237861_ERZ511468 | MGnify/ENA primary metagenome ERZ511468 (study PRJEB26299, sample SAMN06266213) | sediment metagenome | isolation source: Hudson Canyon methane seep mesocosm | place...
ACCGCTCCGCGCCACCACATTTGTTCACTCATTTATTAACCCCAGTACATTGTTATTTTATTTCCTGAAGCATTGTTTAACAATGCTCTAAAAAGAATACGCAATAAAAAACACGGGGAAAAGACCTTGCATACGTATGCATGGTTAATCATGTAAATTACATACGTATGTATTGGGTTTCTCTCATTAAGATAAAACAAACAAGTGTCTGCATACGTATTCAAGATGCTGTTGCTGCCAGACTAAAGGTATTATCTAAAATCTATGGGGAATTATAAACTGAGCACTTTTAGATAATTTATAGGTAATCTTTTATTACTGTTTATTCCGGTTTAGATAATACTAATAATAAGTTGAGGGGAATATATTGAGTTTATTGACCAGTAAAAGACAAGGTTATGCTTTAGCATTATTACTTATTTTAAGCTTTACGATAATAAGTACGGTGTATGCAAAACAAAGCTCTGACACTCATCCTACTGAACATTATGTTAGCCACCAGGTGATTAGTGGTAACTTAAATAAAACCCTAATCATCAACACCAAACAAACACAAGTTTTGCTAAGCGCATATGGTGATGCTATTGAAGTGCTTTATAAAAAACCTAGTGCTAATAGCAACATGGTGGCCTTGCCCTCGTTTGCCATCAAAGAAAATGCACAAAAACAATCTTTCGACTTAACCGAACAACAAAATCAATTAATATTTACCAGCAATACACTCACCGCTATTATCAATAAATCCCCGTTTAACATCAGTTATTATCAAAATAATAAACTACTGATTGTTGAAGAAAGTGGTTATTTTACTGGTCTTAGAACACCAACAACACTAGTAACAGCAGACGAAAAGACAAATAAAACGACAGAGAATAAGTCTGAAAATCAAACTGAGAATGAAACAGAGGGTAAAGCTGAGAGTAAAGCTAAAATAAAACAGCCACCAATAAGACATGGCTTTCGTTTTAAGTTAACTAAACAAGAACAACTACTTGGCACAGGAGAACGCGTGTTGGGTATGAATAGACGCGGTCATCGCCTGCCTTTATATAACAAAGCACATTACGGCTACACTACCGAATCTACACAGATGAATTTTGGACTACCTGCCGTTATGTCGACCAACAAATACATTTTATTGTTTGATAACTCAGCCAAAGGCTGGCTTGATTTAGGAAAAACAGAAAAAGATATCTTGCAATTTGAAGCCGTGAGCGGCCGGGCATCTTATATTGTTGTTGCTGGTAGTAGCTATCCACAGCTAATTAATAATTACGTTAACCTTACCGGTAAACAGCCACTACCACCACGCTGGGCGTTAGGCAGCTTTGCTTCTCGGTTTGGTTATCGCAGCGAAAAAGAAGTGCGTGATACCGTCAATAAATTTATCGATTCAGACATACCTCTTGATGCACTGGTTCTTGATTTATATTGGTTTGGTAAAGACATAAAAGGTCATATGGGCAACCTTGAGTGGGATAAAGAAGCATTTCCGAACCCTGAAGAAATGATGCAAGATCTGAAAGAGCAAGGCGTTAAAACAGTATTAATCACTGAGCCCTTTATTTTAACTAATTCAGGTAAATGGCAAGAAGCGGTTGATAACAACGCCCTAGCAAAAGCAGATGACGGTAGTGCAAAGCGCTTTGACTTTTATTTTGGCAATACCAGCATCGTTGATATTTTTAACCCACAAGGTAGAGAGTGGTTTAAGTCTATTTACAAAAAATTAGCTGAACAAGGCGTTGCCGGCTGGTGGGGCGATTTAGGTGAGCCTGAAGTTCACCCAAGTGATACCTTGCACACTTTAGACAATGGCGATGTTGTTAACGCCGACGCTATTCACAATGTTTATGGCCATCAATGGGCTAAGATATTGTTTGAACAACAAAATGAATTAAATCCTCAACAAAGAGCGTTTATTTTAATGCGCTCTGGTTTTGCTGGCTCACAACGTTACGGTATGATCCCATGGACAGGCGATGTTAGTCGTTCTTGGGATGGCCTTAAGCCTCAGGTTGAGCTTAGCTTACAAATGAGTTTATTAGGGTTATCTTATACCCACTCCGATTTAGGTGGTTTTGCTGGTGGTGAGACATTTGATAAAGAAATGTATATCCGTTGGTTACAATATGGAGTTTTTCAACCGATTTATCGCCCTCACGCACAAGATAACATTGCCCCTGAAGTTGTCTTTCATGATAAAGAGACCCAAGATATTTTACGTGACTTTATTAAGTTACGTTATCAATTATTGCCTTACAATTATACTTTGGCCTATCAAAACAGCATCACGGGCTTGCCTTTAATGCGACCACTATTTTTTGAAGATGAAAGTAATTTAAACCTTATTGAAAATACTAAAAGCTACCTTTGGGGCAATGCATTTTTAGTGACTCCGGTTACTGAAGCTGGTGTAAAGTCTGTTTCTGTTAATTTGCCGAAAGGTGTTTGGTTTGACTACTTTACTGGTGAAAAATATGTAGGCGGAGTCACAACACAGATTCCTACATCCCTTGAAACTTTACCGGTATTAATACGCGCAGGATCTTTTGTACCAATGATTGAAGATATTCAAACAACCAAAAACTATAACAGCCGCTCATTAGTTTTACATTATTATGCGGATCGCTCTGTTAGTACCAGTAGTGGTGAAATGTTCGAGGATGACGGCAATAGTAGCAACAGCATCGAACAAGATTTATTTGAATTATTACAGTTTTCAGCGAAACAAGAAGCAAAAAATCAGAGCTTAGCAATATCACTTGTTCATAGTGGTAAATACCCTAACATGCCCCAAGAGCGTAATATTAAACTTGTCGTGCATCACTTAGATAACCCACCCAAACAAATTACACTAGAGAGTAAAATTATAACCGTAGGTCAAAACGAAAACTCACAGGCCTATTGGAACCCTAAAGATAAATCTTTAACGTTCAACTTTAACTGGCAACAACAATCACTCACCTTATTCATTAAGTAGTGATGAGCTTAATTGATAACTTAAAGTGTTATTTTAGCAGCTGAATACGTATGTAATAGATAGCTGTCGCTTGCCATAATGAGTATATTATTACTATTGATATGTCATTGACATTGACCTTCAATGCACACCTTGTATATTTTTGTCTTACACGTTAGACATTTGCACTCTTGCCCAATAGGATAAGAGTGCTTTTTTATCAAGTTAATCCACATAATTAAAAGAGTTGTATTTTATGATCAGTGAAACCAACAACCAGCAAAAACCACGCCTTAGTTTTTGGCAAATATGGAACGTTAGTTTTGGCTTTCTTGGCGTACAATTTGGCTTTGCTTTACAAAATGCCAATGCCAGTAGAATATTATCTGACTTAGGCGCAGACCTGCATTCATTATCATTATTCTGGTTAGTTGCCCCTATCATGGGTTTACTTATTCAACCAATAGTTGGCTCTGCTTCAGATAAAACATGGAATCGTTTAGGCAGACGTACTCCTTATATTTTAGCTGGTGGTATCGCTGCCGCAGTTGGCATGATATTAATGCCAAACTCAGCAGCACTGGCAAGTTTTATCACACCATTAATTTTTGGCGCTATGATGTTGGCCATTATGGACGCTTCGTTTAATTTAGCTTTTCAACCATTTCGTGCTTTGGTTTCTGATATGGTGCCAAGTGAGCAAAGGACTATTGGCTACTCTATTCAATCTTTTTTAATTAACATTGGTGCAGTTTTAGGCTCTATTTTACCTTTTGTATTAACCAACGTAGTTGGTATAGAGAATACTGCAAATGCTGGAGAAGTTGCGCCTTCTGTTATTTGGGCGTTCTATTTAGGGGCTACAGTAATGCTTGGCTCGGTATTATGGACGGTATTTAAAACCAAAGAATATGCTCCTGGTAACAATGGATTACCCGAATTAGAGCGGCATGAAAACGAGGAAAGTTTTACCCAAAAGCTCACTGGATTTTTTGCATTAATGAAAACTATGCCTAAAACGATGAAACAATTAGCCATAGTACAGTTTTTCTCATGGTTTGCTTTATTCATTATGTGGGTTTATACCATGCCAGCTATCAGCCAACATATTTGGGGAATTGAAGCTAAGTGGTTTGATCCAAGTTACCTTGAATCGATTACCGCAATACCAAAAGATATAGCTTTGGCAAAAGGCACGGCTGGGGATTGGGTCGGAATTATTTTCGCAGCGTATTCTTTATTTGCTGCAATCTCCTCGTTGTTTCTAGCAAAGGTAGCCAATAAAATAGGTCGAAAATTAACATATTCAATCTGTTTATTAGCAGGTGGTATTAGCTATTTAAGCATTATGTTTATCCAAAATTCAGAACCTACATTAGTTAACTTATTAATCACCCAAATTGAAGTACCACAAGGAGCAGTTTCACTGTTTTTACCTATGGTAGGCGTTGGGATGGCATGGGCCGCTATCCTTGCTATGCCTTATGCGATATTGGCAGGCTCACTACCAGCTAAACAGACGGGTGTTTACATGGGAATATTTAACTTTACCATTGCGGCACCACAAATTATTTCGGGTATATTTGCTGGTTGGATATTAACCTCAGTATTCGATAATCAGGCAATTTATATCATTATGTTAGCAGGGGTTTCTATGGTATTGGCAGCCGCATCAGTGGTATTTGTTAAAGAAGGTGATGAACAGGATATTGCAGTAAAAGCTGAGAGCTTAAATACTTAATATCACTAATAGTGTCAATATTACTAACTAGCGAATTATAAAACACTAAAGGGGTATTAAGCCCCTTTTTTTCATCTGAAATTTTTCATTTTTAAACAAGGTTAATAATAATCAACTACCACAAGATTTTCTTATTACTAATTCTGGCTTTATCAAGTTGGTTTCCACCTGATTACCAGCAATAAGTTCAAGTAAGCTATCAACCAATAACTCACCCGCTAATTGTGTATCTTGTTTCACTGTCGTTAATGGCGGAAAAGTTAAACTAGCAATAGCGATATCGTCAAAACCGACCACCGCAACTTGCTCAGGTATTTTAATGCCCTGCTCTTGTAAAGCTCGCATCGCGCCTATGGCGATTAAATCACTGGCTGCGCAAATAGCATCGAATTCTTCACCACTGGCAATAAGCTGACTGGCAGCATGATAACCCGCTTCTTCGGTATACAAGGCATTAAACTGTATTTTATCATTTATCGGTAAATTGTTTTCTTTTAGTGCTTGGCAATGTCCTTTGTAACGATCAAAAAACTCAGGGGCATGGGTTGAAGCACTACCTAAAAAGGCCAGCTGCTGATAACCTTGATCAATAACATGTTGAGTTACTTCCTTACCGCCTTGAAAATTATCACAACCGATAGATACCAAAGGTAGACCTTCAACCTCTGCCCCCCAACGGACAAAATGGGTGTCTTGCTCAGTCAGTTGTACTAATTTCTCTTCAAAGTCGACAAAATCACCATAACCAAGCAAAATTAAGCCATCTGCTTTATTACTGTCTTCAAAGTCAGCATGCCAGTCATTACTCGCTTGTTGAAAAGACACTAATAGATCGTAGCCTTTTTGCGAGCAAGCCCGAGTAATACTGCCTAACATAGAGAGAAAAAATGGGTTAATTGCGGAATCGTCAGTGGTTGGGTCTTCAAACAATAACAAAGCAATGGTATCACTTTGCTGTGAACGTAAATTACTGGCATTTTTATCCACCTTGTAATTTAACTCTTTTGCGATCGCTTGAATTTTCAATCGTGTTTCTTCATTCACTAATGGGCTATTTCGCAGTGCCCTTGACACGGTAGACTGAGAGACACCAGCTTGGTATGCAATATCAAATGAAGTTGCTTTTTCTTTCAAAATATTAGCCTTAAAATACCAGTCACAAACACGATAACTAAGAATATACCTGCTCGATTTAGAAAGAAAGTAACAAATACAAAAAAGCCTAAGTATTTATGCAATTAGGATTAATAAGTAATTTAAAATAGATAGCGACAAACCTCTATTTACTAGAGTTAAACAATAGTTAATTGCATTGATAAACTGAATCAATGAAATTAACTATTTGAAATTTCACCTCTACCTTAAATTAATACATTAAAGTATAAAGCTTTCGACGGAACTTCAATGCCAACGGATCCCCCTCAGGCAATACTTTTAATACATCGAGTAATAACTGCTTACTTACCGTATCACCATTATCCTTTTGAACTAGCCTAAAGAGTATTGTTAACGCTTCTTCTGCGCGGTTAACTTGGTTATATTGCGCAGCTAGCTGGTGCTGTAATTCAATATTGTCAGGGTCACTCACAAGCTGCTGTTCTAAAGCTTGAATTTCTGGTGAGTTAGCGGCTTGGCTGGCAAGCTCTAACTTAGCGACCAAGCCTTGATAAACACTGTCTTGATCGATCATTTTAATGCTGGCTAATAAAGCTTCGGCTTCAGCTGTTTTACCTGTTTGAATATAAACATCAATGAGAACAAACTTAATGTCGGCACGCTCGCTGTCTATTTGATACGCTTGAGATATAGTGGTGAAAGCTTCATTAACATTATTCTCGACTAACAACTGTTGAGCTTGAACGAGTAAATCATCTTCAGCTTTTGGCAAATATTTTGCCAAAAACTCATCAATAGACTCATCCGTTTGTGGCCCTGTTAAACCATCAAGTGGCTGGCCATCTTTAACAAGTACTGCTGTAGGTAAGCCTTGCACACCAAATTGTTGGGCAATTTGTTGTTGGGTTTGGCAATCAACCGTTGCCAAAATCATAGTATCTGCAGCTAAGGTTAGTTTATCAGCTAATTTATTTTTTAACTCAACACTTTCGGATACTTGCTCAGCCCAAAAATCAACAAGAATTAATTTGTTTTTTGATTCATCTAGAATAACCTGTTGAAAATTTTCTAAGGTAATGGCAACAATATTTGAGTTCACACGCTTTCCAACATTTTAAATTATATATTGATTAATATTTTGGGGTTTGTCTAACAACTTACAAGGGGCTAAACCAAAATAAACCACAATAGACCTATACCTAACAACAAGCGATAAATAACAAATGGCATCATGCCAATTTTATTTAACAAAATAAGAAAGTAATGAATACAGGCATAAGCACAAATGAACGATAAACTACAGCCTAATACCATCGAAAACCAATCCCCCCCTTCGGCTGAAAGCACCAGTTTTAAGGTAAGGTAACTGCCGGCCATGGCAATAGCAGGAATAGATAATAAAAAAGAAAAGCGTGCAGCATTTTCTCTGCTCAGTCCTAACATCAAACCAATGGTCATGGTGATACCTGAACGTGAAGTCCCCGGTATTAAGGCAATAGCTTGTGCTAAACCAATTAACATTGCGCCTTTAAAACCTAGATTTTCAAAGCTTTTATTTTGATTCGATAATCGCTTACCTGCCTTAATATCGGCATAACCAAGTAATACACCAAACAATAAGGTAGTCACGGCAATAACTAATGCTGAGCGTAAGTGCTCTTCAATAAAATCTTTACCTAATAAACCAAACAATCCAGCAGGAATGGTGGCAAATAAAATCCACCAAGCGAGCTTGCCATCAAATATTTGTTGAGAAGTTTTACCTTCGTTCTTGTTTATAGAACGATTTAGCGTACCAACCCAAGCAACAGCCATATTGCCAACCTCTTGTCGAAAATACAGCACAACCGCTAATAAAGTCCCAACATGAACAGCAACATCAAAAGCTAAACCTTGATCAGTCCAGCCCAAAATGGCTGATGGCAAAATTAAATGAGCCGAGCTTGAAATAGGTAAAAACTCAGTCAAACCTTGCAAAATAGCAAGAATAATTATTTCGATAGTCGTCATATTATTGTTGCCAGTTTAACGGCACTTTCCTTAGGTGTTGGCTGGATTTATCGTAGTCTTGCCATAATTGTTGGTAGCTGCTGTTCAATACAGGATGCATTAATTTTGGTGCAAGCTCAGCTAAAGGCCATAGTACAAAAGCATTTTTGGTAATTTCATCTCGGGGTAATTGTGCAGGGTTTTCACAAATTAAGTCATCATAAAGCAATAAATCTAAATCTAAGGTTCGCGGACTATATTTTTTAGCATCAGCACTGCGTCCATGAGCAAATTCAATGGTTCTTAATTGTTCTGCAACTTGTTCAACGCTGCTGTTTGTTGTGATACTGATAACGAGATTATAAAAAGCAGCACCAGAAAAGCCGACTGCTTCGCTTTCAAATAATGATGACAAAGCTAATTGACCATATACCTTAGCTAAAGCGGATAATCCAGCATCAACATAATGCTCTCGCTCAACATTACTGCCAAGTGAAATATAAATTTGAGCCATTAATTTTGGCTACCACGTTCAATTTCAACGCCAACAGTCAACGCATTATGCACAGCTCCCGGCTTGCCTATTTTTAATTTAAGCCATGGAATCTGATAACTACTCATTAAATATTCAGCCATACGTTCTGCTAAAGTTTCAATTAAATCAACGGGGTTTTCATTAGCGAAGGTGTTTATAGCAGTTGATATATCGGCATAATCTAAGGTTTTAGCCAACTCGTCATTTTTAGCTGCTTTTGCAGTATCCCAGCCCATTACCAAATCAATAACCAATGTTTGTTTAATTTCTTTTTCCCAAGCAAAAAAACCTATGGTGGTTTGAATACTTAATCCTTCAATAAAAACTTTATCCATATCGCTCTTCTTAGATTAATATTGATTAATGGTCTGTACATTAATTTTAACAAATTAAATGGCGAGTTTACCTGTGCAGGTGTAGAAAAACTAGTGAAGTACGCGATACAATATGAAATGTATAACTTTTGCGCAATTTTTGTTCTAATAAAGCAATTATTGCAATAAAGATCTTAAATAAAAAAGGGACTATTCTATTTCCAGCTTGTTGTTAATACTAGTCATGGTTGTTTTGGCTTATCTTGTTGGCTCAATTTCCAGTGCTATCTTAATATGTAAGTTACTGGGCTTGCCTGATCCCCGAACAACGGGCTCTAAAAACCCGGGCGCGACTAACGTTTTAAGACTAAGCAATAAACTCACAGCGATATCCGTTCTAGTGTTTGATGTTTTAAAAGGTGGCTTGCCCGTTTGGGGCGCTTATTTTTTAGGCATTGAGCCTTGGGCTTTAGGCATTATCGGTGTGGCTGCTTGTTTAGGGCATATGTTCCCCATATTCTTTAGTTTTAAGGGGGGTAAAGCAGTAGCCACGGCATTAGGCGTATTATTACCCTTAGGTTTTGGCCTTGGCGGTTTATTAATTATTACTTGGCTGATAGTGGCGAAAGTCACCAGGTACTCTAGCTTAGCGGCAATGGTTACAGTTTCACTAGCACCTTTATATACTTGGTTATTAAAACCACTTTATGTTTACCCAGTTTTTATGATTTCGGTACTCATTATTTTCCGGCACAAAGACAATATCTTTAGATTACTAAAGGGTGAAGAAAGCAAAATTTCTTCAACTAAAATTTTATAGCCGATATTGAAGTGACAACTTACTATCGCTCACTCTACAAGCATATATAACTGAATAGACTGTATTGACCTATTCTACTAAAACACTAGGACAACCATGACATTTTTGAAAATTTCACCTTTACTTAGTTTTACTTTTGGTAGCTTTTTTATTTCATCTGTACTTATTGCAAACGTTAATGCGATGGACTTCCCTCCAGCAAATGTTAACGTTGTTACCGCCAAGATAACCACCTTAACCCCGCTTGTATCTGTTTCAGGAACCACGGTTAGCCAGAATGACTCAAAAATTGCCGCTGAAGTTTCAGGCCGACTCGTTGATTTATCTCCTATTGGCGCAAGAGTTACTAAAGGTGATGTTTTAGCGAAAATTGATGATAAACATTTAAAAATTCAATATAGAGAAGAGCAAGCAAGCTTACTAAATGCTAAAACCCAATTAAATTTTTTAGAAACAGAAGTGACACGAAAAACAGCCTTAGTATCAAAGAAGCTATCGCCAAGAACAGAGTTAGACAAAACAGTATCTGAACGTGATGTTGCTAAAGGTGAAGTACTCGCTGCCCAAGCCAGATTAGATCGTACAACTCAAAACTTAGATTACACTGAAGTAAAAGCACCTTTTACCGGTATTGTTGCTGCTCGTATTGCCAACTTAGGTGAATACATTGACAGTGGTAATGCCATTGTTCGTTTGGTAGAAACTGCAAATAGCGAAGCATCGGTATTTACTCCTATTATCGCTTACCAGTTTTTAACTCAATCAAAAGAATTATTTGTAGAATCACCTTTAGGCCAAGGTAAAGCTCCAATAAAAACAGTTATTCCTGTCGCTGACAGCCGTTCACATTTAATGGAAGTACGCCTGGATATGTCAACTTTTAATTGGCCCATTGGTTTAAACTTCAAAACTAAAGTCGCTAGTGGCCCAAGTAAAGAAGCCCTGGCCATTCCTCGAGATGCCTTAGTTTTACGCCGCGAAGGCACCAGTATTTTTAGAATAAACAAAGACAATACCGCAGAACAAATTCGAGTCACTATTGGTCTGGCCATGGATGATTTAGTTGAAGTTTTTGGCGAGGTTAAAGCCGGTGACTTAATTGTTATTCGAGGTGCAGAGCGTCTAAGCACAGGGCAAGCAGTTCAAATTAAAGATAATAATCAAGCCCTAATTTCTGGCTCAACAGCTGCTAAAGCTAACAAGTAAAAGAAGAATAACTACACTATGAATTTAACTTTATCTTCCCTTAAAAACCCTACTGCAGTCGTTGTTGCTATTTTATTGGTGATGTTATTTGGCGCAATCAGCTTATTTAAACTGCCCGTTCAATTAACCCCTGACATTAGCAAACCCGAAATAACCATATCAACTGGATGGCGCTCTGCAGCCCCAGAAGAAATGGAAGCCGAAATTATTGAGCGACAAGAAGACGTATTAAAAGGCTTGCAAGGTCTTGAGTCTTTGATTTCATCATCAGGACAAGGCAATGGCAACATTACCTTGCAGTATCGCGCAGGTATTAATTTAGAGCGGGCATTAATTGATGTAATGAGTGCGCTTAATCAAGTCCCTAGCTATCCACCCGATGCCACTGAGCCGGTAATTTCAGTGGGTGGCGACAATACTTTTAGCGCTATTGCTTGGTTTGCATTAAAACCCCTTGAAGACAATGATACCGACATTATTGGTTATCAAGATTATATTGAAGAAGTTGTTCAAACTCGCCTTGAGCGAGTTAATGGTATTTCAAAAACCAATGCTTTTGGTGGTGTTTCGAATGAATTACGTATTACTTTCGATCCCTATAAAGCCGCCTCTTTAGGGTTAGACTTACCTGAATTATCTTCAACATTAAGCAGTAACAGCGATACCTCTGGTGGCTTTAATGAAATAGGCCGCCGTAAATATACCTTAAGATTTTCTGGTAAATACGACGCTGAACAATTAAAAGATATGGTGCTTGATTGGCGAGATGGTCAACCCATTTTATTAAAAGATGTCGCGCGAGTAGAAATGAGCTTGCAAGACAAAACAGGTATATTAACCCTTGATGGTGAACCCGCGATAGCAATGAATGCTCAAGCCGAACAAGGCGTTAATGTTATTGAAGTGATGGGTCGTCTTAAACTTGCCATGGCCGAACTAAACGAAGGACCACTAAAACGTGCAGGCTTGCAGATGGTGCAGATGTCAGATGAAACCATCTACATTAAACGGTCAATGAAATTAGTACGTAATAATCTGCTGCTCGGTGTTTTGCTCGCCATTATTGTTTTATGGTGGTTTTTACGTAAATTTAGAGCGACGCTAATTGTTGCGGTATCTATTCCTATTGCGTTAATTGTAACGCTTATTGTGATGTACGCGGCAGGTAGAACATTAAATATAATTTCAATGGCAGGCTTGGCCTTTGCCGTTGGTATGGTATTAGATGCCGCAATTGTTGTATTAGAAAACATTGTCAGGCTTCGCGAAAAAGGAGAGAAACCACAGGAAGCCTCACTCAAAGGAGCCACTCAAGTATGGGGTGCATTAGTTGCGTCAACCATTACCACGGTTGCAATATTTTTACCTATCGCATTTTTAGATGCCGTATCAGGACAATTATTTGCCGATTTAGCAATAACTATCGCTGTCGCTATTATTGCTTCACTTATTATTGCGGTAACAGTATTACCAACAGCTGCAAGAAAATTATTGGCCAATGTTAGTGAGCAGGACCCACACGCTCATTGGTGGCGAAATATCACTAAAGGCATTATGCACATCACAGGCACTCCCGTTAAACGCTATATGTGGATATTCGGCTTAATGCTAACGTCATTTGTTGGCTCTTGGTTATTGTTCCCTAAAATTGATTATTTACCAAAAGGTAACCAAAATCAGTTTCAAGCTTTTGTTATGCCACCCCCGGGCTTAAGTTACCCTGCGGCTCGCTTTGAAATGAGTGATGAAATTAACCGCCGTTTAATGCCCTATATCACAGGAGAGAAAACACCAAAAATCGAACATACTTGGATGGGCTTTTTTGGCAGTTTTGGATTTATGGGAGGAATCGCTGAAGATGCCGATGATATTAATGAAATCATTCAAATCATTAATACAGACTTCCTTAGCGGCTTTCCAGACACTATGGCGTTTGCTTCTCAGTCACAACTTTTCGCAAACCTTGGAGGTGGGCGAAGAATAGATGTTGATATTCAAGCCAATGACATTGACGCCCTACTCAGCGCTGCCCAAGCAGGTTACGGCGCGATTAGCCAAGCACTGCCAGGGGCAAGTATCCAACCCACTCCAGGGCTAACATTGGCAGAACCAGAGCTAAGGTTAATCCCAAAAGAGCGCCGTATGGCAGAGGCTGGCTGGACAAGACAGCAAGTTGCAGCAATAACACGTGCTTTAGGTACAGGACTTTATGTCGGTGATTTTTTCAATGGTCAAAAAAGACTAAATGTTTTTCTACGCTCAACCGATTGGCAGTCCCCTGAAGAACTTGCTGCAATTCCTTTATTTACCCCTAATGCTGGAGTTCAACCTGTTGGCGAATTAATGGATATTGTTCGAACAGCAGGACCAAGCTCCATTCGCCGTGTTGACAGGCAACGCACCATTACCTTACAGGTAACACCACCGGATGATTTAAGCTTAGAAGAAGCAATTTCAATCATTACTGAACAAGCTCAACCAACAATATTGTCGGTACTGACGCAAGAATCTAGCGATGGTAGTGGCGGCAGTATTGCTTATAGAGGTTCAGCTGAAGCGCTCACCGAAGCGCTATCAAGTATGAGCCAAAGCTTCATTCTCGCTTTAATTATATTGTTTTTGCTAATGGCGGCATTATTTAGATCCTTTAAAGACAGTTTATTAGTGGTATTAACCATCCCCTTAGCAACCATTGGTGGTATTGGCTTTTTACAGTTAACAAACTTAGTGATATTTCAACCACTTGATTTATTAACCATGATAGGTTTTATTATTTTATTAGGTTTAGTGGTCAATAACGCAATTTTATTGGTTTATCAAACACGTATTGGCGAAGGTGAAGGGCTGTCACGTCATAATGCTGTGGAGCAAGCGGTAAGATTACGATTAAGGCCCATACTAATGAGCACATTAACCAGTATTTGCGGCATGTTACCACTGTTATTAATTCCTGGTGCTGGCGCTGAGCTCTATCGTGGAATTGCAGCAGTAATTGTAGGAGGTATGAGTATTAGTACGGTATTTACCTTGATATTTTTACCTAGCTTATTGCAAATAGGTAAAAAATCAGAGCAATTAGCTGAAAACAAATGATTTAATTAAGATGTTAATACGTCATTTCCGTGTTCGACTTATCGAAATCTATGTTTAATAAATATAGGTTTCGGCAACAATGACTACTTGAATGACGTATTAAATAAGCGCTAAATTGCTGGCAAGGTATCTAATGGCCAGCGTGGTGTTGCTTTAAAAGTTAGATCTGTATCGGTACCGGCTTTTAAACGTTGTAAACCTGCATAGGCGATCATTGCGCCGTTATCAGTACAAAACTCGGGACGAGGATAAAAAACTTCGCCACCAAGCTTTTTGGTGGTAACGGCTAATTTTTCACGTAATGAAGTATTTGCACTTACTCCACCAGCGATAACCAAGCGATTCAAATCACATTGCTGTAATGCTCTTTTACATTTAATGGCAAGGGTATCTACCACTGCTTGTTGAAAAGCACTGGCAATGTCTGCATAAGTTTGTTTTCGCTGTTCTTCTGATAACTCACAACCATCGCCAGTTTCTTTACGAATAAGTGTACCTGCCGCCGTCTTTAAGCCACTAAAGCTAAAATCTAAACCGGGTCTGTCGGTCATTGGGCGAGGTAATTTAAATCGACCTACCTGCCCTTGCTCCGCCATTTTTGATAGTGCTGGTCCGCCAGGGTAATCAAGTCCTAATAGCTTAGCCGTTTTATCAAATGCTTCACCTGCGGCATCGTCAACCGACTCACCCAACAACTCATACTGACCAATACCATCAACCCGAACCAACATGGTATGACCGCCTGAAACTAATAAAGCAACAAAAGGAAATTCTGGTACATTATCTTCAAGCATAGGAGCCAATAAATGACCTTCCATATGATGAACTGGCACAGCGGGTAAATCCCAACCATAGGCTAAGCTTCGGCCAATTGAACAGCCCACCAATAAAGCGCCCACCAAACCAGGACCTGCAGTATAAGCTACGCCATCCAAATCTTTCGGCGTTAAATTAGCATCGGCTAGCACTTCCTTAATCAAAGGAATAGTTTTACGTACATGGTCGCGCGAAGCTAGCTCAGGTACTACCCCACCATAATCGGCATGAACCGCTATCTGACTATACAAACGGTGCGCCATAATACCTTGCTCATCATCATAAATAGCAACACCGGTTTCATCACAAGAAGTTTCAATACCCAAAATACGCATAACGGCCTAAATATCCCAACACATTAAAGTTAAACTAATCACCTTATTTTATTCAAAGTGACAATAAGCCGGCAATTTTACCTGTGATAAATTAAATTCACTAGTTTTATCCGCTTTATCTTTGATAATAACTTTACAACTGCAGTGACTTCGCATTAGAATATGTCACCAATTTTTAATAGAGTGGGTTTTTAATTTTTACATCCGTAAGAGTTGATCGCCATATTATATAGATTTAAGACTAAGGTTAATAAAAAGATATGCCAGTAATTAAAGTAAGAGAAAACGAACCATTTGACGTTGCATTACGTCGTTTCAAACGTTCATGTGAAAAAGCAGGTATCCTTTCTGAAGTTCGTCGTCGCGAATGTTACGAAAAGCCAACTTGGGAACGTAAACGTAAGAAAGCTGCTGCTGTAAAACGCGCTGCTAAAAAAGTTTCTCGTGAGAACGCTCGCCACGTTCGTATGTACTAAGCAACTACTTCTATAAGTAATGTTAGTACTATTTAAGTCAACTGAGCACTCTTTAGAGAAAGACAATGAGTCTACTTAGTCAACTAAAAGAAGAAATGAAAAACGCTATGCGAGCTAAAGACAAATTACGTCTTGGTGTTATTCGCATGGCGATATCAGCTATCAAACAAGCTGAAATTGATCACAAAACTGAACCTACTGATGACAATATAATTGCGGTGTTAACTAAAATGGTTAAACAACGTAAAGAGTCTATCAAAATGTTCACAGACGGTGGTCGAGACGAGCTTGCTGCTAAAGAAGCCGCTGAAGTTGTTGCTCTGGAAGACTTTCTTCCACAACCGCTTAGCGCTGAAGAAGTTAGTAACATGATTACTGATGCAATTACCGAGTCTAGCGCTGCCTCTATGGCTGACATGGGTAAGGTAATGGCAATATTAAAACCATTAATGCAAGGTAAAGCAGACTTAGGCGCAGTAAGCGGTCAAGTCAGAGCAGCACTTAACGCATAATTATTTAATATAAAAATGATAGCTTAAAACCGCGACAGCATTAGCCCTCGCGGTTTTATTTTCTTTAAAGCTTTATCAGCTACACATTTTCATCATTTTTTGTGTAATATATTTATCCCGTATCCAGCACCATCAAATTTTTCTTATTAAAGAGCTATAATGGCAGGACGAATACCCCGACAGTTTATTGATGATTTACTTGCTCGAGCAGACATTGTTGAAGTAGTAGAAACTCGGGTGCCATTAAAGAAAGCCGGAAAAAACTACCAAGCGTGTTGCCCGTTTCATACAGAAAAATCCCCCTCATTTACCGTAAGCCAAGACAAACAGTTTTATCACTGTTTTGGTTGTGGCGAGCATGGCAACGCTATTTCATTTTTAATGGAGTTTGACAGACTAGACTTTCCCGATGCTATTGAAGAACTTTCTTCTCATTATGGTATGGAAGTACCAAGAGAGGAAAACAAAGCCAGCCCTCAGGAGCAAAAGAAACAGCAACAGGCCTATCAACAAAAGCAAGATGATTATCAGTTGATGGAACAAATCAGCCGTTTTTATCAACAACAGTTTAAAACAGCCACAGATAAAGATACCGCCATTAGCTATTTAAAGAATAGAGGATTAAGTGGTGAAATAGTCAAAAGTTTTGCTATTGGTTATATTAGTGATGCTTGGGATGGCATGATGAAAGTATTTGGAAAGTCATATACCGGCAATCAACAACTGGTTGACTTAGGCATGGCCATTCAAGGTGACAAAAATAAACCTTATGACCGATTTCGTGGCCGAATTATGTTTCCTATTCGTGATAAACGCGGCAGAGTTATTGGTTTTGGTGGGCGAGTATTAGGTGACGGAACTCCTAAATATTTGAACTCACCAGAAACCCGAATTTACCATAAGGGCCATGAGCTTTATGGATTGTACGAAGCGAAACAAGCCAATAAACAACTGTCCCGCTTAGTGGTTGTTGAAGGTTATATGGATGTTGTTGCTTTAGCGCAGCACGGCGTAAACTATGCTGTGGCATCACTAGGAACATCAACAACAGAAGAACAACTACAAACACTTTTTAGAACCGTCAAAGAAGTTATTTGTTGTTACGATGGCGACCGTGCTGGCCGAGATGCAGCTTGGCGAGCCATGAATAATGCATTGCCACTGATACGTGATGGTTACACCATGAAATTTGTCTTTTTACCTGACGGTGAAGACCCAGACTCACTTATTCGAGAGCAAGGACAAACAGCTTTTGAAGAAATTCTTGATAATGCAGCTCCTTTGTCTAAATTTATTTTTGATCATCTTCTCGCCGAAGTGAATATGCAATCACTTGAAGGTAGAGCCTCACTTGTCGACTCATTTCAGCCCTATTTAGCCAAATTACCATCAGGCATATTAAAAGACTCTATTATCACTGAGCTTGCCAATAATTTTGGCACGGCAACAGAAACACAATTAGCAAAATTTAAAAAAGATAATGCGGATAAACCAGAAAAACTAAAAGCAAAGTCCAAAAATAAAGTCACTCCTGTACGTCTTGCTATTGCATTATTGCTAGAGCATCCCCATATTGTAAATGCACTGCCGGATTCATCTGTATTACAGCATGTAGAGTTACCGGGCATTGGCTTACTAAATCAATTATTGCAATTGTGCAAGCAAGCCCCAAACATAAAGAGTGCACAGCTTTTAGAAAGCTTTAGAGATACAACCGAAGGTAAGCAACTGGCTAAGCTAATGTGCTGGCAACATCACGTAGATAAAGATGCCGCTGAAGATGTATTTTTAGATTGTATTGAAAAAATGCTAAATAGTTTTGTAGAACAGCGAACAGAAATACTTTTACAAAAAGCACAAATGGGTCAAATGAGCCAACAAGAGAAGCACGAATTACAAGCATTACTCAATGCCTAGCATGAGATGCTATAATAAATGCAAACATTATTAGGATGAACAGTATTATTGCTGGAAGTTTAGTCGCTAACTTGCTAAAATTTCCTGCTTTACTGTTCTCAATTTACAGCCAAATTTTATATAAATAGGTGGACCCTCGTCAATGGATCAAGCCCCACAATCTAGACTTAAAGAGCTAATTATCAAAGGTAAAGAGCAAGGTTATTTAACTTTTGCTCAAGTTAATGATCATCTTCCTCAAGATATTATTGACTCAGACCAAGTTGAAGACATTGTAAGAATGATCAACGACATGGGCATTAAGGTTTTCGAAAATGCCCCTGACAACGATACCTTGATGATGACTGAAGGTAATACCGATGAAGATGCTGCCGAAGCTGCCGCTGCTGCCCTAGCAACAGTAGAAAGCGAAATTGGTAGAACAACAGATCCTGTACGTATGTATATGCGTGAAATGGGTACTGTTGAACTTCTTACACGTAAAGGCGAAATTGTTATCGCCAAACGCATCGAAGAAGGCATTAAAGAAGTTCAACGTTCAGTGTCTGAGTTTCCACCGGCGATTAATTACTTACTAGAACTTTGGGATGGCTTTGAAGCTGAAGAAGTTCGTTTAAGTGACATTATTGTTGGCTTTTTAGATCCAAATGCTGAAGAAGCAGAAATCCCTGTCGCAGCGACTCATATTGGTTCAGAACTTTCAAAAGAAGAGCTGGCCAAAGAAGACGATGACGATGAAGAAGAAGAAGATACTGGCCCTTGCCCTGAAGAAGCAAGAGAAAAGTTCACTGAACTTCGTAAAGCTTATGAGCATGCCAATAAAATTATCAAAGCTAAAGGCCGTGGACATAAAGACGCTATAGAAGCGATTGATGCCGTTGCTGATGTATTTAGAGAATTCCGTTTAATTCCTAAATTATTTGATAAATTAGTTAAAAACATGCGTAACGTTATGGATCGCTTGCGCGTTCAAGAACGTTTAATTATGAAGCACTGTGTTGTTGGTGCTGGCATGCCTAAAACAACCTTTATCAAGATATTCCCAGGTAATGAAACATCTACTGGCTGGTTTGAAGATCAAAAAACAGCTGGACATCCCTACTCAGCTAAACTTCCAGATATTAACCTAGATGTTAAACGCTGCATAACCAAGCTTAATAACTTAGAAGAAGAGACCTTCCTAAAAGTTGTTTCTATTAAAGACATCAACCGCCGTATGTCTATTGGTGAAGCAAAAGCGCGTAGAGCTAAAAAAGAGATGGTAGAAGCCAACTTACGTTTGGTTATCTCAATCGCTAAAAAATACACTAACCGTGGTTTACAATTCTTAGATTTAATCCAAGAAGGTAATATTGGTTTGATGAAAGCAGTTGATAAATTTGAATACCGTCGTGGTTACAAGTTTTCAACTTACGCTACGTGGTGGATCCGTCAAGCAATTACTCGTTCAATTGCCGATCAAGCCCGCACCATTCGTATTCCAGTGCATATGATTGAAACGATTAACAAATTAAACCGTGTTTCTCGTCAAATGTTGCAAGAAATGGGTCGTGAGCCAACACCTGAAGAATTAGCTGAACGCATGATTATGCCTGAAGATAAAATTCGTAAGGTATTAAAAATTGCAAAAGAGCCAATTTCAATGGAAACCCCTATCGGTGACGATGAAGATTCGCACTTAGGTGACTTTATTGAAGATGGTAGTGGTGAATTGCCAGTTGACTCTGCAACGTCTGAAAACTTGAAGAATGCAACACACGAAGTACTAGCAGGCTTAACCGCTCGTGAAGCAAAAGTATTACGTATGCGTTTCGGTATTGATATGAATACTGATCATACTTTAGAAGAAGTGGGTAAACAGTTCGACGTAACACGTGAACGTATTCGTCAAATTGAAGCAAAAGCGTTGCGTAAATTACGTCACCCTTCTCGCTCAGAACAACTTAAAAGTTTCTTAGACGGCGAGTAAAACCTGCCACTAATAACTTTATAAAATCCAGCGTAACTGCTGGATTTTTTATATTCAGGGATGAATCATTTGTCGCGGTGTCAAGGATGGCAAAGAACGACGATCAAAATTAACGGTCAACAATGGGTTTGCTAACATCTAGGAGTAATTATGCGCTATTTAGCCTTTATAATACTGTCACTTGCCACTTCTCTACCCGCTTTTGCTAACTCTACCGCAACAGTAGATGTTACACCTTTGGTAGGTTATCGTTTTGGTGGTAACTTTGAAAATATTTTAACATCAACTAGAGTAAAACTAGCTGAAGATGTTAGTTATGGCGTACTGGTTGCTTGGCCTGTAGGGTTAAACCAGCAAGGTGAAGTATTACTTAGTCATTACGATACCCAGTTCATTCGTGCTGATGATGGCATGCCTAGTGAATTAATGACTAATAATAATGTAGGCGTGACCTACTTACACCTCGGCGGTAATGTCCCACTTAGCGAAGGCACATTTCCTTTGTGGCTGTCTGGTGGTGCAGGTGCATCATTATTAGCCCCTGAAGATGAAAACTTAGCTGATGAACTAAGATTCTCGATGAATATCGGTTTAAATACACGATATAACTTAAGTGATAATATAAGTGTAACTTTTGGTGGCCGAGTATATGCTACCTTCTTTAATTCCGACAGCGCTATTTTTTGTGATGAAGATATTTGTAATATACATATATCAAGCGATCTTTGGATACAAAGTGAAGTGAACGCAGGTTTAGTTTTCTCTTTCTAAGTAGAATAAATTGTTTTTTGCTCAAGAAAACAGCAATCAGTTAATAAAGTCTAAAAAGTTAATGCCAACGGGTGACAACAAAATAAAAAATGCTTATACTGCACCCGCTTTGTATCGCTATCGACTCTAGATAAAATTATAAAGTAATGGAAATGGCCCCTTAGCTCAGCTGGTTAGAGCGCCCGACTCATAATCGGTAGGTCCTGTGTTCAAATCACAGAGGGGCCACCATTTTTCCCTATGAAATCAATCCAATAGTTCAGACCGTCCGACTTTATGTATTTAGGTCCCATTCGTGTGTTTGAGATTTAGGTTTTATGTGAATTCTGAAAATCTAAAACTTAATATAGCGATTAATTTCAATATCCGCATACATGAAGAATGTAGACAGTTGATTGCGGACGAAAGTGTGTCGGGGAATTTTACATTTTCATAAATAATATATTGTTCTATTTTACTATAGCAATGAAATATATACCTTTATTAAGATCGGCATACTTATTGCTCATCTAGAGTAACTATAAAAAATACCTTTCTATTATTATTTAGGGCTTAAGCCCGATCCTTTGTTTGAAAACTTTAGGCTACCTCGCTTGAATGAAATAAAGGATGTAGATACAAAAAAAGTCATTGCTGTACTTAAGGAAGCTACAGATACCCGATTTAAAGAATATTTAGATAAAGTCTTTCAAAGACCATCAGACAAACCAAAAAGGATAGAGCATACTCACAGACATGAAAGAGATTGGCTAGAGTTAGAAGTTACTTACTTAAGTGACAATACTACATTTTATTCTGCTTATATGGATGTTAACCATAGTGGTCAAAAAGATTATGTATTGATAACCAAGGTAGAATATTCGCTCACCAAACGTAATGCCGCTTTTGAAAAAAAAACTATCGGACTAAATGCTAGCTTATATAGTTATACACCGATTTATAAAGATGGCAGTTATAAACAGCCAGAAAAACATTCAAGGTTTTCATTAAGAGGACATCCTTTTTATTATCGAGGACGTTTTTATGTGGTTGATTTTAATTACTCATCAAGCCCGGAATCAACTTGGGTAAGTGTGTATATTTATGAACCAAAAGTACCTTTCATGAGTAGGGAAGGGGTAGATATGGGTAGAGCTGTCTGTCAATTACGTATGAAGCCTTAAGA
>ENA-ORXI01001088-ORXI01001088.1-sediment-metagenome-genome-assembly--contig:-NODE-1088-length-21733-cov-6.671869_pt1 | contig 21733 bp, 15 predicted proteins | sample MGYA00237861_ERZ511468 | MGnify/ENA primary metagenome ERZ511468 (study PRJEB26299, sample SAMN06266213) | sediment metagenome | isolation source: Hudson Canyon methane seep mesocosm | place...
AGATACGAATGGCACTTACTTCGAAACAAAGGGGACGTTACCCTTTTTAAATATATAACAGATGATGAATTAAGTTCTTGTCTCTTAATGAAAAACCCCGCCAGGCTCTGTCATAGCGGGGTATAAATACTTAATTCAGGCAAGTATGATCAAGTTTTAGCAGCCCTATATCTCACGCTAAGCAATCCAATAGCCATTAAGATGATAATGGATGGTTCTGGTACCGTTCCTCCTCCAGTATCTTCCTCAAAATCGACAGAAAGACTAAAAGTTGTATTACTTCTATTAACATCATATCGAGAAAGCTGGGATGTATTAGTATACACTCCACCATTTGAAGCGTTAGGTCCGTAGGAATATAGCTCTGCTCTTAGCCATAAATCATTTCCTCCCTGTAAACTATCAAGCCCAGTAATAGGGCCAATATTTGAATAGTCCGCAAAAGGAACGGGGGGAGTCTCTGCCAACGCAATCCAATCTATTCCATTAGTCGATCCAAAGAGAGCATTATATCCTTGACTGTAACTCCAATGAAAAGCAGGCATAAAAATCCCCAAAGAAATATTACTGATTGGGTCAACGTATCCCATAGAGGCAAAGTCAAAATGATATGTAATTTCCCCTGGAGTTGTAGTTACTAGTGTTGAGCCTCCTTTATTTGGTTTCCAATATTTATAATTAGTCTCTGAAGCTAGCACTACATTGTTTGTACCCACAATATAGGACTGAGATGAAGATAAAGAAGGATCCCCATATGAATAGTCAAAAGTAGCTGCATAAGAAGAAAAAGGAAATAACATCAAAAATGATATCAATCCCACCGATAATATTTTTTTTGGCTTTTTCATTTCTAAACTCCGTATAAACATAATGTAATTAATAATTATGGGCCAGTAATTACCTGCAAAGAGCTGTAACCAATAACCTCGTTATTTTGGAATATCGGTATTTATATATTTCTAGATAAAGTGACCCCTAAGAAAATAACAATATTACAATGTATTAATATAAGCATAAGATGTGCCACTCTCCTCTAATAACCATGTAATTAGTAAGTTAATAAGGTGGTTTAATTAATGCATGTAGCTAGCTTTCCTTTTTTGTAAAAATTATTGACATAAAGAGCTAAGAAGAAATATCCCTATCAACTATTTCTTATGGGTGATAAAGAAATAAAAACCAGCCAACTCATCTCTAAATATGATTTTAAACTTTTTTAATAGACACTATTACAGTAGAGAATGTATAAGTTAAGTTATTGTTTTAAAGTTATATTTATTGTTTCATTTCAATTGGAGAAATGTAAAAAGTAGTCCCCCCCTTGGAATAGGTTTTTTAATTAAAAATAATAAGGGGTTGATCCAATGAATAAAAATGAGAAAAAAATTTAAATTAAACCTATCTCTATACTTTAGTTGTTCCATTAAGTTGTAAAAAAAACCGACACAATAATTATTTAGTTTGCTTTTTTAAAGTGACTCTACAATTTTAATGTCCATCAATTAATCTTTATTTGTACGCAACCGTAGGTATTATTTTGGAGTACATCTCTCCATATGTATAAGTACACGGGGTCGCGTCTTGACTCTTGCGTAACCCTGGACCGCTTTCAATCAGTTATGCCTTAAGGAAGAGTCATTAAGCTCTGAACCATGCCCGACGCACAATGTAAAATAGTGAAATATTGGGGTTTATTCATCTTTTTTATCGGGAGCATGGTGTTAGCGGATTTAATCTCATTACAGCTAACTTTTCCATACAGTTGATAGGCTGAGTCTTGTGGGATATTTAAATGATATCTTGACTTTGTGGGTTGCAATTCCTACTCTTAAGCAATAAAAAAAGCAAAGAGGACTAACATATGCCGCTCTATATTCGTCAACAGGATCGCCAAGCGCTTGAAGGGATTATCAATGATGTTATCGACCAGTTAGTTCACCAAGGATTGATAGGTGGGGCTGAGTATCTTAGATTAAGCGACTTGTTTAATAGTTTCGAAGGTGGTTCTAATACCGCTCAAACTTTGCCTGTATTAGCCCAGGAGATTCAGCCTTTTAGTCCCGAAGCAGCAGCAATGATTGCTTCCTTTCAATGGGTCAATATCAGATCTAGCAATTATCCATCTGGATGGGATTTGGCATCAACAACCGCTCGAGATCAATACAGGTCTAGCCACCCAGGGACAACGGCGGTCACCTGGGTTTGCCCAGGTTTTGGTCTTCAGCAGCCACACAATGTTAATAACACTGATTGTACCATTGACCACGTAACTCCAGTTGCCAGCCATTGGAATAGCACGGGTAATAATACCGACCGCACAACCAGGAGAGCTTGGTATTATGATACCAGTAACCACACCTACCTATGTCAGTCATGCAACAGCGCTAAGGGCAGTGGTAATATCACCTACACCTTTGTAACTGGCCATGCCTATTCGAATCAATAAGTTCGAACAGCTTTCTTATTTCAAATTCACGCTTTAGCCAATTCCCTTACTACATCGGCAGCTTTAAAAAATACTTTTCCTGGTTTAATGGCTTCTAAAAAGTCAGTTTGTTGCAGTTTATCCATCACAGGGCCTTTAACATCGGATAAATGCAGCAGAATACTGGCCTTTTGCAAGCTGTGATTAAGGTTTTCCAAAGCTTCAAGTGCTGTGCTGTCAATGTAGCTGACTGAGTTGAAAATTAAGATCACATGTTCTGTTTTGCTGTTCTTTAAGCGTGTCTGAATAAAGTCGCCAATATAGTCTGCATTGGTAAAAGTAATATTTTCATCCACTCTGAGTAATAATAAATTAGCCCAGGTTTCGACCTGATGGCGATTGATATTACGAAACTGTTCACTATTCTCTACCCGACCCACTTCGGCTATGTGAGGGTGGCTGGTCTGACGTAAAAAACTAATAATGGTTAAGATAATGCCTAATGTTAGCCCTTCTTCTATTCCAAGGGTTAAAACACCAATTAAGGTCATTAATTCAGCGATACCATCGGCTCTATCGTATTGCCAGGTATCAATAATATTACGTAATTTAATCAGCGGAAAAATGGCTATTAAAATAATGGCTGCCAGTGTGGCTTTTGGAATAAATTCAAAGCCATCACTGGCAAAGACCACTGAAAAACTTAAAATAACCACTGCAAACAGCATGGCCATTTGTGTGCGAGCACCGGCTGAAAAATTTACCATGGTGCGACTGAAACCACCCGCAACGGACATGCCGCCTGTGATGGCTGTTGCCAGATTTGAAAACCCTAAAGCAACTAGTTCCTGATTTGGGTTGATTTGTTGATGGCGCAAATTAGCAGTCACCTTGGCAATGGCGACACTTTCTACATAGGCAATTAAGGAAATAAATCCTGCATAGGGTAATAATAGCCTCCACTTGTCAGAGGCAATAAAATCCAGACTTAGGCTGGGTAAGCCTCCCGTAATTGCGCCTACAATGGCAACATTTTCGGTGTTTGAAAAATCATAATGCAGTACCAAAATAGTGCTGATCACCACCGTTAATAGGGGAGCTGTTTTGCTAATCCCTATAATCATGGAGGAACTTAAAGGTGTTTTTTTAAGTAAGGCGGTCAGTGGTTTATTAAATATCAGTAAAACACTTAGGCTTATTATTCCTAAGGCTAAAGTAGTTTCGTTGTAGGCTTGTAGATAACTGGAGTAACAATTGATATCTATTCCGCAGTGGGGTTTATTGAGTCCTAATAAATGCGGTAATTGACTAAAAATAATCAGTATGGATGCGCCACTGGTAAAACCTGTTAATACGGGGTGGCTGATAAAGTTGACTAACACGCCCATGCGCATGCAGGCCATTAATAATAAAATAATGCCGCTTTCTGCAGCTAAGATAATGGCACTTTCTACTGGATTATTTAAAGCGCTGATCTCAGGGGCAGTTAAAGCACTGGCAATCATGATAGCGGCAATAGATACGGGGCCAACTGACATGGTGCGACTGGTGCCGAGTAAAGCATAGATAATAGCGGGTAGAATACTGGCATACAAACCCATTTGTGCTGGCAAGCCGGCAAGCATCGCATAGGCAATACCTTGGGGGACTAATAGTATGGCAGTAATAATGCCTGCAAATACATCACCGTTGAAATCGGACTTGTTATAATTTTTCAGCCATTCAATGATTGGGAAGAATTGTCTTATCTTATTAGTCATAAAGTCTGTGTATGCCTATTTATTGCAGATTTGTAGATTGCATTAATAAGTGCGTGATGTGCAATTAGCTATAAGGTAAAGAGGACAGGTAACAAGTACCTGTCCCGTGTTGTTTAGGATTCGCTATCTTCTTTTACCAGTTTAGCTGCATATTTTTCCAGGCTGGGAATATCAAAACGACTACCTTTTATCATTAACTGCCAATATAACCATGGGAAGCCAATGATTTTACCTAGCCACCATAAATAGCTGTTGCTGCGAGGATCTAAAAATGGGAATGAAGGCGTTACTTTGCCGCCATAAGCGAATTCTGCCAAAATAACGGTACGCAATGAAGTCGTCAATGGACACGAACCATATCCATCATAACCTTCGACTACAGCTGCATTGTTTCTCAGGTTTAAAATATTGTCGACCACGACAGGTATTTGTTTACGCACGGCTGCGGCCGTTTTAGCGTTTGGTGTGGTTGTCGCATCGCCTAAACCAAAAATATTTGAGTATTTAGTATGCTGCAAGGTATTGGGATGTACATCGACCCAGCCACTTTCAGCTGCTAAAGGACTTTGCTTGATAAAATCTGGTGCGCTTTGTGGTGGTGTGACATGAATCATGTCAAATTGACGTTCGACTGTTTGCTTGTTGCCATCACTGTCAGTCACTTCAAAGCTTGCGGTTTTGTTATCACCATCGATTGCAATCAGATTGTTATTGAAATTACAGTTGATATCATATCTATCAACAACTTTTTTTAATGCTTTAGCAAAGAAAGGAACACCAAACATTCCGGGGCCTGCATTACAGAATTGCACATCAATTTTATCTCGTATTCCTTTTTTGATAAATCGGTGTGTTGCTAAATACATGATTTTTTGTGGTGCGCCAGCACATTTAATCGGCATTGGAGGCTGGGTAAAAAGCGCGGTTCCCTGTTCAAGGTTTTTAATGCATTCCCAGGTATACTCAACTGTATCAGCTGAATAATTACTGCAAACACCGTTTTTACCAATGGTTTCCTGTAAACCTGCAATCTTGTTCCAGTCCAGTTGTAAGCCAGGGCAAACCACCAGGTAATCGTAGCCGAGCTTATCTCCAGAGCGTAATGTGATGGTGTTTTCATCAGGTTGAAAGCTTTCTGCATAATCTTTAATCCAGCTAACGGTGGGATGAATTAGATCAGCTTCATTTTTACGTGTTTTATTTAAAGTATATGCACCACCGCCGACTATAGTAAAGCCTGGTTGATAATAGTGATCTTCAGAAGGTTCAATAATCGCAATATCAATGGTTTTATTTTGTCTACGCATGTTATTTGCGACAGAGACGCCTGCTGCGCCACCGCCTACGATTAAAACGCTGTGGTGTTGTTCTGACATGGTGTGATCCTCAAGTTGTTTAATTATAATTATTGGCTATAAAAATAGCGGGTGTAAAATGACTTTTAGTGGTTATTGCTCAGCAAAGTCAGTAATCAATATACCTATTAATGTTTCAATTAGGGTGGATGTGCATTTTCACCCACCCTGAATAGACTGTTTAGTTGACGGTAGACCAGGCCTCAAATCCACCAGCCATAGACAGTACATTGTTATAGCCTAAGTCTTGCAGTGTTTGTGCTGCCAACGCCGAACGTGCGCCTGAGCGACAATAAAGCAGAATGGCCCCCGATTTATCTGTTAATGACTCTACGCCAGAAATTTTAAATTCCATAACGCCACGAGGTAGTAGGGTGGCATTGTCCAGGTGGCCTGCCGCATACTCCTCCGCTTCACGGACATCAACAATATTAATATTGCCTTCGGCGATTAATTGTTTAGCAGTGTCGACATTAACCTCGGTGATTTGCTGCTTAGCTGCAGCTACTTTATCCTGTGCCGTCCCTAAGTTGCGTTTGGGAGCGCTTAATTCACGACGTACCACTGCATCCTGGCACTCATCTGCATCTAGGCCACAGTAACGATTCGCTGGCACTGCTTCATCAATTAATTTAGGGTTAGGCAGGTTAAGATTATTCATAATCTCAATAAACTGTTCGCGTGTTTTACCTGTTAGGCGCGGGTTATTAGTACGTTCCTGTTTGATATTGCTAACCCAGCGCCCTTGATAATCATGTCCTGGGTAAACCAATGTGTCATCAGGCAGGGTAAATAAACGCTGGGTAACCGCATCATATAAGTCACCAGGGTTTCCTCCCTGAAAGTCAGTTCGTCCACAGCCTCCAATAAATAGAGCATCCCCCGAAAATAAACGGTCACGCCATAAGAAAGAAATGCTGCCAGGCGTATGACCCGGGGTAGCAATTACTTTGATTTCTTCACTATCGGCAAATTCAAATACATCCCCGTCTTTTATTTGTACATCAGCTGTTTCAGCGCCACATAAGCTGCTTACGGCGGTTTGAGCGCCGGTTTTTTTGCGTAATAAACCACCTGCAGTAATATGGTCGGCATGAACATGAGTTTCAAATGAATATTTAAGTGTCAAACCTTGGTCTTGCAAGAGTTGCATATAAACTTCAATTTGTGTGTTTACTGGATCAATAATGACGGCCTCTTTAGTTTTGGGGTCAGCAATTAAATAAGTATAGGTCCAGGTCGCATCATCAAAAAGTTGTCTAAAAATCATGGTTTTCTCCAGTTAAATGATTGTTTGTGTTTTTATGGGTAAGCAAAGCGCTAAAAATAGCGGCTCTTAATTATTTATAAATTACTATAAAGCAAATGTGGTGCCAACTTTTTAATTAAATATAAGGTATTGATAATAAAGGAATCTATGTTTTTTTCTGTTTTATATGATTTACAAAACGTTTCACAGCTGTTTCAATGAAACAAAACTATGAAACGTTGTGAAACATATGAAACACTTAGATAGCTCATTAACACAGTGGCTACAAAACTTTGAAAGTCATGAGCTTGTTCAGCAGATGGCTGAGTTATGTGATAGCAGTGCGATGTTTATCGTTGATCAGCATCATCAGATTGTTTTATGGAGTGTAGCTGCGGAAAAATTACTCGGTTTAAAACAGTCCGAGGTTTTAGGGCAATCCTGTGCTGTTGAATATGACATTTCTGAAGGTTTAAAAAAACAACAGCAATCCTTGCAATTAAGACGTTCGGATGGTCAAACAATCGCTGTTAAACAATATGCCCAAGCTTTATTTGATAGCAATGGAGAGTTTGCAGGTGGACTTTGTTTATTACAGCCCTGTACTGCACAATCATCAGCCTTGTTATTGTCAGATACGATTGAGTCTCCCCATTCGCAAAATTTTCAGGGGATTATTAGTCGTTCAGAGCAAATGCTAGCAGTGTTCCAGATAATTCAAAGTGCGGCAAAAACGGAAGCAACTGTATTGGTGAGAGGAGAGAGTGGGACGGGGAAAGAATTGGTTGCCCGTGCAATTCATGATTTAAGTTCACGTAGGCAACAGCCTTTTTTAGCAATTAATTGCGCTGCATTATCCTCAAATTTATTAGAGAGTGAATTGTTTGGTCATATCCGTGGTGCATTTAGTGGGGCGATTAAAGACCATGCAGGCTTATTTAATCAAGCAGATGGCGGGACTCTATTTTTAGACGAAGTAGCCGAGTTGCCTTTGGAGTTGCAGGCAAAATTATTAAGAGTGATACAGGAGCGAGTCTATACACCTGTCGGTGACACCCGCAGTTACAGTGTCGATGTGCGAATAGTTGCAGCCACACACCGAGCTTTGCGGGAAGAAGTTAAGGCGGGTCGTTTTAGAGAAGATTTAATGTATCGCTTAAGGGTGGTCCCTATTTTTATTCCGCCTTTACGTGAACGTCGTGAAGATATTAATTTATTGTTAGCTCATTTTATAGATCAGCATAATCAGAAAAAACTTCGTCAAATTGAAACAATTGATCCACAGGCTATGCGCCTATTACTAGATTATCAGTGGAAAGGAAATATTCGTGAACTGCAAAATGTGCTTGAATACGCTTTTGTTGTAGGGCAAGGGCCGATATTACAGATAGCAGAATTACCTCCAGAATTTAGAGAGTCTCAAGGGCCTATTAAGGAGCTGGCTGATTCTGTTGTGCTTTCGGCTACAGAGGAAAAGCAGACTATCGAACAGGCATTAAAGCAATGCAATGGCAAGGTGACTGCTGCGGCAAAATCATTAAATATGAGTCGCGCAACTTTTTGGCGTAAGCGTAAGGCTTATGATCTCTAGTTTAAAGTGTTTGTTGTTGTGATCATGGGCATTCCCATTTACCCAGGAATGGGAGTGATTGTATAAATAAGTATCTGATAATAATTAAGATCCTACATTCCTTGCTGGTATGGCGTGATCAGAGAGGGGGTTAAATGGCTGAAGCTTGTGAGTAATCAAGGAAATTGAAAGTTTTTACACGCTTTAATGCGATACAAATACTGGTTGACCAATATTATCTTCACAAGCAATAATGACAAATATCTTGTCAGTAACTCTAGGGCTAGGTTTTCTTTTGATTCCTCCCGTTAGATGTTAGTAACATTAATCCTCTAGTTGTAAACTATGTACTATATTGATATTTAAGATAAGGAAAACGCTTGAAGAATATACTAAACAATATGCTTAAGTCTCCACAATTGGCAGAGGGCTCAGCATGGAAGCGTAAATACTATAATGCTAATGATATAGTGGTTAAAGAAGGTGAGCAGGGAACTTCTCTTTTTATTGTTGAAGAAGGGAGCGTAAGAGTTTCAAGGAGAGTCAATTTAGGAGAAAATAAACATATTCAATCAGGGGTGGGAGAGCTGAAGACAGGTGCGATTTTTGGGGAAAGTTGCCTGCAATTGTCATTGCCTAGGATTGCAACAGTAACAGCAATAACTGAAGCATGTTTGTTAGAAATTAATGGCGAAAGATTGGCAATATACCTGGATGATAATCCAGTCCAAGGTTATTTGTTTTACAAAAAATTATTTGAAGTAGTGATTGGACGATTAAGTAATGCAAACCATACAGTGGAGACACTGATGGCCTGGGGTTTAAAAGCTCATGAAATAGATCAACATTTATAATTTACCTATATAAAGGAATTGAGTGTAGGTTTTAAACTTAAGTGCGATGAATTTTATAGGTAAATTATGAAAGCAAAGCCAGTTACATTAATTGATGATTTTGAACAATATTTCAAAGTTAAGTTAGTCACAAATGAAGGTCTAGCAAGGAAGGCATACAGTGTTAGGTATCGTGTTTATTGTGAAGAGTTTAAGTATGAAGCAATTGACTTATTTCCTAAAAAAATGGAGACTGATGAGTTTGATAAGCAGTCATTGCATTGTCTGATTATTCATAAAACAACAGATAGAGTTGCAGGCTGTGTTCGATTAGTTCCAGTTAATGTAAATTTTGAAAATGGTTTATTACCACTTGAAAAGTTTTGTAAAAACAGCTTGGATAAGGATTTAATTGATAGTTTTCATATTGATAGAAGTACTGTTTGTGAAATTTCTCGTTTAGCTGTTGATGGTGCGTTTAGGCGAAGACCTGGGGAAGCTGCAACACGTTTTGGTGATATTAACAGTATAGATTGTTCTAAAGAAGAGCAGAGAACCTTTTCTTTAATTGCTTTGTCAGCTTTTCTGGCTGGAGGCGCTTTAACTTATATAACACATAAGACCAATGTATTTGCAATGATGGAGCCCTTTTTACCAAGGATGCTTAAGCGAACGGGTATAGAGTTTGAACGAGTTGGTAGCGATATGGATTATCACGGGATTAGAGCGCCTTACTTTGTTACACCCCAATCAGCAATGGATAATATCCAGCCTGATATTAAAGAGATGTATGATTGGGTATATGAACAGATTGAAGCAGATTATCTCAAACAATATAAAGAGAAATAATATATTTATAAGAGGGTAATGTTATTGAAGTGAAAAATATGCTGAATACGCTGATAAACTTTGGTTAGATGGGCAGGGTGGATTCAACTTTAATCATGCATTTTCAGTTGTAAACCACTCGTTTACACAAACAGCTTCCTGATTTTCTTTATCTCCCTAAGTACCTGTAAGACGTATATTCAATACGTCATTCCCGAAGTCTCTTATCGGGAATCTACCTTTAAATAACTAGATTCCTGCTTAGAGCATGCAGGAATGACGGGGTCTGTGGTTAGCCCTCTAAAATTAGCGGAAGCTCATAGGGGAATCAGGAACAGCTTTGTGTTGCCATGAGTCCTGATATGGTCTTCTTCGATAGACTGTAGGATGGGCAAAGCGATAGCGTGCCCATCAATCTTACTAATGGGCTCTAAATTGTTAGCTTAGGGTTAAGCTGCAATGTCACTATAGGTCATTGCAATTAGTCATGAGTTCTGAGATCTTTCTCAGGTGAGTCGCTGTCATAAAATATTATTAGAAATAGGAATTTTGAAAATGAAAACAATAAATGTTAAAAGGATGTTTTTTAAACGGGTATCCTTCTTTTTTGTATTGTTAGGTTCTTTGGTATTGTCATCATTGGTCCAGGCAGCAAATTATAATTCTCTTGAGGAAGGAGTCGACGGGGAGAAATCTATTTTTGATGTGTCGCCTCTTGGATTTGATATTGAACAGCATATTGAAAAAAAGAAAAGAGCAGAGTATCAATTAATATTTGATTTGTTGAGGAAAAATAAATTATCTCAGGCGGATAAAGACCTGACAGTTGCCTTAGAGAAATATCCGAAAGACGTATATTTTATCAATTTGCAAGCATTGCTTAATGTAATGCAAAAAAATGCAACTGAGGCCCGTAAGAATTATTTGCAAGTCTTGCAGATTGATAAAAAAAACCTGGTTGCAATGTTGGGTTTAGCAAATCTGGCTATTGAGCAAGACAAGCTTGATGAAGCAAATCAGTATGTCGACAGTGCAATTAAGATTGAACCTTCATCAATGAATGCTTACTTGATGTCTGCGAAAATTGCACAAAAACAGAATGCCCCTAAAAGGGTCGAAAGAATCTTGCTTAAAGTGCTAGAAAAAAATAAGGGTGGTATTGTTAGAGAAATTAGATTAATTTCGGTATTAGGTAAGTTTTATGCTCAACAAAAACAGCTTGAAAAAATGCTTCCAATTAGTCGAGAATTGGTAAATGAATACCCTGGTAATGTAATGGCTCTTTCTACATTAGCAGGAGCTCAGTTAATCAATAAACAAATTGAATTAGCAGAAAAAACGTTGAAACAGGTTGTTCTAAAATCTCCTAAAGATATCAATCATCGATTTATGCTTATTAATATGCTGGGGAAGCAGAAAGGACGAGAAAATGAAGCATTTATATTGTTGGAAGAGGTTTTCAGAGTAAACCCAAATAATTTGCAGGCCTTGGCAATGAAGGCAACACTAGAGCTTAAATTAAAAAAATATCAACAAGCCTCGCTAACTATTAACAACATAGAAAATAATTATCCGTCCTTGGCAATGGCAAAACAATTGACTGGTGATTTGTTTGCTACTCAAAAAAAATTTAGCAAAGCTCTAGATGCTTATAAAGAATCTTATGCAATTCATGAAAATGCTAATACCATGAATCAGATAGTTGATTTGATGATGATCTTAAAGCAGGAAGAGAGTGCTGTAGTATTTTTACAAAAAGCAGTGGAGAAAAATAATAATCCACTTGCTCATTATATTTTGGCTACTTTTTATCAGAAAAAAAATCAATATAAACAGGTTGAAGAGCATTATTTGGCAATTTTAAAGGTTAAGCCTGATAGTTATCTTGTTTTGAATAATCTTGCGTGGAATTATTTACAACAGAATGATCTGGGTAAGGCTTTGACAATGGCCGCTAGTGCATATAAGGAAAACCCTAAATCTTTTGCAGTATTGGACTCATATGGATATATTCTATATAAAAATGGACAATTAGAGAAAGCAGAGTCAATTCTTGAGGTCGCGGTTGATCTTGAACCTGATAATTATAATGTTCAATTTCATCTGGCAGAGGTATATGTTGCCAATGGAAAGAATAATAATGCAAGAGTGTTACTGGATAAAATTACTGTGGAAAATAATGGCTTCTCCGAGCAGAAGGCAGAAATAGAATTACTAAATAAAATAAGCGTTAAGTAAAATTTAGATGATAGGTGTCGTACGTCTCAATATAATAGCTGGCTACGAAATGAAATATTTATTGTGGAGCAGGCAATGTGTCTGCTCCACCTTATTTGTACTTACTTATCCATATCATCAATTGAAATATAGCGCCCAGGAGCAATAATATTGTTTGGATCTATCGCTTTTTTAATGTGCTTCAAAATGTCGGGAGTTGCATTGTATTTTTTTAGTTTATCCATCGAGTGAATGCTTAACCGGTAAGGCGTAAACCCTATTTTTTTCCCCTCCTCAAAAAGCTCTTCATAACAAGCGTGAGCTCTTTCGACGGCTTCCGGGTTTTGTTTGTCAAACAAAATGGGGATAGTGCTGTCAAAGCAACGGTCAGAAAATGATGTAAGAGTAATTAATGGTTCAATTTTATGTTTGATACAAATGTTTGTGACCATTTTAATGTACAGCCTAACTTGCTTCGCCTGCATTGGGACTAGCGGTGAATACCAGATAAGGCCACATCCATCTTTATCGGGTTTCATAGCTGTGCCATCTGTCGGTTTATTACCTGATATCCAGTAGGCAAGCGGTAAGGCAATTTCACTAGGAGAGCCGTTAAATAATTGCATGGTTTTGTGTAGAGTATCAACTGTTTCACCAATCATATTTGATCGAAGAAGAGGTGTTTTTTGAATTAACGTATTAATCTGAGAAACACGTTTTGGAGTAAGAAATAGCAAGCGTTTTGCTTTTCCTCCTAAAATTTTTCTTATTTCTTTTTGTGCTGCATTGACTATTGCTTTATTGCCATAAAGTGCTCCAATACAGGTCCAGGGAAAGACTTGTCTTTTTTTTGCCAATTGTTTAATTAAAGCTTCAGGAATTAAACCGTCTACAAGAGCGGACTTTGGATATTGTTCAGTCATAGAAAGAACTCGGAGCTGATTCATTATGTTGATGGAGCCAGTGACGCCGCTCAGTTCTTTTAACACCTTCTGAATTCTAGGGATAATAATCTCAAGATCGTCAGAATTTTTTACACTGAAAAAAAAGGCTTTAACAGAGGAGGGTTTAGGTGCTAAAGCAATACTCATCTGCGTTACAACGCCTAAATTACTTTGTGTGAAAATACCATCCAGGTAAGCCCCCATCCCCCATTTATGTAAAGTGTCAGTTTTTTTATCACTTAATAAATTGAGCATCGATTGGTATATGCTTCCATCGGGTAAAACCGCATCCAGGCTTAGTACAGAGCTAAAGTGGTCTGCATAAGGTGTGATTCCATAACCCCGCTCTATAGCATTGCCGACAATACTGCAGTCAGGGCCTGCGCCAGTTACTGGAATTAAATAAGGGTACTGGTGTTTGCTAAGGTATTCACCAAGCTGGCGCTGAGTAACGCCTGGCTCTAGAGTGATGACACCTGTTTCTGGGTCAAAATCTAAGATTTTGTTCATTTTTGATAGGTTTAGGATAATGCAGTCATCCTGAACAGGTAGTGATGAGCCATAACCCCAGTTATTCCCGGTACTGATGGGGTAGAGTGGTGTCTTTTCTATGTCAGCTTTTTTTACAATTTCAATAATGTCAGGTACTGAGGTAGGGTGTAAAGTCGTTGTAACTAATTTTTTAACTGCAATGCAATTGTCAATTACTGGCTGATCTTTTGTAGTGGATTCTGTTTTATTTTTCATGATAAACAATAGGATATGTTGTTTTGTTATATTAATTATAGTTCATTTTATTCATAATAAAAGTATGGTTAATAAATTTGTAGATGAGTTGAATCATTTATTGGCATGAAGTGTGCTTTTATATTTATCGAAACGATTTGTTTTTTGAACTTAAATAAAGCTTTTATAGGATTAGGGTAATGAAAAATTTAAAATATGTGCTAGGGGCTGCGGCCTTTATATTTACATTTAATGCAAATGCATCTGCTATAGCAGATGTAGACGGTGTAATCTGGGATACTGAGGCTTTAGCTACTAATCCATCTCAGCCCGCTGATGACTGGGAAGGAAAAACAAGTTATACGCAGTGGTTTCAGTCTGAGTCAGCTGAAGATACGTTTGGAGCTAGAGCAACAATTGATACGGCTAATTTAGGCGATCTTGTAGGAAAAAGTTTGACTTCAACTGGGCGTTTTTCAGAAATTAATGGGACTAATTCTGTAGATAATGACCCTAACCCAGAAACCAACCCGAGTAATTTTTGTCCTACATGTGAGCTAACTTATGCAGTTGGTGGGATGGTAGTTGATAGTGTTACTGTTAGTGTGTCGGGAGCAGTAACATTTGGGTTTAATATTGATAATGCTTGGGCAAACTTATATTCTGATACTGCAAAAAATTATGGAAATGAACCTATCGAAACACTAGATGCAGTGGATTCAAGTTTTGGTCATGCTTTTTTAGAATTAAAAGTTGATACTTTCTCATTAGCAGCAACTTTAATAGCGGTAGGCAATGAGACGATTTTGTTTGGGTCCTTTAGTGCTTTACTATCGGTTGAAGGTGGTGAGGCTTTCGATTATTTTGATACAAATACAAAAATAAATCCTGATACTGGTTTTGCTTCTGATATCTCATATACTTCAAGTGCTCAGTTTACAGATGGTGAAGATTTTTCAACAGGTACTGCTGAAGTGTTTGGTAATACTGTACCAGAACCTGCTTCTCTTGCTCTTTTAGGTCTAGGTCTTTTAGGAATGGGTGCTACACGTAAAAGAAATGCATAAATAATTTTATTTATTTAGTTTGCTTTTAATGCCCTCCTTGTGAGGGCATTTTTGTTTGTAGGAGGTAGGTTTGAAGCGTTTTCATTTTATAGAAATCGAAGACCAAACATGGTGCCCAAAAAAAATAAGAGATGGGGTAACTGATTTTTTACAATATATAGTCAGAGCCTTTCATTTATATAAGGCAATAGCGCCACGGTTAAGAGCTGCTATTAATGATGCTGGGCAAGGTCGGGTGGTTGATCTGTGCTCGGGAGGGGCAGGGCCATGGCTATCATTATTAAGTGATTTAAAAACACAGAATTCTGATTTTAGTGATCTTAAAGTGACATTGTCTGATTTATATCCAAATAATGCTGCGTTTAATGCAGCGTATTGCCAATATCCTCAACAGCTTGGTTTTTCAGAGCTGCCAGTTGATGCAACTAAAGTTGTTGCTGAGTTATCTGGTTTTCGCACCTTGTTTTCTTCCTTTCATCACTTTAAACCTGATAGCGCTTTGGCTGTATTACAAAGTGCAGTAGATGCAAAAACAGGTATTGCTATCTTTGAAAGTACACAGAGGCATCCGTTAATGTTACTCTATATGTTGATTACGCCATTATTGGTTTGGATTAATACCCCTTTTATTAGACCATTTCGATGGGATCGCCTATTCTGGACGTATTTAATTCCTATAATTCCCTTAATAGTTATGTTTGATGGTGTTGTTTCTTGTTTACGCACATACACGGTGGAAGAGCTGGAGGAAATGGTTTCTCGTCTAGATGCTCCTGATTACTGTTGGGATATTGGTTTAGAGCCTATAGGGCGGATGCCCGTCGGAGTGACCTATCTTATTGGATACCCTGGTACGAATAAAAATAAGGTGTAAGAACTTGTTAGTTATTAATCATTTTATAGGTAGTGGTGATGGCTAAAGAGGCTGTGAAAGTATTCTTATTTCACCCCGCCTTGATCCATAAAATATGGCTAAAGCCTATGGCTCAGGTTTAGCGCAAGAATTTTTGGAATGGTCAATATATGTAAAATTTTGACTTTGGAATAAATGTTGAACATTCTTTGTTAGAGAATTTGGCTTTTATATAATGCTGTTAATTGTTGGTTTAAGGGAAAGAAAATGAATAAATATTTTAATATTTTAAGTGCTTTGTTCTTAGTGTTTGCTTTTAATGTTGCTCTAGCAGAAGATTATAATAAACTTTTTGTATTTGGAGATAGTTTATCTGATACGGGAAATGTAGCTTTCTTGACTGCGCCATCAGGCTTTTCCATTCCGCCTGCTTCACGTTATTACCAAGGGCGATTTTCAAATGGTCCAATTGCAGCTGAAATGCTTATGCAGTCCTTAGAGATTGAAGGGGAGTTACAGCCTATTCTTGCATTAAACCCTGAAAAACTTAGTTTAAAAAACAGCCATCATCAAGCTATTAATTTTGCTTTTGCAGGGTCAGAAACGGGATTTCGTAATTCCGTCCTGGGGCAGTTTGATGTGCCGGGTTTGTTAGGGCAGGTTGCTATGTTTGGGGTGATTAAAATGAACGCAAAGCCAATAGAGGATTCACTTGCGTTTATTTGGTCAGGGGGTAATGATTATTTTAATCAATATTTTACGGGTAGCGCTGTATCGGCTGATAGGGTTGTGGGAAATATTAAAAAGGCCATAAAATTTCTTTATCGCTCTGGAATACGCCATTTTATGGTGCCAAATTTACCTGATGTAGGGGATGTTCCTATTGCCCATATTTTAGCTCAGTTGAACGGTGATAATAATATTCCTGCTAATCTATCTGCCTTGACTTTAGAACATAATTATAAGTTAGAGCTTGTTTTAAATAAATTGAGTCGGTTACGGGGCATTAAAATACATCGGGTTGATGCTTATTCAATTGCTAAAAAAGAAATAGCGCCAAATGATATTTTTCCAGGGCCAGCTTCTGATTGTTTGTATCGTCCTGATATTAGTCCTGCTATATGTACTGCGGTGCCTTTTGAGTTGGGTGATGGGCTTATTTTTTGGGATGAAACTCATACCTCTACTCAAGTTCATCAGTTATTTGCTGAAGAATTTTCAAGGGTGTTGGATGATTATGAAAACGAATGAAATAGACTAAGCAGATCAAAAAAAGGGGCCTGGTTTTTAGTGCTGGTGAAAGTTTAGTTTTATACTCCTATTTTTAGTAAAGATGGGCTGGGGCACTTAAGTCCTCTACTGCTGGAGAGGGTTGGGTGAGGAGATTTAAAACGATGCTTTTTCATCTTTTCTTTTTCCTGCTGGATTAAGGGCTTGTGCTTAAGGAACTTAAAAGAATGAACTTACCCGCTTTAAAGCTCCACTACCATCAAGTTTAAGAGTAATGGAAGTGGAGCGCAGTGCTTTAGTCTGCATTAGGCAACTCGCAATAAATAATTACTCATCGTTCCCACGCAGAGCATCACTGCCATTAAGTTAAGAGATAAGCACATATTAAACAATAACTTATATTGTAGGTTGGGTTGGATTATCAAGCAAAGCGCGATAACGTAACCCAACAATTCCAAATAAATCAGCGCGTTGTTGGGTTACGTTTTTTCGCTGCGCTAAAAAAGCTAACCCAACCTACAGTGTAATCCATTGATTATTAAATAATAAATTCTTAACTTAATGGCAGTGACGCTGAGCATGGGAACTATTTTGGTCGTTTATTTCGAGTTACCTTATTAGCCTAAAATAGCAGTGCTAAAGCTCAGTGTGCTATTGTTTTATAGAATCCCCTTGATCCCCTTTCCCAATGAGGGGAGGTTAAAAAGAAAATACTTTCTCAGTCTCTAAAAAGATCCGCACCCCCATGTTGTGGAAGTGTTATTTATCTTTTGAGTCATCTAATTGAGATTCTTGTAGGTAACGCTCTTCATAGTAGGCATCAATATCTTTGATGCTATGACCATAGTCTAAAAATTCATTGCGCCAATTCTTGGCTTTTTCACAGTGTGGATGACATTGGTTTTTGATTGGGCAATATCGACGCTCAATTTCATTCGTTATGGCAAGAGCCCATTGTAAAGAACCATTAGCCCATTCACAGTATTCACACCAAACTTTGTCAGCAAAGCGTAAGTGTGTAAGTTTATGTCTGTCATAGTTGAAGTATGGCTTATGGTCGATAGGTTTCTGTTTTCTGATCCAGAAATATACTCTGTTAAAAAATATAAGAAAGAGATATAAGGGGAGTAAAGCAATGGCAAATAGAAGTATTAACAACATACCGATTATGGGCCCAATTGGTCCGAGTCGTTGTTTATGAATTTTATTCAGATTGCGGATGCACTGATCTATATTTGCCTTGTTACGGGGTGTTTTCGGTTTCATATTCAATAGTCTCCGTAGGGTGAATGAAAGTAAGAAGTTGTGGATGTGGGTGAAAATGTGCTTCTATTTATCCAGCTTTAAAAAGCGGATTGTTCTAGGTGTTAGCGATTTGTCAAAGGTTCTGGTTTTGTAAATATACTACTAAGGAGTGTGGATTTAATAAAGCCTGGAAGTTTGAGTCTGGGTTTTTTCTCCTATTCAAGGCGTAGCAATAGGCGTATATCATGCTACACAAGGGTTGCTATAACGCGGAAGACGAACAAAAAAAGTCAAGATCCAGATGTTATTGAATTCACGCTCCTAAATACCATTCGCAGGGTGATTATTAGGTAACAGGTCCATAAGGAAAATTATGCAATAAATCACTTGCTTAAACTATCTTTTTATATGAAATGACAGATTAAACTACTGGGCCCCTATTTGTATCATTTAGGGAGTTAACACCTCCCTGGGTGTTTTTAATGAAACAGAGTCTTAGTTAAAAGGTATTGTAGAAAATATAATTTAGCTTAGATAGTAAAGCTATTATTGTACTCCATATTATGGCTAAGCCAGTTGTATCCATCATCCACTACTATGGACTTTTGTTGATCCAAGAGGGATTAGACCAAAGAGCATGAATTACTTTTATTACTTTTTGTGGCCCAATCTAGGGATACAAGTTAAAAGATGGAAGTAGTGTAAAGAATTTTGACGCTTTTTGTTTTAGGTCTAGTGTTTAATCTAACTGATGTCTCTTTTTTGATAATTACTTGATCTATTAATTCAGAGTTTTATATTTGTATTTTGATCTATACTGTTAGCAGGTTTCATCTCGCTATGCTATTGGAGTCAAAATGCAAGATAAAAAGGCTGTAACAAAACTGGGTCTTTTGGTAACTCGTCACCCTTGGTTGGTTATTCTTTTCTCAATTTTATTAGTGACAGGCTTATCAGCAGGCGTTAAAAATCTAGAATTCAAAAGTGACTACCGGGTTTATTTCAGTCAGGACAATCCGCAGTTACTCGCTTTTGAAGCCGTTCAAGATACCTATACAAAAAGCGATAATGTGTTATTTGTTATACAGCCTGCTGAGGGTGAGGTATTTACTAATGATGTGTTGCAGGCAATTTCTGAATTGACTGAAAAAGCGTGGCAAATCCCGTACTCAAGCAGGGTCGATTCAATCACTAATTTTCAGCATACTATTGCGGAGGAAGATGACCTTATTGTTGCTGACCTAGTTTCTGAACCAAAAAGTTTAACAGTACAAGATTTAGAACAAATCAAAAGAATTGCGATTAAAGAGCCGTTATTGGTTAATCGATTGATTTCTAAAGCAGCTCATGTCTCTGGGGTAAATGTAACGATTCAGTTGCCAGGAAAGGATAGTCTTGAGTCATTAGAGGTTGCCGCTAAAGCGCGTGAAATTGCCACAGAAATTGAAACACAATACCCAAATATAACATTGCATTTAACTGGTGTTGTGATGATGGGGAATGCTTTTACGGAAGCATCTTTGAATGACAATGCAACGTTAGTTCCTATTATGTATGGTCTGGTAGTTTTTGTTTTGTTGCTATGCCTTCGTTCCGTTATTGCTACCTTTACCGTTGTTCTGTTAATTGTATTGTCTACTATTGCTAGCATGGGAGCGATGGGGTGGATGGGGCTATTTTTAACTCCCACTTCTGCAACTGCTCCAATTATTATTTTGACCTTAATCGTGGCTGATTGCGTGCATTTTTTGGTTACTATGCTTCATAACATGCGATTGGGAGAAGAAAAGCTAAAAGCTATTAGAGAAAGCCTAAGAATTAATTTTCAACCAATTTTTCTGACTAGTATCACTACCGCTATTGGCTTCTTAAGCATGAATTTTAGTGATGCCCCTCCCTTTAGAGATTTAGGTAATGTAGTCGCTACTGGGGCAATATTGGCGCTAATATTAACAGTGACTTTTTTACCTGCTTTATTAAGTGTTTTACCAGTAAAGGTAAAAGCTGAGGTATTAACGAAGAAAAAACCTAGAATAATTACTTCTTTAGGAAGATTTGTTGTGCGGAGATATAAAGGCTTATTATTACTAAATACTGTTATTTCAATTGGGTTTATTAGTTTATTGCCTTTAAATGAATTGAATGATGAGTTTGTAAAATATTTTGACACCACTATTCCATTTAGGCAGGCAACAGACTTTTTAAATGAAAATATGGGGGGGATTTATACAATTGAGTATTCCATTTCTAAAGACGAGCCAGGTGCGGTGAATACGCCAGCTTTTTTACAAAAAATCGATCAGTTTTCAGTGTGGTTAAAACAACAACCTGAGGTTGTTCATGTTAATACGGTAAGTGATACATATAAAAGGCTTAATAAGAGTATGCATGCTGATGATGATGCCTGGTATAAATTACCTGAACAACGTGATCTAGCTGCTCAGTATTTATTGATGTATGAAATGTCATTGCCTTATGGTTTGGATTTAAATGATCAAATAAATATGGATAAGTCTGGGGTTAGGTTGATCGTTACCATACAAAGTTTGAGCTCTAATGAAGTATTGGCTTTAGAGTCGAGATTTAGTGGTTGGTTAGATAAAGAAATGTCAACAGCAACCTTTGTACCTGCTAGTTCGAATTTAATGTTTTCACATATTGGTAAGCGTAATATATCAAGAATGATTAAAGGAACTGGAATGGCTCTAGTCTTAATATCGTTAATACTGGTGTTTGCCTTCAAATCAATAAGGTTGGGGCTGATTAGTTTGGTTCCTAATTTAGTGCCTGCAGCTGTAGCTTTTGGGATTTGGGGGCTTATTGATGGGAATGTTGGTTTAGCTCTGTCAGTTGTAACTAGTCTTACCTTAGGTGTCGTAGTAGATGATACTGTGCATTTTATGAGTAAGTATCAGCGAGCAAGGCTTGAAAAAGGATTAGATAAGAAGCAAGCGGTTGAATATGCGTTTTCTACTGTTGGTACTGCGTTATGGATCACTTCGGCTGTGTTGGTTAGTGGTTTTATTGTGCTGGGTTTTTCTCATTTTACAATGAATGCTGAGATGGGAATAATGACAGCAATGACCATTGCCATAGCCTTGTTTTTAGATTTATTGTTTTTACCGCCTTTATTGATTTGTTTAGATAAAAAATAAAGTAATTACTCTGCGTAAAATGATGGATGCAGTTCTGTTAATACAACATTGATAGAATATTACTGAATTGTTAAATTGCGCTGAGTAGTTAGGGATATCATAAAAATATTCATACCCAATTATGATAATTTGGCTATTAAAATAAGCTTAACGGGGCGCAGTGCTTTAGCACTGCTATTTTAGGCTACTAAGGTAATTTAAATAAATAAACGACCAAAATAGTTCCCATGCTCTGCGTCACTGCCATTAAGTTAAGAGATAAACATATGTTAAACA
>ENA-ORXI01001092-ORXI01001092.1-sediment-metagenome-genome-assembly--contig:-NODE-1092-length-21684-cov-9.210765_pt1 | contig 21684 bp, 17 predicted proteins | sample MGYA00237861_ERZ511468 | MGnify/ENA primary metagenome ERZ511468 (study PRJEB26299, sample SAMN06266213) | sediment metagenome | isolation source: Hudson Canyon methane seep mesocosm | place...
AAAAAACAGTGCCAATTCAGCTGTCAAATTAAACAATGCAATTAAACTGTTACGAAAAAATAAAACTGATACAGACAAAGTCTTAGCAGCACTCATACAGTTAATCCCAGCCATACTTCATATTTGCAACAATATTGAGCTTTCTTTTATTCAAACACCAGACAAAGACCGCTCCACTCAAAAGGTCATCAATCTTTGTATACAGCTATTAAGAAATACTAGCCTGGCTTTTTGTAATCTATCAAATAATCAAAACCTATCAGATGATGATTACAATCTCGCCCTATACCTGGCATTACAAATCATTGGCGACTCGCAACGCATGAGTACCAAATTTCACGAACCCCCGTCATCTACACTATGGGGTGAAACAGGAAAGCTTTATAATTTAGCGTTAAAAAGCGATGCATCACAGAAGCAAATTAATCATAAGATTAAAAGCTTTAAAAACCAACTGACAATTGATTCTGTCATAAAACGCAATTTAGTTTTTAGCATATCAGCCCCATACAGATACTCAGCCAGTCAAGTGGATGAGCTCTTTAGCATTGCTAACCAGGTAGCAGACAAATTAAACTTAAACCCTGCATACGCTGCAACTAACAATTCCTTTCAATGGGATTCTTTGACTGAAATTGCCCCCTACCCTATAGACAATACGGCTCAATCTAAGCAGTTCACGATTACCATTAATACCCAGGATCTAATTGTCTTTATGAAATCTAAAGGCTTTACCTCAAAATTAGACTCACAGACAATCAATCAGTTATACGATCAGTTATCGGGGTATCAATCAATTATCAACAACCCTATTCCTTCCCCCCCGACCATCTCTCGTCTTATCGTCGGGCTAAGCAAAATTACAGAACATCTTTTAAAAGTCGATAAATTAAAAAAGATCCAACAATTCAGTAGTCAGTCAATTCCTGATCAGGCAATTGAAAATATGACTCTAGAGCCCATGCCCTTTGAAAAAAACAGTTTACACAACACCCCCAGAGCAAGACCTTCAAACACTAACATGAGTTTACTTGAAAATGCTAAACCAGTAAAAACCATACAAGTTAAACATGATAATTACATCACCGCTGAAACTAACGATTTTGAATGCATGATTGGTGACCTTGCTTTATTTTGCTCCTCAAATCTAACGCATAAACTAGGCATTATCAGGCAAGTTAGAATCACCAACGCCACTGGAACCACCCATATTCTTATTGAGAAAACAGAAGGGAACCCAGTCCCTCTTTCACTTTCCTCCTCTAGCAGCACAGACAATCAGACTGTCGGCCTGCAACATGCGACTGGCCTAAGCGATCTTTTCATGCCTGTCGTTAAACTCCCTAATGGCACTCAGCTATCCAGTTCATCTGGACAAAAGTTTTCACTAAAAGCGCTCACTGATTTCAGCCCTTTTTTTACTCGCTACCAAATAGAAAGTTAAAGACAATGGGATGATCTAAACAATCGTAGCGAATTAACTATTTCTGTCATTTCCTTATCCTTAAACGGACACAAAAAACCAGTCTTCTGCTTAAAACTATTGTGTTTGATCTCGCTTTATTATTTATAGTCAGTGATTTTTTGATAAAATCATTTCCATTTTAACTAATCGGCATATTATTTTAGGGGATTGTTAACCATAATGCCCTACAACAGGAATTAGTAAATGAGTCTTCAGGGTTACATATTCGTAACCCTGCAACCTTTAGTTCACTCCCCCCAGAGAATTAACAATTAATTAAACATTTCTAATACCCAATTGTTTAATTGGCCTATAAAGAAATACCCAGGCATAAACAAACCCTAGATATAACCTTTAAATTAAGGTAGTAAGAGACATTATTAACATGGAAAAAAAGGATTCAAAACCTCAGCATACTCCAATGATGCATTGGGGTGTTATTATATACATTTCAATATGTTAGAAACTACAATTAACTTTATTACACAATGATATAAACTTTATTGCAAGATTAGAAAAGTGTACTATTTTTTGTAATGGTGTGTAACTTACAATTGACATGTTTTATAAAAGAAAAAAGTATTTTTCTAAAAAATAGGTTCTAAGCTATTTGGGCGGCAACTGTCTTAAAAAACACTGATTTAATTAAAGTATGACAGTGAACAGACCAGTCAGCTATTTTAGCCACCTTGTTCACACTAGGTTTCCTAATATAGACTACACTATAAAAAGTTTCACTTAAAAGCTATCTCTCATAATATAGAAAGGAGAAAACATGTTTAAAGGAATTTCAATCCCAATTGCTTTTTTTTATCATTACGGAAAGCAACAAAAATATGCGGAAGTTATGGTGTATTTCTCTATTAAACCAATAGAGAAAACAGCTATCGATATTTTTAGTCCGGGTGAGTACCAGTTAAAAAAGTCTGAAAAACTTATAAAAAAACTCTATCCAACAACGTTTGACTGCCTTGTTCCATTTAAAGTTTCAAAGGACAAAAAATACGAAGCACCTAATGATATGAAATTTGTCATTGGAACTGATGATAAAAACCCTACTACAGCAACACTGTTAAATAAAATATCCATGCTCCCATGCTCTTCAAATAATTTAGGGGTTTTACTGGAAACATTTTCTTACCCTGATTTTTACATTGGTATCAAAGAAAATAAACTGTTTCTTTATATTAAACATTCTGACAAAGAATATCGTGAAATTCCATCGCAACCATACTCTCACAATTGTTGGCCTGGATTTGCACATTCAAGTATCACTTTAAATCAAACAAATGGTGCCAGTCATATACACCGCTATACAGACATTGATTGGATAAAAATTTCAAACGAAATTAATGATTATAAAAACCATGTCATAGAAAAAGTTAAAAAGCATTCCACCCCCTCCTCTTCCACCAAAAAGAACAAATCAGGAGATACTACAATTGAAATTCTCTCAGAATAAAACCACCTAGAACTAATTAATATAAATTAGCCTACTGTCACAAACCTTAACCTAATGAAAAACAGGCTAAATATTCCAATGCTATACGACTTATTTTTTCTGCTCGTAAATAAACAAGATCATAAGCTATTGGTTTTGTTTATTATCTGGTTGATGGTTGTAAGCAACCTAGTTCGCTATTTACTTAAGATTGTCACATAATAAGTTTCATAACTCCTCTTTATACCCCTGAATAACACTTAACTCATCAAATATGTCATCTGTTATTTCAGTTGGAAATTCTGCTCCTTGAGCTCTAATCCAAACTCGAAGCGTATCTTTGACTGAAATTTCAAGCCTACCCCTTTCATCAAAGCCAATATAATCTTCAATTGAAAAAGCTCTTAAAGCTAAAACCAAATGATCAAAAATTGTATCCTTAGAATTAACACCTCCATTCATATATGCCTCAGCAAAGGTTTTAATTAATGATGTTTCAATTATTGCTGACTCAAACCATGCAACTGGATGCTTATATGCAACAACCCAATTAGGTCCATTGACCATTTTCCCGGCATCACTCTTTGGGTCAAACCCATATTGAGTTGCCTCAGAAATTTTATTGCCAAGACCTCCCCAACACGAACTTAAAATCAACCCTTTTATCTTCTCCCCTCTATCTCTAATAAGTTTTGAGGCTTTAGTTATTGTTGCACCAGAAACTTTCTTACCGTCTCCATGCCCTCCTAAATAGAGTATCTGTCTTGATTCTCTCGTATTAACTAAATGATCAAGTGCTTGCTCTAATGATGAATTATCATAATAATTACTATTGTATATATTGAAGCGTGAATCCCCTAAGCCGGTATTTACCAACCTACTTACGCCTTCAAAAAAAGGCAAACCACTTGCTTGCCCTACATTATCTTTTGGTGAATACCAAGGTGCTTCCGCCACTAAAAGTGCAACATCGTTGTTAGACATAAAATTCCTCTATAAATTAATTTTCCCATAATCCATCTTACTGGATAACCATTCAACTACTCTTTCTAATCACATATAAATATTCTAGCTCTTTCTTATTAACAAAACCAACAAATTAATCAGCTAAACCTTAATACATTACTCTACTAATTTTCTTAGAATACCTCAATACACTTTTTTGGTTAGGACTGAGAATTTAATACAAACATTAATTTAGCCAATGTCTGAAGCCTTATAGTGTAGTTTTGCCTCACTAAGTGCTTTTTCAATTTCTTTGCGAAAACTTTTAGGAGCCAAAACTTCAATTCTTTGCCCTTCACCCAAAACCCACCATCTTAATTGCCAAGTATTCGGTATTGTTGCCCTAATTATTCTATAGCCTGTTTCATCTTTCTCTGATATTTGCTGTGATTCAACCAACGGCGTTTCTTCTAGCATTATAGCTAAGTGGTCGCTAATGCGTGCTTTAAACTCGATCAACTCACCCGAACCAAAATGGCCCTGATTATTTGCATAGTTATTAAGCTCAAAGTCATATTTTTGCCGACTATCTTGATCCAACAGTTCAGCTGATTTCATTCTATGAATTGCATACATATATGCATCTTCGTACTCATTCGCCATAGCAGCAAGATACGTTACAGGCCCTCGTTGAATTAATCCCAAAGGATGTAAGCGATACGTTTTTTCTTTCTGGTCTTTTTTGTTGGCGGCCTGGTATATTACTTGTATTTGTTTGTCATTCAATAATGCTTCATGAACAGCAATTAATACTTCCTGGTCTACCTTTGGTGGGATCAACGTTTGTGCGGGTTGAATGACACTGATTTTGTCAGGCCAATGGGTCACCTGGCTTTTTTTATGTAACTCTAGTGTTTGATGAGCTTTTGAAAACACATTACTCAATGATTGTGTCAGTAGCACAGGGAGAGACTGCCCTAGGTAACGTTCTACCATAACCAGTGATAATGCTTCAGGGAGTGTTATACCTACGGTTGGTTCAACATCTTTACCAACCCAGCGATAACCATAAGCCAAACCACTTTTTGGTGTTTCTTCGCCTTTGCTATTATCATTAAGCTCCAGTTGTTGATGAATTGGTAATAAGGCTGTTAAATCTCGGCGAATAGTGTGTGTTTTTACAGCATAACCCTGCTCTTTCAAATCTTTGACTATCTCTGCATTAGTCACCCATCGTTGTGACACTCCGCTGAGTTTTCTAATGGTATTTAATACTAAATTACGCCTTTGTCCTGTAGCTTGAGCATCTTGGTCAGGCATTTATCTCTTCCTTACTTATATCGTTTTTATTCTTATACTTTCAATTATAGCTTAATTCGACCATAACACATTCTGTTACAGTTAAGATTTATTATTAAATAGCTCTTTTTTGACTACCTATGTCTTTAGGAAATAAAACAATGAAACACTCAATTTATCAACTAATGGACGAAGAAAATGAATGCTTTACTGAATTCAAAATTATTGGAATCGGGGAAACAGGTAAAAAAGCTATCGAAGTTCTGAGTAAAAACATTCATTTTATTAATGACAGCAATATTGCATTTCACTCTATTGATGAAGAGGATGACTCTGCGTTAATACAAATACAACAATTTACACTCAAACATAGTTTAGTAATTTTTTTAACCGATCACTTACAAAAAGTAAAAAAGATGACACACCGTGTCCTTTATACAGATTATATTGTTATCACTTCGCAGACCTTTGACGAGATAAACAAAATCAGACCCTATAGTACAATTTTGTCCTATTGCGATGCTGTTGTTGCTCAGCAGAAATTTGCTGATTTTCCATTACAACCAAATTTTGAAGATACAACTACTACATTTTTCTACTGGACTTTAAGGGCTATAACAGACCGATTGCAAACACCTGGCTGTAAACCTGGAGACTATGAAGAAATGGCCTGTATGTTATTCGGAGCTAATCCCATTTTTGTATCTGTTGGTGTCACTATATATGATGATTGTAAAAATGCCGTTGTCAATGAGGTTTGTGAGCAGGCCATATCTAATCTGAACAAAAATAAATTAACAGACTATAGTCTAAAGATGCACGGCATACTCGCAACATTATCACCTCCTAATTCCGCAAATAATTATTTTGGCTACGGAATCCTTGAATGCGATGAGCTGTTTGAAAAGATGGAATCATTTGCTACCGGAGAAGCATACTCGAAATGTTGTATTGCTCTACAAACAGATACTAACTACGCTGATTGCCTGATGGTTATGATGCTGGTTTCTTATACTCAATAACTTTCTCATCTGTTTTTACCATGACACACTATGTAACAGTCTAGCTGTATTCTCTTAATCAAGGCAGTCAAAAAAGGCTGTTATTTTTGATAATTACTGGAGTACGGTATGTTGAATTTAGCGTTTGAAATAGGTTTTGATCATTATCGTTTTAGCCTTCCTTTAGATATTACGCGCTTCCATGACTTATACAGACAAGATATCCGTAATGGATTTGAAGCAGCTAAGTGTCAACAGGCGACTAAGATAAGGCCAGATATGTATGAAAGAAAACTATTATCAATTCAGGACAGAGGTTTAATTAAAGGATTAGAAGTCACTATTACTGCTGATAATTTACGCTATGAATTCAATAAGACGCAAGGTAATTGTCCTGTAACTGATGTGCCTTTTACATTTGCAGAAAATAACGATACTGATTGGTCTGTTGATCGAATTGATAATGATCGGGGCTATTGTCCCGATAATATCGTTATTGTATCCGTTATAGTTAATCAGGCAAAAAGTGATTTAGATTTATCCGGTGTCATCAAGTCTGTTTTGGCTGATCATCAATCTGATAATGAGTTATTGTCAGATAAAGAATGGTTTCAAATGGGGCAGTTTTATTTCAAAAAAATGCGTTTATCGAAACCCTTAAGTTTTTGCCAGCTGCTTAAGAATACTCAATCACTATTTGATCAATTGGTTTTTCTACAACTTTTTCACAGTAAGGAGCCTGAATCCAAAAAATTCATCAACCAACTAAGTAAGCATGTTAGTAAGCAATCTATCCAAAAGGCTAAAAAATTAGCTACAAAACGTATTTATCATCGGGCCGATATAGATGTTGAGGTTTTATATGACAGCCCTAAGTTATACAAATCTGTTCAATCATTTATTCAAGTAATCAACCAACATAGCAAAGATTTTGATCCTTTGTTGATGAACTGTCTATTTGCCTAATTGTTATTTTTTAAGGAAGTTCATAATGGCTAACCCAATAAAACTCAAGATTGATAATACACCTTCACCTACCATTGAAATTGATATGTGGAACATTGAAGGTGAATATGCCGATGGAAAATGGCATATCTTAATCCATAATCATATTGATTCATGGCTTAAGCATACAGAGTTCGATAGAACAGGAACACTTTGGTCTGTCGTAGCTGGAAGTGTTAACTTTAACCATCAAGGAAATTCATGCTTTATTGCTTTTTTCAGTCTACCCGATGAGTTCATAATTAGTTTACATGAATGCCTAGCCGCTGCATTTCCTGCTCAAGTACGACTTTCGGATCAATTCTTAGTTAAAAGAGCCGATGGCTGGAGACCTTATCTTCATATTGAACAGGGTACCCCATGCAAACCTTGGGAGGATGAGTATTAACATGGCTGATTCAATTCAAACTACGTGGAACAAATTTGAACGCTGGCAGGCAAGGTATACAAAAACTTGCTACAAAGCGATTGATAAAATGACCACGGGGGAAGATGATTATGATTCACTTGAATACCATCTGTTTTTGCAAAACTGGTATGAATATGATCTGGATCTTATTATAGATATGGGACTCTCTGAATCTGATCTCCAAAGACGAGTGGCTAATAAAATCAATTTTTTGCGTGGCTACCTGGTTGATATTTCTTATGACGGTGCGGAGTTTATGGCCCAACACTCCAATTTTCTATCATTACAATACCCTAGCAAATGTAACAACGCTTATAGTATTTGGCTAGAACAGTATGGTGACGATGATGGCAATGGAATAGAAGCCGGGGCTTCCTTGCATTTTCAGGAGTTTGAGATTGGTTTTTTTTGTAAATCAATTGAAGATATAGATTTAGCCTCTATGCGAAATGTTTTGCCCTTTGACCGACTTTTTATTCGCCAACCAAAGGGACAAAGCTGGGATATTGAAAGTATCGAAAACATTACACACCTAATCAAAGAAGACCTTGAATCGGATTATGATGTAAAGGTAGATTTTAATAAAAATGATTCAGGTGGATTGTTTTCAATGAATTTTACCTGGGACATTTAATCGTGAAATATGCCATCCTAGCCCCTTCCAATAGCAGAGGATTACTCAGATCAAAACATGGGATAGGGAAGAACAATAAAAATGGCCTAGACAGCATTCCACTTATGAAAAAAAACATTAATACAAATTGATTTAATCCAAGAATCAACCGTATGCGACTTATTTTGTCACGTTATTACTTCATAACAAACCCTAGTTTATTTTCATCTAATTGGAGATCTTAATGACTACACCTCATTTCTTAAAGAGACAACCATCTATTGACACACTAGCTAAAACAGATTGTTTTTCTGATGAAGATAGATGCATTTGGCAATTAAAACAATTTTGGTTTTGCCAAAGTCTATTGTCTTGTAATGGTATAAAAAGAATTGAAAAAGAAATATTTCACCAAGATAGTGCCCTCAATTATCTTGGTTTTAAAGAAAATGAATTTGAGGATACAAAACCATCGACTATAAATAAAGCCATAAAAAAACGTGCCCTCAAACTGACATCTGTTCATTCAAAACGGCACGGCACACTATTTTCTAACTTAGAGAAAATTCACCTGCACTTTGGGTTAAATCAGGTTGAAATTGAACTTTTATTGTTTGCTACTCTTTTAGAATTAGATCCGGATTATAGTGAATGCTACGATATATTTGGAAAACTGAGTAATCGTATTTTATATTCAATTTTATCTCGTGTTCTTAATATCCCAGACAAATCAGTTAAGGATGCATTGAATAAAAATAGTTCACTACATCAATCCGGTCTTCTTAAAGTTGATTCCTCTACTGTTCATCTTGACCGGAAATTCGATTTGTTAAGTGGTTTTTGTAGCGCATTAGAAATATCTCAAAAAAACATTGAATCTCTATTCTCTGGCTTTATCGCCCTATCACCAGCAGGTACATTAACGCCTACGCACTATCAACATATTGAATCAGATTACTCAGATCTATCAGATTATTTACAGACTGTTTGTAAACAAAACACATTAGGTGCAAATGTATTAATTTATGGCCCCCCTGGTACGGGGAAAACGGAATGGGTTCGGACTATTACTCATGATTTAAGTATCAAGCTGTACGAAATCAGCGTAGAAGACTCTGATGGTGATATTTTGACAGGCAAAGAACGTGTTACTGCTTGCCAGTTAGCACAAAATTTACTTGAAAAAGGGAAGCAGCAATGTATTTTATTTGATGAAATTGAAGACCTATTTCAAACCGATAGTCTAGGTCAAGCTCTTAACAGTCATCATAGAGGGTCTCAATCTAACAAAGGCTGGATTAATCAGTTGTTAGAAAATAATAATGTACCCACCTTTTGGATATCTAATGATATTAATTGTATGGATGATGCTTTTCTGCGCCGCTTTGATTTGATATTTGAATTACCTGTCCCGCCAGCATCGGTAAGAAAGCAAATGTTAACTGATGCGCTGGTCGATACGGATGTGAGTATTCAATGGATTGATCGTATGTCTAATATTACTCACCTTCCCCCAGCTATTATTAACAGAGCCAATCGTGTTAATAAAATCATTGGCAAATCAGATACACAATTGATTGAAAATAACCTAGAGAAGCTTATCGGTAATACGCTTAAAGCAATGGGCCATAAACACCACCCAATACAAATAGCGCCTTCTGGTTTTTATGACCCTACTCTAATCAATACAACAGCTTGTTTAGATAAAATTTCTCAGGGCTTGAACTCATCAGGTGAAGGTCGGCTTTGTTTTTACGGAGCCCCTGGAACGGGTAAAAGTGCGTATGCAACATATTTGGCTGATCACCTTGAAATCCCATTAATTGCTAAACGCGCTTCTGACATTGTAGATTGTTATGTCGGTAATACAGAAAAAAACATAGCCAGTATGTTTGAAGAAGCGACAAAAGAAGAAGGTCTGCTATTACTAGATGAGGCAGATAGTTTTTTACGTGATCGAGCACACAGCCGCAATAGCTGGGAAACCACGCAAGTCAATGAATTGTTAGTTCAAATGGAAAACTACAAAGGGATTTTCATCTGTTCAACTAACCTTATGAAAGACCTGGATCCTGCTGCACTTAGACGTTTTGATTTTAAACTAGAATTTACTTATTTAAAAATCGAACAAGCATGGCTGCTACTTAAAGGCTTTATTGGCAAGCCTCTTAATAGTCTTTCTCCACGCAAGAAAGGAGACTTAAAAAAACGATTATCCCGCATAGAATTTTTGACACCAGGAGACTTTGCCTCTGTTAAGAGACAATTAACGGTTATGGGAGAAATGGATAATGTTGAATTATTTATTCAGGAATTAAAAAATGAAGTTGGCTTTAAAAGCGAGCAGAATACCAGTAAACGGTCTATTGGTTTTGCTGCTGAGTTTTGAAACCTTCGGTGCTTATAGATAATGACACTCAACCCTAAAACATTCCCTCTTTATTTTTATCCTAATTAGGGAATGAAAAGTTAAGTGTCAACTTACATTTAAACTATAAGATCGGCATTACACAACTAAGCAATTAATTTTTCCAACAAGCTTATATCATCATTACTATAAACATTAAATAACGGTACAACAGATAATGCCCGTGTATTCTACGCGTCTATTTATTGAAAATAATATTGTTATTTTAATATTATAAATCAATGTATTAGTGACAAATATCACAAATATGAGTTATACCAATTAGAAACTAATACTCCTTTAATAAGCGTTTAAAATGAATAATTCAAGCACCTCTTATAGAATTCAACTTGGAAAGCAACATCAGGCTCAGCTCTATGTCTTTTACCTATGCAATTCCTTGATTCTTGTTTAAGTTGCTCATAAATATCCTCTCGATTATCAATCAAACCCATTAAGAGCTCTCTCGTGTCAAAAAGATGAAAACCTGGATTATCAAAACCGGACAAATAAATGTCCTCTAACCACATTTTATCTAAAGCACCACCATCGCAATAAACAGGAATTGTTTCATTAAATATATTAGACAATATCACCATTAGTTTTCTTGGTGGCATACCTTTAAACATACATTCCATCCAAGTTATCCCATGGAGTCTTTCAGCTTCTTTTGACCAACTTCTCCAAGTACATTCAGGCTGAATTAAATGAGATTCAATAGTCCCATCTGGGTAGCTCCAGGCTATCTCAATAGGATAACTGTCATGACCTAATCCAGATGCTTCAAAATCTATAAAACAAGGTAAATTCATAATTTAGCCCCACAAAAACCCGATAGGATTTGTCGAATCAGCCGGTTCTAAAAGATCAATATCTTCCAATGTAATCTGGATAATTTCTTTTGAATGACTTAAAGCTCTTTTGTGTGCCGCAGAAGCAAGAGCACTCTGAAGCGTCTGTTTTATTTTTCGTGGAGATTGCCCAATCAAAGTATCCACAACCGATTCAGGAAGTGAAGTATTAAACTCTTTTCGATGATAAATATCGCTCAATAAATCTGCGTAAATCGAATTTGTTACCGTTATATGTTGCTCATCTGTAATATCATGAATTTCAATAACTGTTACTCTTGATAATATAGTCTTGGGTATTTGTTCAATATAATTGGCTGTAAGAAAAAAAGAACATTTACTAACATCAATACTTAGGTGGTTAATGAATTCATCAACAAATTTTGTATTAGCATCTTTATCCAGAAGTGTGTGAAGCGGTGCATATGGGTCATAATTCCTGTCGCTAGACATTTTATCGACTTCATCTAAAACAACAAGAGGATTAGCATAAGCACTATCCTTCATGAGAGTACAAATTTTCCCTGGCCGCCCTCCATTCCATTGAGCAGAACCTCCAGAAATAACAAAACTACCTGTCAATGTACCACAGTCAATTTGTTCATATGGCAAACCTAGAAGCTTTCCTAATTTGCGAATCACTGAGGTTTTTCCGATACCTGGTGGTCCGATTAAAAGAACGGGGGGAAACGTCAATTCTTTATGTTTATTAAAAGCACAAAGTGTCACTTGTTTTTCAAGATAATCTAAAAATTCGCTACAGTTTAAATAAGTATTTTTTAAGGATCTGATAACATCAATAGTTCCTGTAGTAGCTTTTTTCAGTTTTCTATAACCTGAATCATCCTTTATATTGAAATATGAATTTATAATAGATTTTTCTCTACTATGCATGCTCTCTAAAAAAGCTTGATGAGCAGGTCTATCAAAAAGTTTATATTTACCATCATTTGAAGATGATGAGGGGCTAGATGCTTCTTGTTCTTCTTGATAGAAATAATCTAACGCAATAGATTTTGCTAGTTGATGTGCAGTTGGGTATTGATTATACGGATGTTTATCAAAAAAGCGTTCTGCATATTTATCGAACAATTCTAAATATGAGTTGAGCTGTAACAGACTAAGGTCATTCTGTTTTATGTATGAAATAATTTTATAGGTGAGTTCGTTATCGTTTAAATGTTGTTCGGTCATGAGTCCTCGGTTGTTAGTGAACCTAAGAGACTACTCTATTGAACAACAAAAATCAATAACTTCCACACACCTATATCACAATACAGAAAACTGTCTTACCCAACACAATTTCTCTCACTATCTTAATTTATTGACTTACTATCAACTTTAATAAATACCGGAGGATTCATGAAATATGAATTAAATTTTAATATTATCTTTGATCGATTAAAAAGTGCACTTATTCTAAAAAATGATAATCAAATTTCTGAACTACTAGACATGAACACAAGTGCGTTCTCCAATCCAATTTAAAAAAGCGTGGATTGATCCCATTTGAAAATGGTTATAGTTCTAGCCATCTCTAATGGAATAAGTCTTGACTGGCTCATGAGTAGATATCCAGATGATGCAGAAATATAAATACCATCAAAACATACCCTACTTATTTCCAGAGCAACCTCAATTATTTCAAATTTAACTCCAAATCAAATAGAAGAAATTAGTTTTATTGCTCTTGAAAAACAGCGGATAAATAATTTAGAACTGGAGATAAAAAATTAACTAAACACCTTAAAATTAAGGCTTCCCATCAATTACACATTTAACTATTTTTTCTCAGCCTGTTTGTATCTCACGATGTATATATTATCTAGTCACCAACCAATTTTTAGCCACTAACAACTTCGCTTTTATTCACACCCATTACAAATATTTTAAAAATACACTAGAAAAATATTTTTTTAGACATATACATAGTTACTTATTACTCAAACTAATAGGAAATTATATGACTGAAACAACAGAACAATATGTAATCATTTTAGAGAACGCGATTCATGGTAACGGAGGATACGAGTGCCTTGATCCTGATTATTCCGATTGCATTCGTAAGTTTGAGCGTGAATTTGAGGAACATTTAGATTATTATCTGCATCAATCGCTAGATGATGGGTTTAGTCCTAGAGAATCTCAAAAATCAGCTGCTCATTATTATGAAGGAACACTGTGCTCAGTTGAAGTTGATGATGTAATTGGTGAACCTGAAAAAATAGAGAAAATTAAAATAAATTATAATGTTGATGGGAAAAGTTGGAATTTTTATCAGGCAGATTTATAAATAGTAATCACAATACCTGGCCTGGTAGTAACCAAGCTTTCTGGTATCTACCAGGTCAGGCATACCTCCAAATCAATTTTACATGTAGTGATTTTTATTAATATTGGCATCCAACATATTTCAATACCGCCAAGCCTCATGCCCTAATGGAGAAGAATTAAGCATTTCCCGATAAACTTTCCAGTTAGGCAAAAAATTGTCCATGTGCGCCCTAAACCTGTCATTATGGTTCCGCTCTAATAAATGAACAAGCTCATGCACTAAAATATATTCCAAGCATTCTGGAGGCTTCTTAGACAATTCCAGATTCAACCAAATGCGTTTAGCCGTAATATTGCAGCTACCCCATTTAGTTTTCATCTTTTTGATTCCCCAATCATTGGTTTTTACACCAATTTTATCCTGCCATTTATTTAATAAGTCGGGAACACGCTGTTTAAGCTGATCACGATACCATTCATTTAAAACCAATTGGCGATTAGCTAAACTGGTTCCTGGTCTAACAAATAAAAGCAGTTTCCGAGTGCCCTTAAGTTCAATTCTATGCTTCCCAGGTCCCTCAACAACTTCCAACAAATAGCGTTTACCTAAAAAATAATGACTCTCCCCTGTCAGCATTTCTCGTTCAGATTGCCTAGGTTGTTTTTTAAAATCAGCCTGCTGTTTTTTAATCCATGCTAATTTTGAAATGACGGCCAATCGTACTCGATCATCATTTACATGAAATGGCACAGCAACCCGTACATGCCCTTCAGGCGGATAAACTGCTAAATGCAGGTTTTTTATTTCTTTACGCACCACTTCAACATGAATATCACGAACAATTATTTCAGATAACTCTTGGTCTTTTTTCACCAACTACAAATACTCTTTTTGATTTTTCACTAATTCCAGAACATCAGCAATATTAACATCATATCCTGCTGATTCTTGTCTAATAGCATTTGCCACTTCTTTTTCTTTAAACCTATCACCTACCCAGTCAGCTTTCTTGGTATAACGAATAGCTGTATCTATTTTCACAGCTAAGGTTTCGTTTTTTTCCAGGTTATCGTACAGAGCACACTTTGCTGGGGAATCTATCGAATCTGGATAAGTTGTTTGATCGTCATTAATAGGTTTTATGATTTTTCTGGCAAGCTCTTTAATTTTCTCTAAATATTCTTGATAGCTAATCGCCTGTTTTCTTCGCTCTTCAATTAAAGCATCAAGTAATTCAGACATCCTTTCATAGTATTTCGGATTGACTGGATTCTCATCAATAATGGTTTTACGCATATTGTTTTCAATGGTTTCCGCCATTGATTCAGGATCTTTCTTAATCCCTTCCGGTAATGAATCAATTGCTTCATCGCCTTTTTCGACAATCAGCTCAATTAACCCCATATCATCGAAATCAACCAGCGGCTCGCTTTCATCCGCTCTAATATACATATCCAACAGGTGACGCATCGCTGGCTCGTAGCGTTTCATATCCAATAGATCACCACTTGCCAATTTTACTTCATCTCGCATCTTCTCAAAATGAATTACTTCATTTTTTATATCTATACACTCTTGCTCTTTATACCCAGCATCAATCATTTCATTAGCTAAATTACCATAAGCTCTAATTAATGCTGATACCGCTTGATATAAAGTCATCCGTAGCGGTTCATTATTAGCTAGTTCAAGTTTATCAGTCGTGTCTTTAGCACAAAAATAATGTAGATAATTTTGCGTATCTCGTGGCTCTAAAACGGGTTCGCATAAAGCTTTAACCGTTTCACGCGCTTCATCCAGTTTTTCTCTGGCTTTTTCTAAACGATCTGTTAATAAACCAGCAACATCACTCTCGTCATAACCTTCTAAAGCACCACCCGTGTAATCATTGATTGTTCCTTCCAGCCTTTTAAACAAGTCTTTATAGTCGATAATATAACCATATTCTTTATCATCACCATCAAGACGATTTACACGACATATTGCCTGAAACAGGCTGTGGTCTTGCATTTGTTTATCGATATACAAATAAGTCGCTGAGGGTGCATCAAAACCTGTTAACAGCTTATCAACCACGATGAGCAAACGCATTTGTCCTGGCTCATCAATAAATTTTTGTTTCACTTGTTTTTCAAAATTTTCGACAAGGTTAACTGCCTTATCTTCAGGCTGTTCAAAATAATCCGCCAGCATCTTTCGATAAATTTCATATTGATGCAGTTTTTCGGTAAGGCCTTCACCTGCTTCCTCACCTTTAATATCTGAAGCCGCTGGTTTATAACTGGTTACTATGGCACATTTACCTGCAAGATCCGTTTTGCTAAACATTTCATAAACTTTACAGGCCTGATAAATACTGGAACAAACTAACATTGCATTACCATAACCATCCATCAACCGAGGCTTGGTATCCATATCCATTAAAATATCGCTGACAATCTGCTCTAAACGGGATTTACTGGACAACACTTTTTGCATAGTGCCCCATTTTTTCTTTAGCTGGATTTTAGCAATATTAGAAAGCCCACGAGTTTTCGCCTCAAACCAGGCATCCACTTTTTTCTCAGAGGTAAGATGCTGATCAATATCACGTGCTTCATAGCGTATATCCAGCACCACACCATCTTTTACAGCTTCATCAAACTTATAGGTATGAATATAACCACCAAATACCTCAATTGATTTCTTTTTATCTTTTTTTAATAAAGGTGTGCCGGTATAACCAATAAACAAAGCATTTGGAAGTATCACTTTCATCGCTTCATGCAACGTGCCCGACTGGGTTCGGTGACATTCATCCACAAAGACAAATAATTCACCTTTTGGCCTAAAGTCCGATGGCAGGTTTGCTTTTAACTCTTCAATAAATGATTTTGTGGTCTCATCTTCATCGGTTCCTCCTTGACGACCAAATTTATGGACTAGAGAACACATTAACCACTCATCATCTTCATTCAGTGTTGCCAGTAAATCAGCACCGCTTTCAGTCCTATAAATAGACTCTTCAACACCTTTAAAAACTTTTTCTATCTGCTCATCCAGCTCGGTACGATCAGTGACAATTAATACTCGTCCATCAGTGATATGTTCACTTATCCATTTAGCTAACCACACCATCGTCAAACTTTTACCTGAGCCTTGTGTATGCCAAATAATGCCACCTTCTCGGCGATTCACATAATTTTGTGCTGCTTGAATACCAAAATACTGATTATGTCGACAGGTCTTTTTAACACCCGCATCAAACACAATAAAGTCATGAATAATTTCTAAAAAACGCGGTTTATTACAAAGACGACTAATATCAAAATCCAGCGGATTATCATAAGTATTTTCTACTTCTTCTTTCCAGTTCAGATAATACTTTTCAGGAGTTTCAACAGTGCCATAACGTAAACCTTGCGTATCATTTCCGGCCATCACCAGCTGCATGGTAGTGAAGAAGTTACGGATAAAATCCTTTTTCTGATTATCAAGGGTTTGACGTATCCCTTCACCGATAGAAATACTGGACCGTTTAAGCTCAATTACGCCTAAAGCAATACCATTCACATAAAGAACAATATCTGGTCGTTTTTTATTTTCGCCCTTAACGGAAACCTCTTCCGCAATAGCAAAATCATTGTTTTCAGGATTTTCCCAATCGATTAACCAGACTGTTTGATTTTGTTGACCAGCACCTTCCTTGATTTTTACCCCATATCGCAATAAACGATAGACTTCTTTATTGGCATAATAGAGTTTTTTACCTTCGCCCAATGCAGATTCAGCATCTAGTTGACGGAGTGCTTTTCCAATTAAAGTGCCACTAACACCTTGTTTACATAACCAAGCTGTTAATAAATCAGGTTCTACATTACGATTATTTCCCCTATACTCCCAATTTCCCAAATAATCGTAACCTAACTCATCCTTAAAAATTCTAACAACACGATTCTGGGTTGTACGTTCTCGCTGACCAACATTACTCACTTCACACTCCCTAACAAAGCTCAATGACATACAACACTGATTAAATACTATATAATGGACATATTAACTACTTTTAGAAACCACTATGAAAACAGAAGTTACAGTTAAAAACGCACAACTAAAAGCACGTATTATTCGTTCCGTAGCAAGCTCCACTGCAATAGAAACAGGGCAATCTATCAAAGCATTAGAAACTACCCTAAAATCCAAAAACAGTAAATTCCAACACTTGTCACTTGCAAATTAGTTAACCTCTACTGCTCGCCTAACCAAATCTATCATAGGTTGATAGTTCATACTCATCCCTGCTTGAATCGCAGAAAAATAAGTCTCTTTATCCTGATCCCAACAGCTATAATCTAAAGGCTGAAACTCTGCTTGTAGAGCCATTGCATCCGCCAATAAACGTGACAACCGCCCATTTCCTTCTCGAAATGGATGAATCAAAATAAATTCAATATGGATAACTGCAATCGCCTCAATTAATTGAGTCTCGTTAAATCCAGTACACGGCGTAAATTTATTAAGGTAATCCTGCTCAAATTCTTTCAATAATCGAGGGATTTGAGCCGCAGCTGAAAAATGAAAATCACCTTTACTCATATTGACTGAACGCTCTTCTCCAGCCCAATCATAAATATTCCCCAGCCACTTACGATGCCAGGTTTTTATATCCAAGACTTGAATAAGCTGTGATGAAAAATGCTTAAGCAATACCTCTTCATAGAGTTTTTCTAATAAAAACAACTCTGCTTCATTCATCTCTTCAAGGACAGTAAGACCAAGCTTATTAGCTAATACTAAGTCATTGGAGTCTGGTTGATATAGCCCTTGTGAACCACCTACTTTATACTTTGACACTTAATCTCTTACCCATAATAGACTTTTCGTTAATATATTACTAATAATCCAAACACTAAAAATTAATATCAATTTACCTTTTTCTAAATTCTTCATGCCAATTAATTACAGAATCAAGTGATACTTCAAGTTCTTCCGGACTTGGAACTTCCACAGGCGATTCCCATGATTGACTATGTTCAAAACTAGAAAAATCTGTCATTACCTGTTCAATTAATTCACAATCAGTTGAATTAATTTTTGATAAGTTCATGATTTTATTTTTGGTATGTACGTCTCTGCGATGACGTTGAATTACATCAGCCAAAAAATCACATTCAACAATTCTTTCAATTAATATTCTGAAATCACTACAAATTGATTTAGCTAATGGATAATATTCATCAGCCCCATTCTCATTTAATACTTTTTTTGCTCTTTTCAGCCTATTATTTCTTAAATCTTTAATAGCTTTTATAGGTTTCTTAGCAAATAGAGGGATTTGCCCTTGCTCACCACACCCCCAAGGTTCTTTTCGTATATGTGTTTGGTAGGGATTAGCTTTATCATTAATCAACCCAAGAAAACTTAGTCTATGCGTAAAAATAAGCACTTGCCTGTCTTCACTTAAAGAAATTAACCTATCAATTGTTCTTTCTTCAAAAACTTGATCAAGTGAAGAAATGGGATCATCAAAAATAAAGGGCGATTTTTGAGGTTTCCCTGTCACATCAGCCAGAAATGCAGCTAAAGCAACAATCCTATGTTCACCTTCACTCAAAATTTCAGGTGCTCTTGCGCTAATTGAAACCACCCCACGCAATTGAACTTTATGTTTAACCTTTCCATGCTCGACTCTAGTTTTAACTAATTCAACCTTAATATTCTTAGCACCTAAAGAAACTAACTCACTATTAAACCTATCAATATAGGCTTCAGTAATAACCTCTTTGGAAACATCACCTGCTTTAATTGATATTGCACGAGGGTTAGTAAATTCAGTCCATTGCTCATAGGATTGAATTTCTCCAAGTCTGTCAACTTCTTCAATGATTGCATCAATATAACCAGATGCCCATTGCTTTGCTTTTAAATCATTAAGGTCTTTAGTTAACGGGTCTTTATCAAAATTTTCAGCATCAGAATCATGCTGTTGTATCTGCTCTTCAATAGACTCTGTCAACTCAACAATTGGCTTAAAAACTTCTTCAGGCAGAACATATCCAGTCAACATCTCATCATGTTCTTTTTTTAGATCATTAATGACTTGCTGAATGTTTCCCCATATTTCATAAAAAACCGAAAACCAAACATCCTCATCAAGTTTTGCCGCTTGCAAACTTGTTTTTAATTGTTCTTCAGACGGAATTGATGGAAGTTCATCAAGTACATCTTTATAATTATTTGCTGCTGTTTCTGCATCTTTTTCCAACGTACTGTTCACAAAACTGTCAAAACCTTGCAATCTTTGTTTCGCATCTTCATCTAAGCTTTGATGACACAATACACAAAGAGAACCATCTTCAGTTTTTGGATATTTTATCTCTGGATAAGCTGTGGTAATGGAATATGCTTTTGCCGCATCCCACAAAGCCAGCCATGTTTCAGTACCAATACCAGGTAAAATAGCTTTATCTAAAGAAGAAACAGATGCACCCTCTACAGCAATTTTTCGTTTTTCTTTGGCTCTATTCTGAAATTGAAATACTTTTTCACATGCTTCAACATTAACTTTATTAACTGCTTCATTGACAGTATTAACCAACATTTCAAGTTGTTTCTTATGGTTGCCTTTATTTTGAGCTAAGACATTAGGAGAATCTTTTAAACGCTCTTCAATACTTTCTTGTGTGGCAATGTCTTCTTCTGAAAATTCAAAAAAGTCGCGGAGCGTATCTTTATCAATATCAGACTTAAGTTTAGTTAATTCAGCACCATATTTGGTATTACTGTAACTAGGAGGAATTGTTGGTAAATTCGACTTAAGGAGGTTTTTTTCGGAATCAAGTACCGCCTTTACCCGCCTACAAACTACAACCAAATCTTCAAAAAGAGCAACTGTTTCTGGTATGTACGCCGCTGAATTTTCACTGTCGAGATAAAGATTACCAGAATGTGAATCAAAAATATCAACATTAACTAAAGCATCTATCGCATCAGAATTAGCCTCCCATGTTTCAGAATATTCAGTATCTCCATCATTAAAACCAATAACACATTGCCGTACTTCAGGTTCTGGTTCAAAGACATTTGAGTTAAGGTTTAATGCATGAGGTTTACCACATGCTTTTTTTAAAATACGGGTATAGCCAGATTTCCCTGATCCATTATTTCCATATATAACAGCTAAATTTTTATCTTCAAATGTGAGAGGAACACGAGGTGCCAGGTTTTCAATCCCCTGAATATCACCTATGGAATTGATTCTTAATTGCCCATATTCTTTATCCGATCCTAAAAAGCTAGTAAAGTCGACTTTTTTCTCCGTCTGCTGACCATCTGTTGTTTTGAGTAACTCACTTAATTCAGAAATATCCTCATCAGTAACATCCTCCTGATCAAGAAGTTTTTTAGCGGCTATTTGTAACCAATATTTCTGCTCATGTAACCAAGAAACAATATTGTCATGTACATCACTCATTTCAACTCCTTTTAAATTAGTCTTGTTTTACCCGTTAGCAATTCCTGCATCATGCCTTGTTTGATTTGTAGGGTTTTAGCTAGGCGAATTTGTAATTTCTCAATGTTTTTATCTATGTCTAATAACATATTTGCTATAGCACTTTGCTCTTCAATATTTGTTGGACATGGTAACAACACTACGGACAAAAGCCGGCCATTAGTAAGAGCTCTAGTAGTATAGGAACTGGTAGACATTATTTGCTTTCTAACAAATGATGATGAAAAACAATAGTTTTTAAATTTCAAATCTAGTACATTATTTTTCGGCCTTGCCCTAAGTACAAACCCACTAAAAACAGCATCTTTAATATTTTCTCTCAAAACTGAAGCGCATCCAATTTCATCAACGGTCTCAGAGGTTCTCGTAAAAAAAACATCCCCTTTTTTTACGCTATAAGTTTTTATTTCATTTGAAGTCACACTGACTTTACCACCAACATGCTCATGTATAAGCCCTGAAAAACTATATACATCCATAT